>Ga0182030_10013209_pt1 | contig 16451 bp, 20 predicted proteins | sample 812S3MmetaG_FD_121299 | JGI IMG/M metagenome (GOLD analysis project Ga0182030, IMG submission 121299) | Permafrost microbial communities from Stordalen Mire, Sweden - 812S3M metaG (Illumina Assembly) | ecosystem: Environmental > Terrestrial > Soil > Wetlands > Permafrost | place: Sweden...
ACTCTTTATGAATTGCTTGAAAATGAAGTGATCCCTGAATACTACGCCCGCGACAAACAGGGCATCCCCGTCAAATGGGTACAGAGGGTGCGCGACAGCATGGCGCAATTGACACCTTATTTTAGTGCCAACCGCACGGTACGAGAATATACCGAACAACATTATATTCCCGCAGCCTCGGCTTATCTTAAGCGAGCAAACAACAAGGGTGCTATTGGTGTAAATATAGTTGATTGGCGGGACGCAATTAATCAGAAATGGGTTTCACTCCGCTTTGGTGAGATGAAGATAGTCACCGATGCTGGGCAGCATGTATTTGAAGTTCAAGTTTACCTTGATGATCTAAATACTGAATCAGTACGCGTAGAGCTTTATGCAAACGGCATCGAGAGTGGTTCGCCCGAAAAAGTGACTATGAAGCTCGTGCGTCAATTAGTTGGCGCGATACATGGCTATATCTATCGTATTGAGATACCCGCTTCACGGCCATCATCAGACTACACGGCGCGACTCATACCGTACTTCAATGAGGTTTCGGTTCCTTTGGAAAATAACCGGGTTCTTTGGCAAAAGTGAATACCGGAAAATTGCAGTACATTTTTGATTCGCTACAAAATGAGCCAACTACGAAAGACGACATAACCGACGATTGTGAGCTTCCGCACTGAGCACTTTATTCAAAGTAAATATCTTGTTGCAAGGCGACAGTCTACGTGCCGTACAGTAAGTTAATTTTTAGTAAAAGTTTATGTACATCAATATTGCCATCCTGAAAGAAACTCAACCTCATGAGCGGCGCGTAGCGCTAGTTCCTGTCGTGGCCGCAAAGCTGATCAAGCTTGGGGCTAGGCTGCACATGCAAGCAGGTGCAGGCGAGGCCATCAATCTGAGTGATGCCGCATTCAGCGATGTCGTCTTCATGACCGATCGCAAGGAGTTGGTGAAGGACGCCGATGTGGTTCTCGCCGTACAGCCCCCTGCGCTGGAAGTGATCGACGCGATGAAGGAAGGCGCTATTCTCGTCTCGTTCATTTATGCGGGACGGGAACCGGTTCTGGTGCAGCATCTGCTGGACAGGAAGATTACTTGCTTTGCGATGGAGCGGGTTCCACGCATCACGCGCGCGCAGGCAATGGATGCCTTGTCGAGTCAGTCCGCCCTAGCGGGCTACTACGCCGTACAACTTGGCACGACGCATCTTGCGCGCATCCTGCCGAAGGTCACTACGGCGGCTGGTGCAATCGGGCCGGCTAAAGTTCTGGTCATGGGGCTAGGTGTCGCTGGTCTGGAAGCAATTGCTACGGCTCATCGTCTGGGTGCTATCGTCGAAGGTTATGACGTGCGCCCGGAAACGCGGGAGCAGGCACTGTCCTTAGGGGCGAAGTTCGTCGATACCGGCATTGACGCAACCGGCCAAGGCGGTTATGCACGCGAGCTAAGTGCCGAAGAAAAGACTAAGGTGGCCGCAGTTCTGACCGAGCACATCCAGCAGGCGGATCTCATCATTACTACGGCAGCCATTCCGGGTAAGCCATCGCCCAAGCTCATCAGTCACGCACAGGTCACGGGCATGAAAGCTGGTGCCGTGATCGTGGATTTGTCGGCCGAAGGCGGCGGCAATTGCGCTGACACACAACCTGGCGCAACTGCTCGCATCGGGCAGGTGACCATCGTCGCTCCGCTGAACGTGCCTTCCCTGCTCGGCGAGGACGCGAGCGAGCTCTATGCCAAGAACCAGTACAACCTGCTGGCACTGATGATGAAGAACAACGTCGTCGAAATCGACTGGGACGACGAGATACTGGCCAAAACAGTGCTTACGCATGCGGGTGAGAACAAGACCATTGCGAGCGACAAGGCTGCAAAGAGCGCGGCTCCCGCTAAGTCTAGCGACAAACTGGCACCGGCCAAACCGGCCATCCCAACAGCGGCTTGAAACTACACAGGAGACAACTATGGACTTCCAGATCAGCATCACCGGCTTCGTCGCGTTGTACATCTTTATGCTTGCCGCTTTCGCCGGCTGGGTGATTATCGGCGGCGTGCCAGCAATTTTGCATACTCCCTTGATGTCTGGCTCCAACTTCGTGCACGGCATCGTTGTGGTCGGCGGAATATTTGCGCTGCTCAATGCGGTGACGGTGCAGGAACAGGTGATCGGATTTTTTGCGGTGCTGCTAGGAGCGGGCAATGCTGCCGGTGGTTATGCCGTTACCGATCGCATGCTCGCCATGTTTCAGGTTAGCGCACCCAAGAAAAAACATGCGAAATCAGACAACGTGAAGGTTGTTCACGCAAAGAAAGGTTAAGGTTTCGACATGCTAGCGATGATTTCTCAACTGACTATCGGCTTGGTCGACCTCGCAGCCGCCTTTCTCTTCATGTATGGTCTCTTGCGCATGGCGTCGCCAGTGACGGCGCCGTCAGGGATCTTCGTCGCCGGGCTGGGCATGGTGGGTGCGGTACTCGCTAGCTTCCTGTATGCCTTCAGCGTCAGCGCCGCAGCCGCACCCCATTTGCCGCTCAATATCGCGCTTGCGCTGATCGCCCTTGTTATCGGCGGCGGAGCCGCTTGGTGGAGTGGCAGGAAAGTGGCGCTGACAGCCATGCCGCAGATGGTGGCGCTATACAACGGCATGGGTGGCGGTGCTGCCGGCGCAATTGCCGCAGTGCAACTGTTCGGAAACAAGGCGCCTGGCGCAACCGAACTTGTCGTGACCCTGATTGGGGCATTGATCGGCGCTGTGTCGCTGTCCGGCTCGCTGATCGCCTGGGCCAAGCTGGATGGGGTTATTAAAAATCCGTTGCGGGTGAGAGGTCAGCAAGCCATCAACGGATTGGTCATGCTGGCGACGCTCGCCGTCGGCGGATATATGGTCTTTGCAGCGCATGGCAATGCCGAATCGGCGATCGCCATGCCGGAATTGATCTACCTGTTCTTCGCCTGCGCACTTGTATTCGGTGTACTGATGACACTGCCGATTGGTGGCGCGGATATGCCGGTGGTGATCTCGATCTACAACGCCTTCACAGGCCTCGCGGTCGGCCTCGAAGGTTTCGTGCTGCAAAACCCGGCGCTGATGATTGCCGGCATGGTCGTGGGCGCTGCCGGTCTGCTACTGACTCTGCTGATGGCGAAAGCCATGAATCGTTCTGTGAGCAATGTCATCTTCACCAACTTCGGTGCAACTACCAAACACAAGCAGGGCGCAATCAGAGGCGAACTCAAACCGATGGCACCAGGCGACGCGGGTATTGCCATGCGTTATGCCAGTTCGGTGATCATCGTACCGGGTTACGGTCTGGCAGTCGCACAGGGTCAGCAGAAGCTCTATGAATTTGTCAAATTGCTGCAGGCTGGCGGCGTCGGCGTCAAGTTCGCGGTCCATCCGGTCGCTGGGCGCATGCCCGGGCAGATGGATGTCCTGCTAGCCGAAGCCGGCGTACCCTACGACCTCATCTTTCAGCTCGAAGACATTAACGAGGAGTTCAGCAGCACAGACATCGCACTCGTCATCGGTGCCAACGATGTGGTAAATCCGGCAGCGCGAACCGACAAATCCTCACCGATCTTCGGCATGCCTATTCTCAACGCTGACAAGGCCAAGAAAGTGTTCGTGGTCAAGCGCGGTGAGGGCAAGGGCTATGCCGGCATCGTCAATGAATTATTCTATGGCGACAACTGCAACATGGTTTACGGCGATGCCCAGGCCGTACTGATCAAGATGATCGAGGCTGTGCGGGGATTGCATTTGCAAGCCGCTGCCTAATCAGAGCAAATTTAGTAATTCCATAATCAGACCAAAGGAGTTGAGAAATGACAAAAAACGAAACAAGAATGGTACTAGAGGGCGATATCAATAATATTCGATTAAAAGCAAAATACTACGGGTCGCTTCATTTGTATGAAGCCGAAAGTTATGCAGAAAAACTTGCCTCGAATATTGAACTGGCGCTCACGACCATGCCATCTGACGAAGATATAGAGATTGACTGAAATAGAATATTCTCATAGCTTCTCCTCCGTCATATCTTGTGGCGGCAGATGGCTGGCACTGGCTTTCATCGCTTTTTCTACTCGTTCGGCATCCCCGAGATAATAGTGGCGAATCGGTTTCATATTCTCGTCCAGTTCATACACCAGCGGAATACCGGTAGGGATGTTTATTTCGACGATATCATCATCGGACACGCTATCGAGATACTTAAGGAACCTCTGCAAAAGCCCTGCCAATTTTCAGTTCACATAAAATAATTTCATGTAACAGCAAGGCAATCGCAAATTCTTATTAATCTCGGCAAAGTCACCTAGTCAGAGGTGCCTATTGTCCCTGCCGATGACAAAGCGAATGCACGACTAATAGTTTCTCAGATTATTCTCGACACATTTAAGACTCATCAAGATGGCTTACTCGAAGCCGACTGCGATACGCCAGCTAGAGTTTTACATCAGCTTTTGACTGATGGAAAATGACATATAAATAACGATTACTACCGGATAGAGCAGAACGCTAGCGGATATTCAAGCGGCGTAGGCGCGACTGAGAAACAAAAGATGTAATTGACGGAGTCCTAAAATCTGAAGGTCGTGATAAAATTTTAAAAAATCAGTTAGCAAGTAACTTTAGATAATAGACTTAGAAGTTTGAATGTGGAGTGAATATATTATGCGAGATCAAATTCAGTATTCTGTTCCTAAAGCTATTCATGATCCTGCCAAATTATCTCAACTAAAGTGGTATTTGATTATCTTTGGATTGGATGCACTGATTTTTTTGCTTGATAATTTATCATCCTCTAACATTCCTTTTTTTGAATACTACATTTTCCCAATCGCACTTAGTTCGTGGCTGCTCAGTAGAAAGGTTTCGTATCTGCTAATTGGATTTTCAAGTTGTGCAGGGGAATATGTTCTTAGTGATGCTTTCTCGGGAAATACGCCCACGATAATTGCAATAAATTCATTTCAAATATTTGTCGCCTTTTTTCTTGTGGATTTCTTGGTTAGGTACGTTCATCGACTGAAGGTGATTGACATACCAAGTGTCAGCCATGTTGACAATGAGGCTAAACTAATTAGTGAACGGCGAACCCTTGCATCGGAAAATGTGGTCTGGCAACCGCTAACTGTAACAAGGAAACAGTATGAAGTAATGAATGGACATCGAGGAGCAATTGTATGGTTGACTGGAATGCCAGGCTCTGGAAAATCGACAGTTGCACATGCCGTTGAGGAAAAGTTGCAGCTGATTAAGTTTAAGACAGTTGCGTTAGATGGTGACAACATTCGGCACGGCTTGTCTGCAGACCTCGGTTTTTCAGAGGAGGATAGGAATGAAAATGTTCGCAGAGTAGGTGAATTGGCAAAGCTCTATTTAGAACAAGGTATGGTTGTACTTGTAGCACTCGTTTCACCCATAAGAAATGCTCGTGAAAAAATTAAACATTCTTTAGCTAGCGACGATTTCATTGAAGTCTACTGCAGGTGTCCTGTTTCTGTATGCGAAGAACGTGACCCAAAGGGCATGTACGCACAAGCAAGAGCTGGTCAAATTTCAAACTTCACTGGCATCTCGTCTCCTTATCAAGAACCTCTGGATCCAGACCTCGTCCTTAACACCTCCAATGAGAGTATCAATAAATCTGTGGATCGACTGGTTCAAATGTTAACCAACAAACTCTTGTAAACAATATCTATTCTGTCGCAATGTTTGCTTCAATAATCCCCGCTGATATATTAATTTTTAAAACCTCAAGTCTTTGTTAAAAGATTGTTCAGGTCGTAATACTAAGGAACACAATGGAAACATCTGCATCATTAGAAATTGCTAAGCACTCGCTACTAATGTTTGGCACTATCCTCGCCATCGGCACTTTTTCCGGCCTTATGGCTCGTCTGGCAAGGGTTCCTGATGTGGTAGTATTTCTGTTTTTCGGCATGCTGATTGGTCCTGGAGTATTGGGGCTTGTGGATATCAAGGCCGATTCGACAATTAACCAGTTGATCATGATTTTCGGTTCAAGCTTCATTCTGTTTGACGGTGGTGCTTCAGTTCGGCTCAAGGTGCTAAAAGAAGTGTGGATCACTATCGTAGTTATTGCCACCGTAGGTGTGCTGATTACCGCTGCGATCACGGGCTTGGCGGCCCATTACTTTCTCGGGCTTGCTCCTATTGTTGCACTGTTGCTAGGAACGGTTATTGCCTCTACCGACCCGGCTACCTTGGTTCCTGTGTTCAAGCAAATTCATATCAAAGATCGGGTGGCGCAGACCGTGGTGAGTGAGTCAGCTTTCAATGATGCGATGGGCGCTATCCTTACGTTTACCGTGTTAAGCATAGCTCTGGGCGTGGGCGAATTCTCTGTAGGCGATGCGCTAATTGATTTGCTCAAGCAATCATTATTGGGCATCATCATTGGCGGGTCATTGGGTTATCTGGCAGCGTTTTTCATTTCACATGAGAAGTTCAACTTCCTTGCTGAATTTGCTCCAGTAGTAGCCCTAATGGCGGTGATCGGCGCATACATGGGTGCTGACGGCTTGCACGCCAGCGGCTTCATGGCAGTGTTCGTGTTTGGCATCGTGCTGGGCAATCAGGACTCATTGGGCTTCAAATTGACCGAGAGAGAAAGCGACGAACTGGAGGATTTTGTGTTGACCACGGCTCTCATCATGCGCATGTTCATCTTCATCCTGCTCGGCGCACAAGTAGATTTCGGTTTGATGAATTTATACCTAGTTGGTGGCATTGCAGTGGTCATCGTATTCATGCTAGTAGCTCGCCCAGTTACCGTATTTCTGTGCGCATTGCCAGACCGCCGCGCCAAGTGGAGTTTCAAGGAAATGCTGTTCATGTGCTGGACACGCGAAACTGGGGTGATACCAGGCGCGCTTGCCGGTATGTTGGTTGGTATGAAAGCCCCAGGCGCACAGATTATCGCCTCGGTGACCTTCATCGCGATTCTGATGACGATATTAATTCAGGCGACAACCACCAAATGGCTTGCAAAAAAACTAGGCTTAATGAGGGAAGCATAGTCAAAAATTATTCTAGACACATTTTTAAGGCGATCAAGATATAGCGGATGGTTCGCTTGTGCTGATTTGCTCATAGCTTCTCTTCTATCTTATCCTTCGGGGGGGCATGGCTGGCACTGGCCTGCATCGCTTTGTCTACTTGTTCGGCATTCCCGAGAAAATAGTGGCGAATCGGTTTTATATCCTCGTCCAGCTCATATACCAGCGGAATACCGGTAGGGATGTTCATTTCGACGATATCCGCATCGGACACGTTGTCGAGATACTTAACAAGCGCACATAGGCTGTAGCCAAGTGCCACGATCAACACGCGCTTCCCAGAGCGAACCGCAGGAATAATGTGATCAAGCCAGCATGGCTAGGAGCGCTCTAAGGTATCCTTCAAACACTCCATGTCAGGTATCTCATTCGGGCTTAGTTCACGATAGCGCGAATCGAATCGTGGATGACGCGGATCATCTATTTTTAAGGCGGGTGGACGGGTATCATAACTTCGACGCCAGAGTTTGACTTGCGCCGCGCCGAACTTATTGACCGTCTCGGCTTTGTTCAGTCCTTGCAGGGCACCATAGTGCCGTTCGTTCAATCGCCAGTCCCGATAAACGGGGATCCACATCAACTCCATCTTGTCGAGCACCAGCCAGAGCGTCCATATAGCACGCTTCAACACGGAAGTGAAAGCGATGTCGAAAGTTAACCCATGCTCTTTAAGAATACGCCCGGCTTCGATTCCTTCTGTTTTGCCTTGTTCGGTTAAATCAAGATCCGTCCAACCGGTAAAGAGATTTTCCTTATTCCATACACTTTCTCCATGCCGCAATAGAACGAATTGATAGATAGAGTTTGGTTTCTCACTTTTCATTTGCCTCTATGCCTGCTCATAATGTAAGTTGAAGATTTGCATGTTTGGAATGCAGCTTGATGAATATTTATCTGGCTATTGAAAACTTAGCCGGTGAAAGTATGAATGGTTGCATTTAGAGCAATGAGGAATAAGAGCAGGTTTGTAAAAGTGTATTTCTTCACCGCACTCATCGCACACCAACACTCCTAAGCCAACAAACTCACCGCTGTGATATTTGGCGCTTTCTATCGGTACTTTTAATTGATTTAGCGCTACTGTGGTTTGATCTGCCGCTTCAGAAAAAAGCGTCCAGAATTCCTGCTTTAAAAGAGCAATATCAAAACCCAGCCAAAACTTCAAATCTTTGCCGGTCTTATCTTTATACTGCGCTGCATCAATCAAATCACGTTTCAAATAATTTCCCAACTTGGTGACTTCATCGTCCCCAAGTTTTTTCAAGGCCTTTAGATCATCTCGACACTCATCAATCACTTGGTGAACCGCAGTATTGCTTTGATTTGCTTTCTTAAGCGCACTCTCCAACAACAATTCATAAGATTCGCCCATTGCCTCAATAAGATCGTGCGGTGGAAGTAATTTGTTCATTTTATATGCTCCTTTTAGTTGATTCGCTTCACTTAATAATTCAATTTATATCAACAGATGCCCTGACACTCATTCAGCGCTGCATCGACAATGTTGTGTGCTTCTTCAAGGATGCGGCGCAAATGATCCACCCCACGAAAGCTCTCGGCATAGATCTTGTAGATGTCTTCGGTGCCGGACGGACGCACGGCAAACCATCCGCTTTCGACTATTACCTTCAAGCCGCCTATGGGAGCGTCGTTGCCGGGAGAATGGGTTAGGATTTCCTGTATTTTTTCGCCCGCCAACTCGGTGAGCTTAACCTGCTGGGGTGAGAGCTGTGCCAACAGTTGTTTTTGCTCCGGGGTGGCCGGCGCTTCGACACGATCATATACAGGTTCGCCGAGCTCGCGCGCAAGATCACGGTATATTTCGCCGGGATCGCGGCCCATGCGCGCGGTGATCTCCGCTGACAGCAAAGCCGGAACGATGCCGTCTTTGTCCGTAGTCCAGACGCTGCCATCCAGACGGGAAAAAGAGGCACCCGCGCTCTCTTCCCCGCCGAAACCCAGCGAAGAGTCGAGCAATCCGTCCACGAACCACTTGAAGCCGACCGGTACCTCGTAGAGCTTGCGGCCGAGCTTCGCCGAGACGCGGTCGATCATTTGGCTGCTGACCACCGTCTTGCCAACCGCCGCATCCTTGCGCCATTTCGGACGATGCTGAAAAAGATAGGAAATGGCGACCGCAAGGTAATGGTTGGGTGGCAGCAATCCCGCACTTTTGGTGACGATTCCGTGCCGGTCATGATCGGTATCGCAGGCGAAGGCGATGTCGAAGCGATCTTTGAGGGCGATCAGGCTTTGCATTGCGTAGGACGATGACGGATCCATGCGAATCTGGCCATCCCAATCGACTGTCATGAAGCGGAAGGTCGGATCGACGACTTCGTTCACCAACGTTAGATTCAAACCATAGCGATCGGCAATCTGCCCCCAATAGTGTACGCCGGCGCCACCAAGGGGATCCACGCCCAAATGGATGTTGGAGCTGCGAATCGCATCCATGTCGAGCACGCTGCCGAGATCGCTCACGTATTCGTTGAGAAAATCATGCCGGTGCGTTGTGGCAGCGTGCAGCGCCTTCTCGTAAGGAATTCTTTTCACGCTCTTCAGACCATTTTCCAAAATCGCGTTGGCGCGTGCTTCAATCCATCTGGTGACTTCGTTGCCCGCCGGCCCACCGTTGGGCGGGTTGTATTTGAAGCCGCCATTGTCAGGCGGATTGTGCGAGGGCGTGATGACAATGCCGTCCGCCAGCCCGCTATCGCGACCGCGACCGCGATTATGGGTAAGAATTGCGTGGGAAATTACAGGAGTGGGCGTGTATTCATCCTTATCTGCGAGCATGACCTCAACACCGTTGGCCGCCAGCACTTCGAGCGCGCTGGCACACGCTGGCTCGGAAAGCGCGTGCGTATCGATCCCCAGAAACAGCGGGCCATCGATATGCTGCTGTTTGCGGTAATCACAAATTGCCTGGCTGATGGTCAGCACATGCAATTCGTTGAAGCTGTTTTCAAACGCGCAACCACGATGTCCTGATGTGCCGAACGCGACTCTTTGTCCGGGCACTGACGGGTCTGGTATGTTGCTGTAGTAGGCTGTGATGAGTCTGGGGACATTGACCAGCATCGAAGGTTCGGCGAGCTTGCCGGCCAATGGACTTATTTTCATTTCCACGTCACCTCCAGCATTATCGATTGTCCTCAGAAGCGTGGAGTCGCGCCAGCAAGGCCTTTGCCCTCATGCAGACGTTGTCGACGGTAAATCCGTATTCGCGCAGCAACACCTCGGCTGGCGCGGATGCGCCGAACCGTTCCACGCCGAGCATGTCTCCCCTCGCGCCGATATAACGATCCCAGCCTTGCGGCACACCCAACTCGACCGCGAGCCGTGCGCCGACTGAAGGCAGCAGCACAGCATCGCGTTCAGCTTGCGGCAAGGCCTCGAACAGCTCCCAACTCGGCATCGACACACAGCGTACGGCGATGCCATGCGCCTGCAGGCGTTTTGCCGCAGCCACGATCAGGCCGACTTCGGAACCGCTGGCAATCAGTATCAGTTCGGGCTTGCCGTTAGTCGCATCGCTCAACACATAGGCGCCACGGCGCAATCCGTCCGCAGCAGCGTAGCGGCTACGATCAAGCGTTGGCAGAGCCTGTCGGGTCAACACCAGCAACACCGGCCGATCGCGTGTTTCAAGCGCAACGCGCCAAGCGACCGCAGTTTCGTTGGCGTCGCCCGGGCGGATCACGACAAGGTTCGGAATCGCGCGCAGGCTCGCAAGTTGTTCCACCGGCTGATGCGTGGGTCCGTCTTCGCCGACGGCAATGCTGTCATGAGTGAATACATGCACGACGTGCAACCCTATTAGAGCCGCTAACCGGACAGCCGGGCGCATGTAGTCGGAGAAGATCAGAAAAGTCGAACCATACGGAATAAAACCGCCGTGTGCGGCGAGACCGTTGACGATGGCGCCCATCGCATGTTCGCGTACGCCGAAGTGCAGGTTGCGTCCGGCATAGCTCCAGCCAGCACTATCTGAGCCTTGTTTGTCCTCGTTGCCAACTGGCGGAGGATTGAAATCGCCAAGACCTTTCAAGGCTGTTTTCGTCGACGGATCAAGGTCGGCTGAACCACCGGACAGCGCGGGCAGTCTGGGCGCTATCGCGTTCATCACCTTGCCGGATGCTTCGCGCGTGGCGAGTCCCTTCGCGTCGGCGGCAAATACCGGGATGTCCGCATCCCAGCCCGGCGGCAGTTCGTCGCTCAGGCGACACTGTAGCTCTTCGGAAAGCCCCGGAAACGTGCTGGCGTAAATGCCCAACGACAAGTTCCATGCCGCCTCGTCCTGTGCACCGCGTTGCACCGCCTCGCGGAAATGCGCCAGCGCCTCTTCCGGTATCAGGAACTCTGGCTCGGTCGGCCAGCCCAGCGCCTGTTTTGTCTTGCGCACGTTGTCCGCGCCGAGCGGGGAGCCGTGCGCCTTGAAACTATCCTGTTCGGGCGAGCCGTAGCCAATATGCGTACGCACCAGGATCAGCGACGGCCGCATGGTTTCCGCACGCGCGGCATCTAATGCGACGTCGATCGCGGCGAGATCGTTGCCGTCCGCCACCGACACAGTGTGCCAGCCATAAGCCTCGAAGCGCAGCGCGCGATTCTCGGAAAAGGTGATGTCGGTGCCGGCGGACAGGGTGACGTAGTTATCGTCGTAGAGGCAAGTGAGCTTGCCGAGCTTGAGATGACCGGCCAGCGACGCAGCTTCTGAGGCCACACCCTCCATCAAGTCTCCGTCGCTGACGAGGGCATAGGTATAGTGATCGATGAGCGCGTGACCGGGTCGGTTGTAGCGGGCCGCAAGTTGCACCTCCGCGATGGCCATACCTACCGCGTTGCCGAAGCCTTGGCCCAGTGGCCCGGTGGTTGTTTCCACGCCGGGTGTGTGTCCGCGCTCGGGATGCCCAGGCGCCTTGCTGCCCCATTGGCGAAACTGCTTGATGTCATCCAGCGGGAGGTCAAAACCAGTTAGGTGCAACAGACTGTAGAGCAGAGCCGAACCGTGTCCGGCCGAGAGTACGAAGCGATCACGATTGAACCAGTGCGGATTTTTCGGGTTGAACCTGAGCCAGCGTGTCCACAGCACGTAGGCCATAGCCGCGGCGCCGAGCGGTAAACCCGGATGGCCGCTGTTTGCTTTCTGCACCATATCCACCGAAAGGAACCGCAGTGTGTTAAGGCATTGCTGATCAAGTTCGACGGACATGACTGCTCCTTAGTTGATTTCATGGTGCCATGAATGCGGGTGTGGATTGTCCGGTCACGCGTCCGGTTAATCTATGCCTTACCGGATTGCCTGAGCCAGTCCCACGCGTCATCCTCGTGCACAAAGTCGAAGTGCTGTACCTGAGCATGGACGAAATGGTTTGCAATGCTCGGGATGATATTCGCCAAAGCACCGTCAGCGACGACAGCAACTTTCTCGATCTTCTGAACATGCTCCTTGAGGAACTTCAAGTGAGCAAGCATCGCGGCAAAGTTTATCCAACCGGGAAATGATTTTGCGTGTATCAATACACCATGCAGCTTTCCGTGTCTGGCCAGATAAGGATCGAGATGGCTAGTTATCGTCATGAAATCTGCCGCTTCAAGCAGACCTTCCGGGTGCAGCACGAGTATGCCTTCGTCGTGTAGCAATTCGTAGTTGATCATTGGGTATCCTTGATTATGTTACGCTTCGTCCGCCCGATAGCTGGTCAGCCCAATAGCCGGTCAGCCCGTAATGTTTGAAAATGGCCAACTCCTGCTCACGATTCAATAACGCTGCCGAGTTGTACGGCGGAGCGTCTTTCACTGCTTGCCGTGTCAGGTTGACCGAAATCGTGGTTTCTGACCAGTTCACATCCCGTATCCACTGCGGCGCAATGAGCACTTGGTGACCGAGCCACCAATTACTTGTATTCACAATCAAATAGCGAATTGCCCAAGTCTCCTCATCGATGAGGATGCCTTGCAGGTGGCCGATATCTCCATCTTCCGCTTTGATGTGATAGTTCACTACCTCTTTATAACTGCGCAGATGGAGATCGTCATTTTGGTGCCGCGCAGCTTCATCGCGTGCATAAGCCTCCATCTCGGCCGAACTAACAGCCTGCGGTGGCGCAACCAATCCGCCGTAGCCCGGCAACAACATGAACGGATAGGCTCCCCCACCCCAGACGTTGTTGTCTCCCCAATAGTAGGAATAGCCGTAATATCCGAGGTGCAGTATTTCATGCTGTCGTGAAACCGGCTTATCGGTATCAATGTCAGGGCTGTTTTTGACCTGCTCTTTCGTAATTGCGATGGGTAGTATCTTTTCTGCCCAGTTCGGGTGATCAATCGCAATAGGCGAGATTAAAACATTGCGGCTCGACAGCCAAGTTCCGGTGTCGACAATTAGATAACGTAGAACCCAAGCTTCGTCATCGAAATAGAAATCTTTCACGTGACCAATGTTCCCGTCGGTCGCATGGATGGCGGAGCCCTCTAAATCGTTCATGGTGCGTAACATAACTCATTCTCCTTCTAAGAATTCAAGATGGCTTGCCTTTTCGCAACATCCAGCCGATAGCAACCAGCGCCCAGCCATCAAGCAACAGGCTGATACTCACATATAGCCCCACCAGCCACAAAGAAGTAGCAGGCCACCCGATCAGAAACAGCGAGGCCAACAAGGCCGAGACAACACCATTGAAGGTCATCAAGCCCCAGCCTTTGGCAGGATGCATAGACTGTGCGAGGGTGAAGCTGTGCATCGCATCCAACAACAGATAAACGGCAATTAACAGTCCCACCGCTTCCACACCTATTACAGGATAGAACAACATCAGGCCGCCAATGATGAAAAGCAGAGCGGGTTTCAGCCAGTCCATAACGTTCTTCGGGCTATATGTATAGGTGTGTATGCCCCATAAACTACCGCCAGTAAGCAATAGCCAGCCGACAAGAACTGTGGTGCTCAGGGACATCACACCCGGCAATAAAATACCTGCCGTTCCCAACACGATCAGCAGGATTCCCGTAACTAAGGTATATGGCCCGAATTTATCGAGGATTTTTTGATCAATGGATAAGAGGTTCATTTTTTTACTCGGATTAACCTGCTGTTGCAGGTATATGAGGAACAACCTGTGGATCAGGCATTTCTTTGGTGGAGAGCGAAAGCGCCAGACTCGTTACTGAAGGATTGAGGCTATCGACCATCGAACTTGGTATCAGGATCGTGGCTCCTCTTTCCTTGGTGCTCTCGTAAATGATATTCATGGCGCGAAGTTGAAGTGCTGCGGGATGGCCCGCATATATATTTGCAGCCTCGACAAACTTTCCAGCAATAGCCGCTTCGGCTGAACCAAGAATGACACGTGCCTGCTTCTCGCGTTCTGCTTGAGCCTGACGCGACATGGCATCCTGTAATGCCTCTGGAATAGCAACATCACGAATCTCTACTGAACTGACTGATATTCCCCAAGGAGCGGTTTTTCTACCGATTTCATCTTTTAGATGATCGTCTGCATCCTTGCGGTCAGAAAGCAGCGCTGCCAACATCGAAGAGCCTATCATTTCGCGAAGTGTGGTTTGCGCTACACGGTCGATAGCCTCAATGTAATTGGTGATGGCTAAAGCTGCCTTCTCTGCATCATGCACATGCCAGAAAATGATTGCATCTACGTTGACAGGAACAGTATCCTTGGTAAGCGCCTGTTCCGCGTTAAAGGCCGTAGTCTGAATTCGTTCGTCAATGATAGCGACTATATTGTCGATAACTGGAATGATGAGGAATAAACCAGCTCCTTTGACGCCTTGCAGCTTTCCCATCCGTAGGATGACGAACTTCTGCCAAGCATTGGCCATCTTCAGTGAAAAGGCGATGACAACTGCCACGCCAAACAATGCGAATGAAAAGTAGCTATTGCCCAATTGCCCGATGACAAGACCTGCAAGAACAAACATTGCAACTAGAAATGCTGTGATGGGATTCATCGTTTTAGTTCTTTCATGAAGGGAGTGTCGCGGAGGCAAATATCCATGATGCTTTGAAACTGTATCCACTCTGGCGGTAGTAACGGTAGTTTTCAATGAAGTGTAAAAGTTCAGCCAATTTGCGTGACATGACTACTCCCTTTCGATTTACATCTTTTCCGTAAAAACGAAAAAAACAAGACAGTTGCTTTAAGAATGGTCGAGCGGCAATTCATCAACCGCCACCTCAGAAATTAGCCAATCTTTCAATGGATCACCTCCATCAAATCCGCGCCCTAAAGCACGATAATAGGCTGCCTCGGAAATCATGTGGAAACGCGCATCTTCTTTTTCTATGGATTCTAAAGACTTGGCTGGTGACTTCTTGCTGACCAAGTTTAGCTTGGCTGCAATTTTTTTGTTCGACACGGATGATTGGTGTAGCATGATTATTCTCTCCCATTGTTAATTATTTACCCAAAATTACTTATTGCGATTCTCAATCATCTGAAGATAAAGACAACTAATGCAATAAAGCTAATCACTGATTAAATTATTCCTCGCCGCTCAACATTATTCTGTGTGGCTTCGCACTAACAAGCCCTGCTTTTGTTAAGACAATTCTGCATTATTTGCGCAGAGCATCGTTCATCGGCTCTTTCATTTTTTGGAATTGATCGGCCGTCAAAGGCAATCAAGCAAGTTATATTTTTCGATAAAGATAGGAAATTGACAGACAATGATATGGTCAGACTTAACCCAACTCACCGGCGCAATTTTTCTAATCGTTGGCGCTGTGCTGCCCGTAGTTAATCCGCTGGGCGATGCTCCCATTTTCTTAAGAATGCCCCCCGGTTGCGATGAGGAGACCCGCGCTTTACTGGCGAAGCGTATCGCTTTCTATTCTTTTTTCTTTCTGCTGGGATCACTGCTATTTGGCTCTTTCGTCCTTGTTGTATTTGGCCTTTCGATTCCTGTGGTGCAGGTGGCAGGGGGAGCCGTGGTATGCGCATTCGGCTGGAATCTTTTGGCCGACAATCCCAAAGCTGCCGAAGTGGCTCTGGAGCCAAGTCACGCAAAACTCATCGCACTGGGACGGGCAATCACTCCGCTAACTTTGCCGATGACGATTGATGCTGGTGTTATTGCGGTTGCAATCACCGTTGGTGCGTTTCACGCGCATTCGTTCAAACACGCCATGATCCAGATTGTTGCCGACGTCATCGGTGCCGCCATCATTGCACTTTCCATACTGTTAACGTATCGCTACGCTCATCGGGTCAGCATATTGATCGGAAACACGGGCATGAAGGTGGTGGTGAGACTTTCGGCGTTCATCATGCTGTGTATTGGTGTGGGGATCGGCTGGGATGGCATCATGTCGTTGTTGGCAGAAATAGGAATTCACAGCTGAGAATCC
>Ga0182030_10013211_pt1 | contig 16449 bp, 16 predicted proteins | sample 812S3MmetaG_FD_121299 | JGI IMG/M metagenome (GOLD analysis project Ga0182030, IMG submission 121299) | Permafrost microbial communities from Stordalen Mire, Sweden - 812S3M metaG (Illumina Assembly) | ecosystem: Environmental > Terrestrial > Soil > Wetlands > Permafrost | place: Sweden...
ATCGCCGGTGATCATCGCGGGCGACGCCGTGCCGCAGGGCAACGCGCTGGCGGAACTGGTGGCTTTCGCCGAGGCGCTGGCGGCGCCGGTGTACGATGAGGGCATGGCGACGCGGGCGATGTTCCCATCCTCGCATCCTCTGTATCGCGGCGCGCTGGTGCGGTTGCCGGCGGCGATTCGCGGCATGCTGGGACAACACGATCTGCTGGTCTCGATCGGCGCCGATCTGTTCACGCTGTCGCTGCCGGACGATGTCGATTCGATGCCGGAAGGGATGCCGGTGGTGCATCTCGATACCAATCCGTGGGAACTCGGCAAGAATTATCCGGCCGAGGTGGCGATCCTCGGTGAGCCGAAGACGACGTTGCCGGAGATGACCGAGGCGCTGCTGGCCGCGCGGTCCGTCGCGGAAGCCGGGCTGGTGGGGCAAAGGCTGGCGCAAGCGCGGGCCGAGGGCATCAGCAGCCTGGCGCGGCTGAACGCCAACGCCGAGGCATTGAGCGAACGCCATCCGATCCATCCTCTGGCGCTGATGCAAGCGATCGGCCGCGTGCTGCCGGCGGACGCGGTGGTGATCGATGAGACGGTGTCGTCCGGCGCCGGCTTGCGGCGGTTTCTGAAAAGCGATGATCCACAAAGCTTCTTTGGCATGCGCGGCGGCGGCATCGGCTGGGGCTTGCCGGCGGCGATCGGGGCCAAGCTGGCGCTGCCGGACCGGCCGGTGGTGGCGTTGCTCGGCGACGGCTCGGCGATGTACACGATCCAGGGGCTGTGGACGGCGGCGCGGGAAAACCTGCGCATGGTGTTCGTGATCATCAATAATTATTCCTATCGCATCCTGAAACAGCGTACCAACGCGATGAAAGGTCTGGCGGCGCAGGCCGATAGTTACGTCGGCATGGATCTGGATCGTCCGCGCGTCGATTTCGTTTCGGTCGCGCGAGGGCTGGGACTGACGGCGCATCGCGCGACGACGTTGGCCCAGGTGTGTGAGTTGTTGGAGGCGGGGTTGGCGCATGACGGGCCGACTCTCCTGGACGTGGAGGTGGATCGATCATGGAAGCCTGTTTGACGTTTGCGCGGATTTTCACCGTGTCGGTGGTGTTGCTGAGCGGTTGTGGCGCGGCATGGGCCGATGGGCGGTGCGATCTGAACGACCTCGTCGGCTATCAGATTTTGTTCGGCAAGCCGATCGATAGCTATATCCAGGGCGGCATGCGCAAGAAAGGCTACGACGGTTGCGAGCCGGACCGCGTTCTGGTGTTCGCCGACAACACCGGCGTGCGCTGCAAGGATATCGTGCGCCAGCCGCACCAGGAGTTGCCGACCGGCTATCTGTTCGCGCGCAACAATCTGGGCGACCTGAAGCTTTGTGTCGATGGCGAATTGTTCGACGTGTCGCGGACGAACTGAAAAACGGTTTCGGGGAGGCGGGAATGGCGCGGCTGAACGGGCGGAAAATCCTCATCACCGGCGGTGCCTCGGGCATCGGGCGGGCGACGGCGGTGCTGTGCGCGCGGGAAGGCGCCGCGGTCGCGGTGCTGGATCGCTCGGCGGAGGCGGCTGAGGCGGTGGCGGCGGGGATTGGCGGCTCGGCGTTCGTGGTGGATGTCGCCGATCCGGGTTCAGTCGAGACGGCGGTGGAACGCGCGGCGGCGGCGATGGGCGGGCTGGACGGGGTGGTGAACGCGGCGGGGATTTTCTCGTCCGAGGGGCTGACCGATACGTCGCCTGACTTGTTCAACCGCATCCTGACGGTGAACGTCACGGGCACCTTTCTGGTGGTTCGCGCGGCGGAGCGGTTTCTGCGCGCCGCGGACACAGCGACCATCGTGAACATCGGATCGGGCGTGGGCCTGAAGCCGACGGGTCCCGGCAGCATCGCTTATGTCGCGTCGAAGGGCGGGGTGATCGCGATGACCCGCTCCATGGCGATGGAACTGGCGCCGAAAATCCGCGTCAATGTCGTATGTCCGGGGATGGTCGATACGGCGATGACGGAAAGTTTCATTCGCAACAATCAGGGGGAGATCCGGCCGGAGATCGCCCGGCTCTACGCGCTTGGCCGCGCGGCGTCGGCGGACGAACTGGCGAACGCGATTTTGTTTCTGACGTCGGATGAGTCGTCGTTCGTGACGGGGATCGCGCTGCCGGTGGATGGCGGGCGGACGTATCACTGACGTTAGTGGAGGTGACGCGCGCCGTGCATGGCCTGATCACGTTCACGGAACGTACCGGTTGGGCACTGGCCCGATACGGCGTGGCACCCTCCATCCCTCGTCATGGTCCGGCTCGACCGGACCATCAGCATGAACACACGGGGTAAGAGCGATTTTGGGGACACCGATGGTCCGGTCGAGCCGGACCATGACGAATTATGAAAGGTGCCGCTCCATCGGCGCCACTATTTTGGCGCCAAAGGTGATCTGTCGCCCCGCGTGCGTCGATAGATGGCCGGGTCGAGCCCCAAAGGCATCAAGATAAGCCGTCGTGGAGGACAATGACCGCCTTTTCCCGTCATCCTCGGGCTCGACCCGAGGATCTCTCGACCCCGCCAAGGACGTTAAAAGTCGGGCAAGGTGCCTGGGCGGGCCGATCCTCGGGTCGAGCCCGAGGATGACGTTCGGGAGCCTGAGGATGACGTTCGGGAGCCTGAGGATGACGTCCGGGGGAAGGTTTTCCCTTCGCCAGCCTTATATTGATGCCTGTGGGGTCAGGCCCTGGCATGACGGTATCGAGACGAACCAGGATGCTACCGCAGCGGGAAACCCATTTGGTGCAGGATCGACACCAGCTTGTCGCGCCCGCTCATCGCGGCGAGTTTGCCCATGCGGCCAATCACGCGCTTCGTCCAGGTGTCCTGGGTCATTTCATGGCGTTGTGAGAACGCTGCCATTCTCGCATCGTACGCGGCGCGCGCGGACTGTTCTCCGCTCGCATCATATTTGTCGTGGAACAAAATCGCCGACTGCGGCAGCCGCGGTTTCACTTCGTTGGTGACGGTCGGCAGCGGGTAGCCCACGCACATGCCGAACACGCCCATCGCGCCAGGCGGCAGTTCCAGCAAACGTCCGACCTCGATCGGGTCGTTGCGCAGCGCGCCGATGTAGACCATCGACAAGCCAAGAGATTCGGCGGCCACCGTGGCGTTTTGCGCGGCCAGGGAGGCGTCGATCGCGGCGACCAGATAGGTCTCGAAATGCGGCATCGTTTCCAATGTCACGCCTTCCTGTTCACCCAGACGCTGGTTGCGGGAGACGTCGGCGAGCCAGACCAGGAACAGCGGGCACTGCTCGATGTGTTTCTGGTGGTTGGCGAGTTTCGCCAGCGCCGCCTTCTTCGCCGGATCGGTCACCGCGACGACCGACCAGGTTTGCAGGTTGGAACTGGTGGAGGCGGACTGCGCGGCGGCGATCAGGGTTTCCAGAGTGCCCTCGGGCAGCGCGTCGGGCAGGAAGCCACGAACGGAACGGTGCGACAGTAATGTCGCGATGACATCGTTCCACGGTCCCGCTTTCGGCTCCGCGCCATTGCCGTAGCGCAAGGCCAGTGCTCCGGCCTGGGACGCTGTCCCGGTCGGCTGATTGACGTCCATCGGTCGGTTTCCTTCGTTGATTTATGTCTGGGCTCGCAAACTGCCGAAAGAACAGCGCCGATGCAACAAACCGGCACGCCGCGCGAATTCCGCGGGCAAGACCCGTGCACGTGTCCCCTTGATCCCTGGCGCCGCGATGCGCACAGATGGGCGCACGCCATCCGGCGAGGGGAGCGCATAATGCCCAGTTACGCGTATGAGACGGTGAATGTGTTCACGGGCGACCGGTTCGGCGGCAATCCGCTGGCCGTGCTGCCCGACGCGCGCGGCCTGACCGACGCGCAGATGCAGGCCATCGCTCGCGACTTTAATTTGTCGGAGACGACATTCGTGCTGCCGCCGGACAACCCTCAGAACCATGCGCGGGTGCGAATTTTCACGCCGGCGCATGAGATGCCGTTCGCCGGGCATCCTAACGTCGGCACCGGGTTCGTGTTGGCGCGCGCGATGGACAATCCGCCCGAGCATCTGGTGTTCGAAGAAATCGCCGGACTGGTGCGGGTGCATATTCTGCGTGGTCCAGACAAGCAAATCAACGGCGCGCGCATTTCGGCGCCCCAGGCGTTGTCGATCGGCGACGCGGTATCGACTGAGACGGTGGCCGCCTGCGCCAGTCTGACGCCGGCCGATTTTCTGACCAACGCGCACGATCCGCTGAAGGCCTCGGTTGGCACTGAGTTCGTGATCGCCGAGGTCGCCAGCCTGGAAGCTCTGGCGCGCGCGACGCCCGATATCGCCGCGTTCCGTGCCGCCGGGGCGGCGGCGGGAAGTTCCGCCGGTGGCTCCAAACTTCGCTTCGCGCTGCTGCTTTACGTGCGGCGCGACGGGGACGCGACGCGGTTGCGGGCGCGCATGTTCGCGCCGTTGGGCGGCGTGCTGGAGGATCCGGCGACCGGCAGCGCCTGCGCCGCGCTGGCCGCGCTGCTGACCTCGATGGCCGTGGGAGCAAACGTCGATCTGCACTACGAAATCGAGCAGGGAGTCGAAATGGGCCGGCCCAGTTTGCTGATCGCGTCGGGAAGGAAGACGCAAGAGGGTCCGGTGGAGGCGACGGTCGCCGGCAGTTGCGTGCCGGCCGCGCGCGGTATGCTGGAGGTTTGAGCGGAACGTTGTCTGGCTCGGTTTCGCTCTCCCACACACGGCTGTGGATTTTGTTGGGCGCGGCGTTCGTCACGTTCTCGATCGGCGCCGGGTTCATGCATGCCTACACGGTGTTTCTGCTGACATTCGTGGAGGTGTTCGGCTGGAGCCGGGCGCAGGTTTCGATCGCCTACTCGGTGGCGCAGTTCGTCAGCGGTTGCAGTTCGCCGCTGGTGGGTTGGCTGGTAGACCGGTTGGGACCGCGGCGGTTGATCCTGATCGGCGGCGTCACGTTGGCCGTGGGCCTGCTGGCGAGTTCTCAGGCGACGCAATTGTGGCACATGGTGGTGCTTTACGGGATCGTCATGACATTGGGCGCCAATTGTCTGGGCCTGGTGGTGTTCGTGCCGTTGCTGTCCCGGTATTTCGTGCGCAATCGCGGCATGGCGGTGTCGGTGGTGCAATCGGCGAACGGCTTCGCGCGGGCGTTTTCCGCGCCGGTGACGACCATGATGATCGCCGGTCTGGGCTGGCGTCACGCATATTTGTGGCAGGGCGCGTTCATGGGCGTCGTGCTGTTGCCGCTGGCATCGCTGTTTCGCGGTCTGGGCGAAAGCACGGTGGCCAGCCGGCGCGCGGCCTCGGCCGATGGCTGGACGTTGCGCGAGGCGATGCGCACCCCGCATTTCTGGCTGTTGGGCGCTGTGTATTTGTTCACCGGCCTGGGCTCGTTCCTGGTGGCGCTGCATCAACTGGCGTTCGCGGTGGATATCGGCTTCGATAAACTTTACGCCGCCTGGGTATTGGGGATGGGCGCGTTTCTGTCGCTGCCGGGCGTCATCCTGACCGGAACGATTTCCGATTATATCGGGCGGGAATTGTCGGCGGTGGTGACATATGGCACGTCGATTCTGGGGGTGGCGTGCGGGATGCTGATCACCTCGCCGGATCAGCACGCGTTGCTGTGGGCGCATGCGTGTTTGTTCGGGTTGACGTGGGGCGCGCGCGGCCCGGCGATCACCGCGAAGACGGCGGATTTGTTCCCTGGGCCGAATTTAGGGACGATTTTGGGCGTGATCACGATCGGGACCGGGCTGGGCTCGGCGAGCGGTTCGTGGCTGGCGGGATATGTGTTCGATGTGACGGGGTCGTATAAGGTGGCGTTCGGGCTGTCGATCTTCTTTTATGTGTGCGGAAGTGTCGCGTTCTGGGCATTGCGGCGGCCGCCGGCCCGGCGGGGCGCCTGAAATTTTAGGCCATTCCAATGGTCGGGATTTTCTTAATCGTCTCCGCGAGGTCGCGTTCCGCCTGCCAAAGGTCGTGCGCCTGCTGCATCCGCAGCCAGATCCCGGGACCGTCGCCGCATAGCTTGCCAAGCCGCACCGCCATCTCCGGCGTCACGGCGGATTTTTCCGACAGAATGGCGTGCAAGGTCTGCCGCGAAACGCCAAGTTTTCCGGCGGCGTCCTTCACCGTCAGGCGAAGGACGGGCAATATCTCCTCACGCAGGAGAACGCCCGGATGGCTGGGGCGCCAGGCTGGCGGTCCTTTCACGATGTAGTCGGCCATGAGAGTACCTCTGCTTGTGTTTCCGTGTCCCGATAGACCCCAACTTAATGTGGCAAATTCCTTGTGTCAAGTCTAGCTTGACAGTTTATCATGCGATGCATTACACTTTTTCGATGATCCGGTCGTTCCGAAGCCGTTCTCTCATCGCGTTCTGGCGTGATGGCGATGCATCGAAGTTCCGCGCGGACCTGGCGGAACGTGTGCGAGTGCGTCTGTCACGCCTCGACCAGTGTGTGCGACCGGAAGAAATGAACATTCCCCGCTTCGACTTTCATCGGCTCCAGGGCAAACCAGTGCGCTACACGGTGCACGTCAATGGTCCGTGGTGCATCACGTTCGAGTGGGACGGGGAGGACGCGGTCCGCGTCGCCCTCGAAGAATATCACAGACGCTGACGTCCGAGCAATTAAACCGTTCCGCCTCCCAACCCGAATCCTGAGCCGCCAGTCAGCCGCCCCACGAAAACCATGGCCCGCGCGCGATGTGCGAAAGGGACGCGAAATGACATGCGCGATCTGCCCGCCGTGTCGCCGGCCGATCCCGTCACGATGTCGCGTTGATGGCTGGCGCGACCCGCGTTGTCGTCTCCCGCGTTTCGTCCCATCGCCAGCACGGCTGGTCCCCGCGAATGCATACGCCGCCCAGCCAGCGTTCAGGTGGCAACAGCGAAAGGTAATCGGTGGCGCCTGCCAGCACGTCCAGGCCCAGAGGCGTGATGGTCAGTCGTTCGCGGTACCAGCGGCGGTCGTCGTCCTCGAAGGCGCCGGTGAACACCGGGCGGGTCACGCGTTTCATCGCCTCGACGAAGTCCGCCAGCATCAGGTCGGTCAGGAACGGCAACGGATCGCGCTCGAGCATGAGGTCGCGGAAGATCTCGCCGATCCGATGCGGCCGGTCGGCGAGCCGTTCGAGGATCAGGCGCTGGGTCAGGCCGAGGCCGTCGGCGGCCCACGGCAGCTCCTGACAATGCCGGCGCAAAGCGCGGGCCAGAAAAGGCAGCGCGGTCAAGCCGCCCGTCGCGGCGGCGGCGAGCGGTGTTGGATCGGATTGGCGCAGTAACGACCAGGCAAGGCGGCCTTCTTCCACCTGAGCCGCGGAAACCGGCCGGCGTTCGTTCCACAGCAGCCGCAACGCCTCGGGCGGCAACTGGCCGAGGCCGATGAAGCGCATGGCACCGGGATAATGCTCCAGCGTCACCATCTCCAGCGTCGCCGGTGGGGCTTCGGCGAATTGCGCGAGGCAGCGTGACAGATTGATCTGGTCGTAACCGTCGTGTTCGAACCACAGCACGATGCGCTCGTAACGTGACGCCGCGGCGCGCAGGTCCGCCTCAGCCTGGGCCAGTCCTTCAACGATTTGCTGTTCGGTTCGGCCGACACCTGGGCCATAGGCGTTCGCCAGGAAGTGGGCTCGCTGATTGACCCAGGAAGGGTCGTCGATGACCGGTCCTTGGCAGAGCGGGTCCGAATACTCCAGGAAATCGCCGGTGAAGCCGGCCTCGGTCAGCCGCGATCTGATGTCGGAGCCGCAACGGATGTGCAATGTTGTCCGGTCCGCGTCCGGCGCGGCGGCGCCACGCGCGATGCGCTCGCGCATGTCGTTCGCCGTCAGAATGTGCGCTTTAAGTCTGGGCCATGACGGCAGGCCGATTTCGCGGGCGATCACCAGTTGCGCGTCGGCGAGTTTGGCGGGCCGCGGCGTGAGGTCCCGGGAAAACGCCGGGTGGTGCTGGCGAAATCGCCGAAGCGCCGTTTCGTCTCCGGTGACGAAAGCCCGTTGCAGTTCCTTGGCGCGTTTACGTTGTTGTTCCAGGTCGAGGCGGAAGGCCGGTTCGAAGCCGGATGCTTCCGTGCGGCGTGCCTGTGGCGGCGTGGCGCGTTTGGCCATGGCGAATTCCCTTCTCCTGCGTCCGTGTCCGCCTGTCAGACAGAAAAGGGATGGGTCTGTCGTTGTGGGAATCGTCAGTCGTGGGCGCTGCCCTTTCCGCGGACACGGAGGCTCCGACCGAGCCGGAATTCAAGTACGAAAGACGCCTCGGGCCGTCAAGCGGGGGCGATCGTCTCGGGTGCCGTAAGCGGCGCGATGGTATGGGCGCCGGGGGGATGCGATTGACTGGCCGATGCCGCGCGTTGGCGTTAAAATTTAATTGGAGGTTGGGAGAATGGGAGGGGGCGTGGGACATTCCGGACGTCCCGCGATGGTCTGGACGGCGGGTCGCGATGGAACACCGAGGGCCGATGCCTGGGCCCTTACGTATGCGGCCAACGAAACGATCCGCTGATGCAAGCTGAGCGGCGCGGGGGTGAAGCGGCGGCGGACGCCGGCGCCCGATCGCGGTGACGATGGATCCGGCGCCGACCAGGTTATGATCGCACTGTTGACCGCGCCGGTTCTGGACGGTCCCCTGCTTCGCTGGAGTTGCCGCATGATCCTGATCACCAACAACGAAGGCACCGTCGGCGTGCCCACCACTGCGCGCATGCTGGCGGATGGCTCGGGCGCGCTGGACGCGATCGAGGCCGGGATCCGGCTGATCGAGGCCGATCCGTCCGTACGCACTGTCGGCCGCGGCGGCTGGCCCAACCTGCTGTGCGAACTGGAACTGGATGCCTGCGTGATGGACGGTTCCACATTGCGCACCGGCGCGGTGGGCGCGTTGAAGGGCTTTCTGCATCCGGTCAGCGTGGCGCGGGAGATCATGCGCCGGCTGCCGCATGAATTCCTGGTGGGGCAGGGTGCTGCGCGGTTCGCCCAGGAAATCGGCGCGGAGGCAGGGGAAAACCTGATCGAGGATTCGCGGCGCGTGTGGCGAGAGTGGTTCGACCGCACGCTCACTCCGGCACAGAAACAAGCGTGGCCGGAGATCCCACTTTCCGAGTTGTGCCGTCATGCGATCGATCCGGAAACCGGGCGCGACACGACAGTGTTTCTGGCGCACGACGCCAGTGGCGCCATCTGCTCCGGCACCAGTACCTCAGGTTGGGGCTGGAAGTATCCCGGGCGCCTCGGCGACAGCCCGATTGTCGGCGCCGGGTCGTACGCCGACACGCGATATGGCGCCGCGGCCTGCACCGGCGCGGGGGAGATGACGATCCGTTGCTGCACCGCTCGGTCGATCGTTCTTTACATGAAGAAGGGCGCGACGGTGGCGGAGGCGGTGATGGAAGCGGTCGACGACATGCGGGCGCTGAAAACCGGCCTGATCAATCGCGTGACCGTCCATGCGATCGATACGCGCGGCGATCACAAGGTGGTCGCGGTCAACGGCACCGGCGGCAATGTGTACTGGCTGTGGGAGGGCGCGGGCGAACCGGTGTCGCGGCCGGCCGAGGCGGTCGCGTCGCGGTGATCGGCTGGGACCGCCACCCGGCCGTTCAGGCGCAACCTCCGCGTGACGCCGTACAGGATGGACAGCCGGCGTGGACGCGGCGATCCTGGCCCGAATGTTCGGGGCTCGTATCATGGGTCGCGCACACCACCGCCTGGATGACATTGGGACAGAATTGATGAGCCGCTTCTGGAGCAGCCTGATCCATGACCTGGAGCCCTATGTGCCGGGGGAACAGCCCACAGTGCCGGATCTGGTCAAGCTGAACACCAACGAGAGCCCGTTCGGCCCGTCGCCTCGCGCTCTGGAAGCGATCCGCGCGGCGGCGACCGATGACCTCCGTCTCTATCCGGACCCGGGCGCCACCGCGTTGCGCGATACTTTGGCCGCCTACCACGAGGTGACGGCCGAGCAGGTCTTCGTGGGTAACGGCTCGGATGAAGTGCTGGCGCACAGCTTCGCCGCGCTGCTGAAACATGAGGCGCCGCTGCTGTTTCCGGACATCACCTACAGCTTCTATCCGGTCTGGTGCCGGTTATTCGGGATCGCTTACGAAACGGTGCCGCTGGATGACGCGATGCGGGTGCGGGTCTCCGACTATCGCCGGCCGGCCGGCGCGGTCATCCTGGCCAACCCGAACGCTCCGACCGGGATCGCGCTGTCGCGCGCGCGGGTCGCCGATCTGTTGCGCGACCATTCCGGCCAACCGGTCGTGATCGATGAGGCATACGTCGATTTCGGAGGCGAAACTGTTATTCCCCTGGTGGACTCGCATCCGAACCTTCTCGTGGTGCGCACCATGTCCAAATCGCGGGCGCTGGCGGGTCTGCGTGTCGGCTACGCCATCGGTGACGCGTCACTTATCGAGGCGCTGAACAGGGTGAAAGATAGCTTTAACTCCTATCCTTTGGGCCGGTCGGCTCACTCCGGTGCGATCGCCTCGGTTGAGGATGAGGCATACTTCCAACAGAGCCGCGCGAGGGTTATCGAACTCCGCGAGCGGCTGAACCAGGGTCTGCTTCGGCTGGGCTTCGAAGTCCTGCCGTCGGCGGCCAATTTCGTCTTCGCGCGTCATCCAGGCCACGGGGGCGCGGCCCTGGCGGCGGCGCTTCGCGAACACGCGGTGCTGGTCAGGCATTTCGCGAAACCGCGCATCTCCGACTATCTGCGCATCTCCGTCGGCACTGAAGCGCGGATCGCCAGGTTGCTGTCGGTGTTGGCGAACATCCTGTGACGGGCGAGGTTCTGGCCGTTGCCTCTGCCCCGACGTCGGATTTGGGTTGAATCGTTGAAGCGCGGTACACCCGAACCCCGTCATGGCCTGGCCCCATGTGCATCAAGAAAGGGCCACCGAAGGCGAAAACCTTCCCCCGAACGTCATCCTCGACTCCCTCATCGTCATCCTCGGGCTCGACCCGAGGATCGGCCGGCCCGGACACCTTGTCCGACTTTTGACTTCATCGCCTGTCGAGAGATCCTCGGGTCGAGCCCCATTGGCGCTAAAATAGTGTCGCGGATGGAACGGCACCGTTCGCTATTCGTCATGGTCCGGTCGGGCCGGACCATGACGGGGATGGAGGGTGCGAGCCTGCTTTCCGTGCTATTTTAGCGCCCATGGGGTCGAGCCCGGGGATGACGGGAAAAGGCGAACAGTTTCCTCAATGGTGGCTTATCTTGTTGCACATGGCGCCTGGCCCGGCCATGACGGTTTCGCGACCGTGTCTCACGCTTCATCGATAGCGAGTACTAACCGCCGCTGGCCGCTCGCCAGGCTTCCAGCCAGACGGGAACGGCGGTCGCGGGCAGCGGGCGGGCGATGAAGTAGCCTTGCGCCTCATGCACGCCCAAGGCGAGCAGGCGGTCCCACATGTCACGCGTTTCGACGCCCTCGGCGACCACGGTCAGGCCGCGGGCGCGGGCCTGCTCCACCACGCGTGGGCCAAACAGCGCGCCGGGTTTGTGCGTGCCGATCAGTCGCGTGATGCCTTTGTCCAGCTTCAGGCCGGTGAACGGCAGCGTCAGCAACTTCGCCAGGTTCTTCACCGCCGGCCCGACGTCGTCGATCGAAATCCGGTAGCCAAGCGCCCGAAGATGTTCCAGCGAACGGCCGAGCGCGGCGAAATCCTCGACCGGGCGGCTTTCGGTCAGTTCGATTTGCACCTGCTCCGGGGGCAGGCCCAAAGCCGCGCGGCGTTGGTCCAGGTTGTGGGCGGCGTTGGGGTGGGACAGCACTTTCAGCGGATAATTCAGCGCCATCGCGACGCCCAGTCCGCTGAACCGCGGGCTGGTGAGGTCGGCGAGGGCGCGGGTGGAGACCATGTCGGTCAGGGTGAACGACAAACCGGCATCCTCGAACCGCGGCACGAACCAGTCGGGAGTGACGGTGCCGTGAACCGGGTGATTGAGCCGGGCCAGCACTTCCACCGCCGTGACGGTGCGATCGGCCAGCCGCACGATCGGCTGATACCGCGTCGCGATCATTTCGCCGCTGACCACTTCCAGCAGTTCGGCGGCGGCGAAGGTCGGCTCGTTATGATTGGCCGGGAACCGGCGCACGGCGAGAGAGTCGGCGATGGCCTGACGGTCGGCGGACTCGATCACGCCGGCCTTGCCACGGACCGAAGCGCGGGGAACCGCGGCGGGCGCGCCGAGCACCAGCAAGGTCACCTCGGCGCTGGCGGTGTCGGAGGTGAGGTCCGCCAGGGTGCCGAGCAGCCCGTCGGCGTCGTTCTGATCGACCAGGATATGCGACAAACGCGCCCCGGCGCTGGCGAGGCGCGCGACCGCCGTCCGGGCCGACACGGTTTCCACCACACCGCCTTCCGCCGCCACCGCCTCCCGCACCGAGGCGGTCCAGCGCGGGTCGTCGCTGACCAGGAGTACGTCGAGAGGGCGCGCGGCCGCCGGGTCGGTCGCCGGCGAAACGGTCAGGGAATCGGGACTGGTCAGGTGCATCGCATGCCATCCTAGTCCAGAACGAATGAATAGGCGAGGCCTGTCGTTGTTTTTAGACGCGCTAAAGGAACAAATTAACTTGCTCGCCGGGATGGCGCCATCATGACGGGCGCTGGAACGCGGGTTTGCGCTTCTCGACGAAGGCGGCCATGCCCTCTTTTTGATCCGGTGTTCCAAAAAGCGACAGAAACAGCGCCCGCTCGTGACGCACGCCCTCGACCAGGGTTGATTCGAAGGCACGGTTTACCGCCGCTTTGGCGAATTGCACGGCGACCGGCGACAGATCGGCGATACGCGCGGCGATTTTCAACGCTTCCGGGAGCAACTGGTCGGCCGGGAACACGCGGGAGACGAGATTGGCGCGTTCGGCCTCCGCCGCGTCCATCATGCGGGCCGTCAGCACCATGTCCATCGCTTTGGATTTGCCGACCGCGCGGGTCAGGCGCTGGGTGCCGCCGGCGCCAGGGATGACGCCGAGGTTGATCTCCGGCTGGCCGAATTTGGCGGTGTCGGCGGCCACGATCATATCGCACATCATCGCCAGCTCGCAGCCGCCGCCGAGGGCGAAACCGGCGACCGCGGCGATGACCGGCTTTTTGACATGCAGCACGGCTTCCCAGTTGGCGCCGATGAAGTCCTCGACCATGGCGGCGGGGTTGGCGCGGTCGCGCATCTCCTTGATGTCGGCGCCGGCGGCGAAGGCTCGGTCGTTGCCGGTGATGACGATGGCACCGATGGCGGGGTCGGCGTCGAAAGTTTGCAACTGGGCTTTCAGGTCGCGCATCAGGGCGTCGCAGAGGGCGTTCAGCGCCTCCGGCCGGTTGAGGCGGATCAGGCCGACGCGGCCATGGGTTTCGACGAGGATGTTGGGTTTGTCGGACATGGTGGCGCTCCCGCTTATGACGATGGTCATAGACCAGGCGCGTCGCAAGGGGGAAGCGGACGAGGGGAGGTTGGGCGCGCGGCGCGTCAAAGGACACATCCCGTCGCGCGATGTGATCGATCATGTCATGTCGCGGACCATGAACTTCGATGCGATTGATTGACACGCATGGTGGCCGGGATTGACGCCGCGCTCCATGCCTCGGCCGAAGCGGTTGCGACACAGCTGAAATGAGACTGTCGTGTCTGGAGGCATCATGCCTCTCGCGGCAATGAACCAGCAGGAGCATGAGGCGTCGCTGACGGCGTTTTACCTGCTGTTTGGTGATGTGATGGATACGGATTTCGCGATCCGGCGGCTGCCGCGGAATTCGGTGGGGTGAACGGGCTACGTTAATAACGCCTTTGTTTCGTTCCACAGCGCGGTAACCAAATCCCCAGCCGGCTCGGCGCGTGCCAGGCGGGCGGCCTGGCCGGCCCAGGCTTGCATGCGTTGAATATCGAGAATTTTGACGGCGGCGTCGCGCATGGGCTGGGTCAGGGCGCGTTGCACGGGGTAGGGCGCCGGCGCAGGGGCGTCGCCAGCGGCGGCGGCGCGGGCGTAATCGGTGGCGATGCCGCGGCCGGCGCGCCCGGAGAAGGCGCGGGTGACGATGGTTTGCTCGGGTTGCGTGTGGGCGAGGGCGTCGGCCCAGGGAGGGGGGATTTTGGCCTCGGGGGTGCGCAGGAAGCCGGTGCCGATTTGAACCGCGGAGGCGCCCAGGATCAGCGCGGCGGCGATGCCGCGGGCATCGGCGATGCCGCCGGTGGCGATCACGGGGAGGTCCACCGCGTCGGCCACGGCGGGCAGCAACGCGAACAGCCCGACCATCCCGGTTTCCGCCTTTGCCGCGTCGAACGCGCCGCGGTGGCCGCCGGCCTCCATGCCCTGGGCGACCACCGCGTCGGCACCGGCGTCGCGGGCGGCGATCGCCTCGGAGACAGTCGTTACGGTAGCAAACCATTTGATGCCGCGGGCTTTCATGCGCGCGACGAACTCCGCGGGGTACAGGCCCATGATCGAGGAAATGATCGGCGGTCCGGCGTCCAGCAGCGCCTCGCACTGCGCCGCGAAATCGGGCGGGGTGACGTCGCCGGCTTCGGGCGGGACTTCGGGGCCCCACTGGGCGAGGAAGGCGCGCGTGCGGGCTTCGGCGGCGGCGTCGCGGACGGGGGGCGGATCGGGGATCCACAGGTTCAGTTGAAAGGCGCCATTGCCTCCGGCGCGCACGTCGGCGGCCCAGGCTTTGATGGCGGCGGGTTGCATGAGCAGGGCACCGCAGGCGCCGAGGCCTCCCGCGGTGGCGACGGCGATGGACAGCGATGGCGGGCAGGCGCCGGCCATGGGCGCCAGCAGGATGGGTACGCGCAGGCCGTGGGCGTCACAGAAGGCGTGGGCTCGGGCGAGTGCGGGACGCGGGGTTGGCATGGGCCGGGGTGTCTCTCTGGTCTTGTCGCGTCGCGGCGAGGGGTGGTCTGGGCAGGTTACTTCGGTCGCGGTCCGATCCGGTCATGGTTTGTTCAGATCGCCGCGATCGCTGGGGACGATGGCGATCCAGGCCGGGAATCACGCTCAGGTTTCGATGATGACCGGAGTGTTTGTGCGAAAGCATTCGTTTGAAAACAAAATGAGTGGTCTCGCTCCCATGTTGGACATTGCCGGTGGGAAGGATACCGTGAACGAGCGCGTCGCGGCGTGGACGCGGTGAAGCAAGCAAGTATTTTAAAGCATGAGGCGCAGAGACGCAGAGGACGCGGAGGTTCCGGACCGGCATGCGGCGTGATATTAAATCGGACTCCCAGCGTGCCGCGCCGTTCGAATAATGATAAGCTGGCCCAACGACAAAGCTCAGTGTTCTCCGCGTCTCCGCGTCTTCCAGGTAAATTCTTTCTTTTTGAGCCGGGGGCCCGGACCTGGCCGATCGCATGACATGGACGGCTCAGAGCCGACCCCATAACGACCGCATGGGCCCGCGTTATTGAAGCGATCTGATACCGTCAGGGGATTGAAGGTTTTACCGAAACGATGGATCGTCGAACGTCGTTTTGGCTGGCTCGGACAATGCGTGCGCGTAGTGAAGGATTTCGAGGATCTCGACCGGACCGCGACGGCGTTTCTCGGCCCCGCGTCCATGCAACTGATATTCCAAAGGCCCCACGAAACCGCGTGAACTTTTCGGACGGACTCCGAGGCGGTTTTCGGCTGGCTGGCCGAAGAGTTTAACCAGGAAGGTCGCGGCCGCGGGTCTGACGTTCTGGATCATCAGGCGAGGGGGCACGTCCGTTATCGGGTGGTCTGGACGATGGTCGCGACGGGAGCGGACTCGATCGCCATCAACGGCTCCGGGATCAGGACCCGAAGCTCGGCCAGCGGGTTGGACGTCGCATGCAGGACGATGACGGAAATTGAAAACGAAGGCAGGTTCTGCTGAAGCGAGAGATCGCGATCTACCGTCACGCTCATGTCAAAGCTCTGAGTGTCTGGTCGGACACGTTATGATACGGCAATCAGGCGTAGGGCTAACCCGGAACGGTTTGAACCGCATTGGCTTAATCTGCGTGCATCCGCGCCATCGCCTTTCTTATCCGCGCTAAAGTTCATTGCCGATCCAAACACCAGAGTTTGGCCCACCAAAAGAATTTTTCGCGCAGATAAGAAAGGCGATGGCGCGGATGCACGCAGATGCTGTCGGACCATGTTCGGTTCCGGAGTGACCCTCACGCAGTGGTTTCGACCAGGCGATCCTTCGCCTGTTCGAGGAAGGCAATGATCTGGTCGCGGGTCACTGACGGAAATCCATCCAGGAATTCGTCGATCGTGTCTCCCGCTTCCAGGGTGTCAAGCAAGGTCTGCACGGGAACGCGCGTGCCGTGGAAGACGGGCGTGCCGCCCATGACGGCGGGGTCACGGGAGATGACTTGCAAGTGCATGAAAGGACAGTAGGGGCTTGCCGTTGGATTTTCAAATTTTCGGGTGAGTTGGTGGGAAGCGAGGGAGCGA
>Ga0182030_10013212_pt1 | contig 16448 bp, 11 predicted proteins | sample 812S3MmetaG_FD_121299 | JGI IMG/M metagenome (GOLD analysis project Ga0182030, IMG submission 121299) | Permafrost microbial communities from Stordalen Mire, Sweden - 812S3M metaG (Illumina Assembly) | ecosystem: Environmental > Terrestrial > Soil > Wetlands > Permafrost | place: Sweden...
GCATTCCCCATCATAGACACGGAATTTGCCCTAATCAAACAAAATCGTACATTTATGTTTGCGCTGGTGACAGCGCCGCGCCAGCGCCCCGCTGTGGCCAGGAACATACCGGACAGACTCTAACTACACGGAGCTCTTCGGTACCGCATCGGAAGCCGAAGGCGTACTGAAGAGCTTGCGAGAGTTGCCGCCGCCGACGCGATATAAACCGGGCGACCCGTCTGAGTGCGCGATGGACCCCTACCGTGACGCCGCTTTGGCGGTCAAGTAAGTGGCAGGCTTCAGCTTAATGCCACATGCTTTTCCCGTTTCCGGGCAATTGCACAAATAGTGGGGCGGACGCCCTCGTCCGCGGCCGACCCCCTGGTCGGCTCCTCGACGGGACGAGGGCGTCCCGCGCGGACCAGGGGGTCGCCCGGGTCCGCCCCACCAATTGATTCGGAATCCCGGCGGTGGGAAAAGTATGCGGCATTGGGCTTCAGCTCCGCTATCCGCGAACGTCCCGAAACCGGTGAAACCCGAGTCATTCGGGCCGACGCCTGCCCCTCGGAATGCCGGCAAATGCCCCACCGAGACAGAAGCTACTTCATCAGCACTACCGGCGCGTCCTCGGCGGCGTACACCGCGTCGAGAAACTTCTTCAGCTCCTGATAGCGTGGGGGCGGCACCGTCTGGGCCTGAATTTCGAGCGTTCGCTGGAAGACCAAACTTCCGTCCTTGGCGACCCACGTAGCTTCAAACTTGCCGAAGTCGGAGCGCAGGCGCACGGGGTCCGGTAGTTCATCAACCTTGAAATCCTTCGGCAGTTCGATACGCACCGTTTCGTGCAGGGCGTCGGTATCCATCACCACCGGGTACTTACGCGTCTTCTCTCTCAGGCGATAGTCGCCGTGGCGCAGCAGCCCGGCGCGAAATACCATCATGCCGTTCTGTGGGCGCTGCACGTAGCGGTCCGACGAGAAGCGGCCTTCCAGCACGAGTTGCCCGTTGGTTTCGTGCGCCTCGATCCCCGTCGATGTGGCGCCCGAGACGCTAGTAGCGATCCAGCGGTCGATGTCCTTCACGTACTCATCGTGCGGCGTGCCGCGATATTCGGATATCGCGTCGCCGAGTTCGCCGCCCTGGTGGATTTCCGTGAACTTGCCGGTGATCGTGCCGGCAGAGTTGAGGACCGCCTCGACTTGCCGGTCGTGTTCCGCGGCGATGGCGGCGCTCGCGGGAACGCGCACCAGTCCTCCATCGTCGCCCGCGCCGAGCAACGCCAGGCTGCCCTGCTCGTGGCCGGGCAAAGAGCCTGGCGCCACATACGGGTCGGTGGGATCGAAGAACAACAGGCGCCCGAGCTTGGGATGGTCGAGGATGGCCGGCGATTGCGTGTCGGCGCTGACGTGAATCGCCGAGATGGCGTGATTGAATGAACTGAGCGAGGGCCAGTCCTCGCGCGCGTGGGTACGGTCGCCCGAATAGATGGCGACGGGATAGGCGGTGAGTCCGACCGCCTTCAGCATGGCGCGGGTGAGATTCGCCTTGTCCTTGCAGTCGCCATAAAGCTTCTGAAACGACTCGGCGGCCGCGTGGGGACGATAGCCGCCGCCCTTAGCCAGGTTCACCTGGATGGAGACGTAGTTGAGTTGCTGGGTGAATTTTCCGATGGCGCGGATCTTATCGAGATCGCTGGTAGCGCCCTCCACCAGACTGCGCGCCTTGGCGGCGATGGCGTCGTTGGGCTCGGCCTGGCCGTTGTTGAGTTCCGCCAGGACATGCGACAGTCCGGCCCAGGACGCGGACCCGTGCTTGTCGCCGGGGGGCAGGACGGTCACGCCCACCCAGGGCGCGAGGGTGAGGAAGCTGGGTGACGCGGGCTCGCGTTCCAGCGCGGGCAGATTCTCCATCTGCCACGTGTAGACGCCGCCGGCCGGAGGGGTTTCGGCTGGGGCGCCGTTGAACGACGCCGACTTGATTTCCCACGCGGCGGGCATAGTGACCACCAGGCGAGCCGTGCGTACCGGTGACGAGTCTTGAAAGTGGAAGTGGATCTCGTTCGAAAACGACTCATATTCGATGGTGGATTCGTACGCGAAGATCGACCCGACTTCGGCATCGCGTTTGCCCGATACCACGCGCTTGCGGCACTCGTTGTAAACGTCGTTCTCGGCACAGGCTACATCGACGATTTCATCCTTGCCGTACTTCTTGACCTTCCCTCCAGGAGCGATCATCCAAGCCCGGAAATCCCGCACTTTGCCGCTGTGGGTGTCGTAGTCGTCGTAGAACAGCACGTCGCGGCCTTGCAGCGTGAGTACTTTGATGGCGGTGCGGGTGTTGGTGACCAGACGGCCGTTCTCGGCGGCGGTGTGGTGCTCCTCGTTGAGCAGCACTACGGAATTCACCTTGGCGGGGTACGCCGGCAGCGTGATGCCGCTGAGATCTTTGACCCACGCGGGTGTGTCGTCGGCTGCGTACCCAGGGACGGCCAGCAACGCCACTGCGAGCAATACCTGGCTGGAGCTAATGCGCATCGGCGGCCGCCTTGAGCGTGAGGGTGAAGTTGTCCTGTTGTTGCACGAAGTCGAAAACCTGCTTCAAGGTAGCGTAGGCCGAAGCCGGCGCCATGATGTTCAGATTGCGGCCCCAGTCGAATTTTCGCCGATACAGGATTTTCCGGCCGTTGTCGGTCTTGGAGACCTTGACCGAGTACTCGCCCAGGTCCTTGATGGTGTTGCCATTTGGCGCCACCGGCTGGTCCAGTTCCCAGCCGTCCGGCAACTCGATGGAGACCTCGTCGTCTTCCGACCAGGGGTACTCGAAATAGACGTTCCATTTCCGTTTGCTGTCGGTGAAGCGCGCCGCAACGTTCCGTTCGAAAAATGCCGGCTGCAACAGAAGCCGTTTGCCGGTGCGGGTGCCATAGCCGGGAATCGAGACTTTGTACTTGACCACCAGGGGCTTTACCGGGTCGGCGGCCTGCTCCACGGTGAAGTCCGAGATGTCCGCGGTGCTCAAGCGGGCCTGCAGAGATTTCTTCCATTCTTCTTCCTGTTGCGCCGCCGTCTTGTCTTCCAGGTCGAGCTTCTGTTCGCGCCCTATGTGGCCCGTGTAAGTCAGTTGCACCGTTCCTTCCAGGGTGCCGTCATCGAGCAGGTTCAGGGTAGCGCGCCGCTGGCGGGCGGAACGGACGGGCTCCAGATACTGGGTCTTGGTGAAAAAACCTTCCTTGGGATCGGATATCAGGGCCGACTGCCCTTCCTCCTGCCACCGCAGCATACCGTTTTCCAGGAACGGCGTAGACGGATCGAAGAACAGCCACTTATCGTTGACCTTCACCGCCACGTCCAGATTACCGAGGAAGTAAAGCGTGGGCAGGCTGCGGTCGAAGAACGTGTCTCCACGGTTCGGCACACGGGCCAGACGGGCGTCGAAGCCGGCTGCGTTGGCCAAGGCCGCGAAGAGGTAATCGATATCCATGCCGCGGCCGGCCTTCTGCTTGAGGATGTCGCCGGGCGAGTGATTTTCCTTGATGGCGGACTTCTGTGCGGCGGTCAGGTGCGATGCCGCGCTACTGACGTTTTGGATCTTGGTGCGGCAGAACAGATCGAGAGCGAAGAGTTTATCTTCCGGCTTGTCGATTCCGGAAACCAGCTCTGCCGCGGTTTTCTTGACGTTGGAGTCAGGCGAGATTTCTTTCTTGTAGTTCTGGTAGTCGTTACGGCCGGTTTCCTTCCAGAACTTGTCAGGTTCGACCTTCTTGTCCTCTTCGTAGTAAATCAGCTCCCAGGCGCGCAACTGATCTTCCGGCGGCATATAGGGCTCTTCATGGAAGGCCGGCATGTCGGTAGCGGTGTTGGCGAAGTAGCCATCGGGCTCTTTCACAAAGGGCGGCATCTTGAAGCCGAACGCCATGCCCCGCATACCGAACGGGAGCCACGGAAGGTTGAGAGGCTTCAGGTGGTAGGTCACTCGCCAGATGGGCAGGTCGCGCTGATAATAGAGCCGCATATAGTTGGCCAGCTCATTGTCGCGATACTCCTTGTAACGGTACTCGAGGATGTCGCCCACTTCGACGTTGGGCAGCGTAAAAGTCTTCCCGCGCACTTTGGCGCCTTTTGCTTTGACCAGGTCCCGATCGAAGATGCCATCTTTCTTCAGTTCGACAATGCTGCCATCCGGCTTAATGGTGCGGCCGGCAACGTCTGCGATCTTCCGGCCTTTCGCCTCTTCGATTTCGACCGTCGCGTACTTCTCCTTGCCCAGATTGGTGAAGATTTTGATGCGAATGTAATGGTTTAGGGTCAGTTGAAAGTCTTGCCCATGTATGCTGTCCTCGATCTTGACATCCCAGAAGATCGCTTCGGCGTCCGCACCCGGTTCTACCTTTGCTGTTTTTTGCGCCAGTTCCGACGGGTCTACCGGGCGCCAGTTATCGGCGGCGGCCGGGTTGCTGCTGATGATTATTGCGCACAAAGTTAATAAGAGGGATCGCATAGGGCCTCATTGTACGAGTTCATAGAATAATCCAAGTTGCTACGGAAAGATAGAACTGGTAAGACCACCGTATTGGCTCTCACGAGGGTAGTACCATTTCCCTGACCATCCGGGGTTCGGGTAAACTCTTATTGTGGCGGCGAGAGGACAAAATAGACTACTGGAGTCCGGTTCGCGCGCGCCTGAGTTCCGCATGGAGCTTCTGAGCGGCGGACACACGACGCTCGCGGAGATTCTGTCCGGCGGTCCGGCACTTTTGGCGTTCTTCAAGATCTCTTGCCCGGTGTGCCAGATGACGTTTCCGTTCCTGGAGCGTATTTATGCAACCGGGAGGTTGCATATCTTCGGAATCTCGCAAAATGACGCCGCCGACACTCGGGAGTTCCACACGGAATTCGGGGTAACGTTCCCCACTTTGCTCGATAGCGAGGACGCCGGCTTCCCGGCGAGCAACGATTACGGAATTTCCAGTGTCCCCACCATGTTCCTGGTAGAGCCGGGCGGGGTCATTACGCAAGCGATGGAAGGATGGCGGAAGCGGGATATCGAGGGCCTGGCCGCTCCGGCGGCCGCCGGACTGTTTCGTCCGGGGGAGTACGTTCCCGAATGGAAGGCCGGTTGAGGGTCGCGCAATTAGGCGCCCGGCGGGCAGCCACGGTAGAATAAGAAAACGCATGGCCAATACCATCGAAGAAATTCTGGGTGCCGCGGGCGCCATTGCCAAGGGGATGAGTGTCACTTTCAAGGAGATGATGTCTCCCACGGTGACGGAGTATTATCCCGATGAGCCACCCAAGTTCGAAGAGCGTTTCCGCGGCGTCCACGTGCTGCAGCGCGATTCCAATGGCATGGAAAAGTGCGTGGCCTGCTTCCTGTGCGCGGCCAACTGCCCTTCCAACTGCATCTATATTGAAGCTGCCGAGAATACCGACAAGGTCCGCATCTCCGGCGGCGAGCGCTACGCCAGCGTGTACAACATCGACTACAACCGCTGCATCTTTTGCGGATATTGCGTGGAAGCCTGCCCAACCGACGCCATCACGCATGGCCATGGCTTTGAGGCGGCGAGTTACAACACTTCCACGCTGGTCAAGCGCAAGGAAGACATGCTAGCCCCGGTGCCAGCCGGAGCCAAACCGCCGGTGGTAACGGGCAATCAACCCGAGGCGCATTAGGAATCCACGTCCCCTCGACCGGCATCTGAGTAGGGAGCGCGTATGTGGCGAGCCATCGGGGAGCAGGTCGAAACCATCTTCCGGGAAGACCCCGCCGCAACGAGTGTCATCGAAGTACTGCTCTGTTACCCCGGCTTCCATGCCATCGTGGCGCACCGGCTCGCGCACCAGTTGTACGGCTGGCATGTGCCGCTGTTGCCACGCCTGATTTCGGCGGTCAGCCGCTTCCTGACAGGAATTGAGATCCACCCCGGAGCCACTATCGGCCGCCGCTTTTTCATCGACCACGGCATGGGAGTGGTGATCGGCGAGACCACCGAAATCGGCGACGACGTGCTGCTTTACCAGGGCGTCACGCTGGGCGGCACCGGCGGCGAGAAGGGCAAGCGGCATCCCACCATTGGCAACCGCGTGGTGGTGGGGGCGGGCGCCAAGGTACTCGGCAACATCCGCATCGGCGACAACGTCAAGATCGGCGCCGGCTCGGTGGTGGTGTACGCGGTGCCCGACAATTCCACGGTGGTCGGCGTCCCGGGCCGCGTGGTTCGAGTGCGCTCGGAAGGCGGTCCGCTGGAGCACGGGCGGTTGCCCGACCCCGAAGGCGCGGCTATCGCCGATCTGGCCCGCCGAGTGGCGGAACTCGAAGGCATGCTGAAGCAGCTGATCGCCGAGCACGAAATCGCGCACCATCGGAATCGTTGATGGTGCCTCAAAATGCCGTCCGAGTCCTAAGGCCAGAGGCGAGCACCCGCGGTGATCGGTGCGCTTTCGTGTGGCCTTTGGCCCTTTGCGCTATGAAGTCGTCGCTCCGGACCTGGCGCGGACGCTCGTGTCTGCCGACGCCGAGACTCCCGTGGGCGCCGCCTTGGTAGGACATGCTTCAGCTTTAGCTTGTTGAGGCGAGCGAAGCTCGCCCCTGGGCGCACTTTCATGCCGCCTAATCTAATCTACCGAAGCCTTGGAATCGGGAATGCCAAGCCCCGATCGATGGCGCGATCGCCTGGGGCTCGAACGCGACGAAGTCATCCCCATGTGGCGCGTCTGCAAGCTCAATTTCCTCAAGATCATGCGCCGCCTGGAGGACCGTCCGGACGGCAAGTACATCACGTGACGGAGAGCGGCTTCGCGGCGGACATGGGCTTCGAGAAGTTCTGGAACGTGAAGTGCCGCTACTCCGGCCTTAAACCGCATGTCGCCGTCTTGTCGGCCACGGTCCGCGCGCTTAAGAGAGCGGCCACTTCTCCTCTGTACGTCGACCGACGTCGTTGTCGATCCCGAGGTATCGCGCCGCGTCGGCCAGTCTAGGCTCTGCCCTCTGTCGCTAAGTACTCGCTAGGATAGCTCGAGCAGCAGGCCAGATCTGGCTTGACGACAACCCTCAAGCCGGCCTCTGCCGCAGGTGCTACTTGACCGCCAACGTTACGCCCGCCTGCGTTGAGACGCCATTCGCGGTTAGGATGATTGCCACATTGGGCCACGGCCCGGTACCTGCCGGTACCTGAATGTTGATCTGCTGCAGGCCGGCGGTCTCGCCTGGCGCCTCACCTGAGTAGACAACAGTCGCGCTGCTCCCACCGATCGTCGCCGTCACCGTCGCTGCAAGATGGCGCAGTCCGTCGGCGCCCGGTGGATTGAGCGTGCCAAATCCCGTTCCGTACACGGCCACGTAGCTCCCCTGTACGATGGGATTGGCAGCCGAGTTGATGCTGCCGTCAACATTCAAGATGCTCCCTTGGCCCTCGCCCGTACCGGTCTGGGTGAACAGCGACGGACTTGTAATCGCCGTTGGAGCCGTTAGAGTGACAGCGGCGCCGCCGTTGCATATCAGTTGAATAGTGGCGGAATCTCCCGCGACGGATTCCGGCGTGACGAAGTTGACCTGGGTCGCATTGCTGAACAGGATGGCGGCGGCTTGCTCATTGACCAGCACCTGTCCGTTGGGCGAACAACCCACAGGTCCGAAATAGGTCAGAATCGCATTGGGTGTGACCGTTGCGGCCGTGAACGAAGCGCCATCGACAACAGCGGCGGAGCCCTCCACCTCGACGTTCGCCAATCCGAGAAAGTTGGCCGCCGACCCGCTGCTCACCAGATCGGCGACAGTTGCGAATTGAGCACCCAAGCCGACCGTGGCCACGTTGACGGACGCCGTACAGGTCCCACCCGGACTGAGCACGACACCCGTGACGCTGACGGCTCGGCCCCCCTGGGCGGCGGCGACTGTCCCGCAGGAACTGCTCGACGCGTTCGGCCCGGCCACCAATAGGCCTGGCGAGAGGGCAGAGTTGAAGTTCACCCCGGTAGTTGTTTCGCCCGAGACCGGGTTGCTAATAGAGAACGAAAGAACCGTGGCATTGCCAACCGCCACCGACGGCCCTACCATGAAAGACGCGGATACAGACGGAAGTGGAACTTCGGCAGGCACGGGCAGCGCCCGGATGCGGTTGTTGGCCATGTCAGCCACATAGACGCGGCCGTTGGGACCGGCAGCCACTCCGTATGGGCTTGCCAGTTGGGCGGCGCTCACCGGTCCTCCATCGCCGCTGTAACCGAGGATGCCGGTTCCGGCGAGGGTGGTAATCGTACCCGTTGCCAAAACAACCTTACGCACGGCGTTGTTGCCTGCATCGGCAATGAACAGGTTGCCAGCGTTATCCACCGCCACGCCGGAAGGCTGATTCAATTGAGCGCGCGTAGCCGGTCCTCCATCGCCGCTGTAACCCTGCACACCGGTCCCGGCGACGACGGTGACGACGCTCGTGCCTGCCGCAACCTTCAGGATGTCGTGATTCCCCTGGTTGGCGATGAACAGGTTGCCGGCGGAATCCACCGCAACGCCAGTGGGAGACTTCAGTCCATTGGCTAGGGTAGTGATGATGCCCGTGCCGGCGGTAACCTTGCGGATCGCGGAATTGCCGGTGTCGGCGATATAGAGGTTGCCGCTGGAATCCACGGCAAGACCCGCGGGGACGTTCAATTTGGCGCTGGTAGCAGGGCCGCCGTCTCCGCTGTAACCGATGGGGAACCCGCCGGGCACGCTGGTGGCGAGATTCCCCGCCACGGTTGTGACGATCCCGGTAGCAGCGGCGATCTTGCGCACTCTGGCTTCCTCCGTGACATATAAGTTGCCACTCGGATCCAGGGCGATTCCGAGAATCGGAACGAAACTGGTATCGCTTGCCAGCATGAAACTGGCATCGGCTGCCGGTATGCCGTCGGCGGTTCCGAGAGTGCCGCCTCCGGCGACGGTGAGTATGATGCCGGTATCCGCCGCCACTTTGCGGACCACAGCGTTCCCAGCGTCTGCGACATAGAAGTTCCCGCTGCCGTCCACCGCCACGCCGCGCGGATTGCTGAGCTGGGCATTGGTCGCCTGGCCGCGGTCCCCGCTGTACGCACCGGCGTAGTTCCCGACCACTCTCGTGACGATACCGGTCGTGGCGCTGATTTTGCGAATCGTGCTGCTCGATGGGTCCGCGATATACAGATTTCCAGCGGGGTCAACCGCAATGCCAGTTGGGCCGCCCACGCCGGCGCTAACCGCAGGGCTGCCGTCACCATTCGTGTATATGGAACCGTTCCCCGCTAAAGTCGTGATGACACCCGTGGCGGCGATAACCTGACGTACGGCGGCAATTCCCGCGATGTAGATGTTGCCAGCAGTATCCAGCGCGACGGCCCGAACGTCGGCTGGAGCCTGGATCGCGGGCCCTCCATCACCATTAGGTGTGCCGCTCACCGTGAATTTACCGTTCCCCGCAACCGTCGTAATAATGCCCGTCGCAGCCGCCACTTTCCGGACAATGGTGAACACGCTGTCGGCGATGTAGAGGTTGCCAGCGGAATCAACCGCGACACTAGAAGGTTGGTCCAGCCCCGCATTGGTCGCCGGTCCGCCATCGCCGCTGTAACTCCCGAAAGGAAACCCACCGCTGTATGTGGTGAGGCCGACGTTTCCAGCTACAGTGCGGATGACGCCAGCCGCAGCGTCCACTTTGCGGATCACCATATTCAGTGTGTCAGCAATATACAGGTTGCCGGCCGAATCCAGAGCGACGCCCAAGGGCCGGTATAGCTGCGCGGCGGTTGCCGGTCCCTGGTCGCCGCTGTACCCGTTGACGCCAGTTCCGGCCACGGTCGAGATTATCCCTTTGGCTGCGGTTACCTTGCGGATTCTGTGATTGTAGGTGTCGGCGATATAAAGGTTCCCACTGGCATCCAATGCCACGCCCTCCGGATTGTTAAGACCGGCGGAGATTGCGGCGCCGCCGTCTCCGCTATAGCTTGGGGATCCATTTCCGATCACTTCCGTGACCGCGCCGCTGGGGCTCACCACCCAGATCTGATTCAGCTTGCTTACCGCGACATACATATTGCCGCTGGCGTCCAGGGCCACGGCGCTGGCGCCAGCGGCGCTATACGAGGTGGCCGACAAGCCCGGCCTGCCGCCGCCCGCGACCGTGTCGATGATCAGAGTCTGGGCCGAGCTAAAGGTCGCCGCCGAGACGGCGCAGACCACGGATAGAAACCTCTTACGGAGCATTGCTCTAGGATTGTTGCATTTGCTCAGCTCTCGTGCAACCAGAATGGGTCTTAACGGGTCTTAATTAAGGGGCTGATTAACCGGACACCTCATTATGCTGGCGCCGGTCCGCAGCGCCATAGTCGTGGAAGGCGAACTCGTAGTCCGGCCAGCCTTCGCGCGCCAGAAGCTTGTGGGAACCACTCTGCCGCTTGACCCGCCAGCCGATGCGCTCCAGGGCGGCCAGCACGCGACGTGCTTTAGTTTTAGTCGCCGGCCAGTTGCTCACTCAGCACCTGAAACGAGACGTTGTAGGGCGACGGCGGCAGTTCGGCGTCCGATCAGCGATCACCTCAATGGCCAACCGCTCTGTGCTGCTAATGGCTTCCGCGCGCGTCTGCCCGTAGGTCATCACACCGGGAAGTTCCAGGGCCTCGGCAATCCAGCGGCCGGCATCCTCCCGGTCAATCTCAATCGAAAGGTACACCACTCCCCTGTAAGCCGGACTCGATCTCAATATCCGACCACGAATGCGCGCTGGGTGGCGAACTGACCGCGAAATACTCGGCAACCCTTTGACGTGTTGGCAGGCAGTTGCGGTCGCGTCGGAACAGCAGCGAACGGGAGAGGGAATGGCAGAAACGGCCCAAAATGATATTTGGCTCCCCGGCAAGGATTCGAGCCACCATGCGGGGTGCGCAAAGGCAGCAACCTGAGCCACTGCGCCACAAAGAACAAATCCGAGGGTTTTGGAGAGCGTCGGTTACGGATAGCCTTTGGCGGTTGTCGCGGGGGGCTTCGGCACTCAAATGCCCTCAACTTGGGCAGGACATTCCCACTAGCGGACAGCCGGGTACCGTCGGCGACAGCGCGCCGCCGTATTTTCAATAGTTTGCCGTGGCCCCTGAAGTGCCCTCCGCAATTCCATGTGGACCTTCCTGCGGGACCTCAAATACGCATTGCGCACGCTGCGTAGGATGCCCGGCTTTACGCTGGTGGCGCTGTTGGTGCTGAGTCTGGGCATCGGAGCCAATACGGCGATTTTCAGCGTGGTCAATTCGGTGCTGCTGCGTCCCTTGCCGTTTCCCGGGTCCGCCCGGATGGTGGTGATTTGGGAGACGGATCTGAAGGACGGAATCCAGCGCGAAGGCCCGTCCGCTCCGAATTTCCTCGATTGGCAGGAGCAGAGCCAGTCGTTCGAGGAGATGGGACTGCTTGAGGTCGGCACCGGTACGGTCACCGGCTTGGGCGACCCGGAGCAGGTGACCGGTCTGCGGGTAACTACGAATTTCCTTTCGATGCTGGGCGCGCACACGGTTTTAGGGCGCGATTTCACGGCTGCCGAAGGGGCGGGACAGGCGCGATTCCCGGTAGCGGTCCTCACCAACGGGTATTGGAAGAGGCGCTTCGCTTCGGACGAGAAAGTCGTCGGAAAAACATTCATCCTGAATAGCGAGCCGTACACCGTGATCGGCGTGCTGTCCGCGGATTTCTGGGCGCCCTTACCCGCCGACATGTACGTTCCCTGGCCGATCGCGCAACTACGCGGCAAGGCCCGCGTAGACCACGATTTCGGCGTCTTCGCGCGCCTCAAACCGAATGTCAGCGTGGCACAGGCGCAGAGCGAGCTGAGCGCCATCGCGCGCCGCATCGATGCGCGGACGCCCAGGCTGGCGAGCTGGGATGTGACGGTAGTGGGGATGAAGAAGGCGCTGTTCGAGAACATCAAACCGGCGCTGTTGCTGCTGCTGGGCGCGGTGGGACTGCTTCTGCTGCTGGCTTGCGTGAACGTGGCGAGTCTGCTGCTGGCGCGGGTGATCGGGCGGCGCAAGGAGATGGCGATCCGGTCGGCATTGGGGGCGCGGCGGGGCCAGTTGATAGGGCAAATTCTGATCGAGAGCCTGCTGTTGAGCCTGTTGGGCGGAGCGTTCGGAGTGTATTTAGCGAGCTGGGGCGTCGATCTGATGAACGCGGTCCTACCGGCGACGCTTCCCATGCCGGAAGGCGGCGCCGAAATCCTGAGGCCGGCGATCGGCGTGGATGGGCGGGCACTGGCTTTCGCGTTGCTCGCGTCAACTGCCGCGGCGCTGGTATTCGGGCTGATTCCCGCGCTGTTTGTGGGCCGCGCCGATGTCAACGATGGGTTGAAGGAGGGCGGACGGACGTCCTCCGCGTCGCCCGGCCGGCTGGGAGTCTGGAATTTTCTGGTGGTGGGCGAGATCGCACTGGCCAGCATGCTTCTGATCGGCGCCGGGCTGGCAATGAAGAGCTTCGTGAATCTGCAGCGCGTGAATTCGGGGATCAAGCCCGATCATGTGCTGACGTTTCGCATGCGCCTGCCCACCGACAACCTTTATAAGAACGAGCGCGACCAGGCTGAGTTCTACCGGCGCGTGCTCGACCAGGCGCAGAGCTTGCCCGGCATCCAGTCCGCCGGCTTGACCGACGTCCTGCCGTTGGGGGAGCAGAACGACCGCGAGTATTTCACCATCGAAAATCGTCCCATGCCGGCGGAGCAGTCTCTTGTAGCCGATTTCCGGCGCGTCAGCCCGCAGTATTGCGACACCATGGGGATTGCCCTGCGCCGCGGGCGGCCGCTGTCCGATCACGACGTGGACGGGCAACCGCGGGTGATCCTCATCGACGAAACGCTGGCGCACCAGCATTTCCCCAACGAGGATCCGCTGGGCCAGCGCATGCGCTTGTGGGGCCAATGGCGGCAGGTGGTGGGGATCGTCAGCCAGGTGCACCATTACGGGCTGGACAAACTGCCGGAGCCCACGATCTACGCGCCGTACCAGCAGATGCCCGACAAGTCGATGGCGCTGGTGGTGCGGACCACGGCAGCGACGCAGCCGGTGGTGCAGGCGGTGAAGAAAGCGGTGTGGTTGGTGGATAGCGGACAGCCGGTGTTTCAGATTCGCAGCATGGACGAGTATCTCTCGCTGGCGGACACGGCTCCGCGCATCTCGACGATGCTGCTGACGGTCTTCGCCGGCATCTCGGTGCTGCTGGCGGCGCTGGGAATCCACGGCGTGGTTTCCTATGGAGTGGCGCAAAGGACGCGGGAATTCGGACTGCGGATGGCGCTCGGCTCGACGCCGCGGCAGCTGCAGGGGCTGGTGATTTTCCATGGCATCAAGACGGCGCTAATCGGACTGGCGGTTGGGATGGCGGGCGCTGCGATGCTCGCTTCGGGCCTGCGCGCGGCGCTTTATGGCGTGGCGCCGCTCGATCCCGCGGTGATGGCCGGGGTCGCGGGCCTGCTGTTTGCGGTGACGCTTATCGCCAACTACATTCCGGCCCACAGGGCGACGCGCATCGATCCTATGCAGGCGCTCCATCAGGAGTAGGGATTCAGTTTGTTTTCAAGGTTCGAAGACAAGAAGACACAGCGAGACGCCAGTTACCAGTGCGCGAACATGCGCTAGGAGAGATAGCTGGTACCCCACAAGCATCGCCAGAAGAGTGACAGGACTGTGTGATTAAATGACTGTATGATTGAATGGCTTGACACAGGACTAGCGATAATAGACAATAGGGTCCGTAATACTTACAATTGCCGCAAGAAGCCGGACCGGTATGTCGCCGTCCGTCCGTTGTAAAGGTGGTGTTTCAATTGGCTCGCGAAGGGAACACGCAGGTCGGCGAGCGCCGCACAATAGTCGTGCCGGATGGGGGCATGCCCAAGCAGTTCGGAGGCCGGCTCTGAATTCCCGCATGGACACTTCGAATGGCAAATCACCTCATGCCAATCCTCGAGTCAGCCTGACCGAAGCGAACGGCGCGGAAACCAGTGAAGCCGCCGCGGGCAGGGCCCCCTCGACGGTAGATCGCCCGCCCCCGCAGGAGACGGGAACTTCTCCGCTCACCAAGCGCGAATCCCAAATCGTCGCCTTAATCGCGGAGGGCAAAACGACCAAGGAGATCGCCTGCACACTTGAACCGAGCCCCGAGACCGTCGGCACGCACCGCAAGAACATCTGTCGAAAGATGAACTTTCACAGCACGGCCGAGCTGGTGTCGTTCTCGGTGAGAAGGTTCCAACAATATCAAGTACTAACCTCCTCGGGTTAACCCACGGAGGGTATTGAGTGCAGCCTGAGGCTGCCTCATTATTTGCGAAGGAGCGCAGATAATTAAGATGAGCGCAGCAGGTAGAATCGAAACCCGGCAAACGTCGCAACCGTCGGCGTCGCTGTTTTGCTGTCGGCCGTCCTAATCAAGGTCTATTTTCTCCCGGCTCCCTCTCCGAAGAGCCCGCAGGGCTTGGCTGAGATGGCCGTCGGAACCAGCCTGAAAAGCCGGGTTCCCGGAGTCGATTGGCGCAAAAATGGCCGGACGCTCGTCCTGGCTATCTCCACCGAGTGCCACTTCTGCAAGGACAGCACGCCGTTCTACCGCAAGCTGGAGGAGCAGGTGGGGAAAGACCTGAAGACGGTGGCCGTACTGCCGCAACCGGTAGCAGAGGCTGAACAGTACCTGAACGGCGAAGGCGTGCATGTGGATCAGGTCGAACAGGCCGCGATGGCGGGTATCGGAGTCAAAGGCACGCCCACGATGCTCCTGGTCAATAGTGCGGGAGTAGTAACCAAGGTGTGGGTTGGAAAGATCCAGCCCGAGCGGGAGCAAGAGGTGTTGGCTGCTCTGCGGAAAGGATAATTGCATGTTCAAACGACTGAAAGTAGTTGGCGGGAGCGCACTGGCGTTCTCGGGTCTCGTCATTTTGGCCACCGAGTACGTCAAGTCGGAAGCTGCCGCGCCAGGCCAGATGCAGAGGGAAGTTAACGCTCATGTCCCGGACAAAATGCAGCCGGTCGTGGTTACCAAGATCACCCTCGGCGACGTCACGGTCCAGCCGGGCCGTTTCGTCAAACCGGTGGGAGAGGCCCAAGATCCTGTTGCTCCGTTCACGGCGGATGGCGACTGGGTTCAGAACCTTACGGTTTACCTCTTCAACCGGACCAACCAGACTATTGTCCATGCGGTGTTTACTTTCGTTTTTCCCGAAACCCTCGACTACGCCGCGCACCGCGGTCCTGTCTACCGAATGCAGATAGGCCGAATACCTCCATCCGTCGCATTTGACAAGGGCAGGCCAATTCAGCAGGCGCCTGAGTCGCAGCCGATCATGTTCAGGCCGGGCCAGACGATGGCGATCCACTTGGGCGATTACATTGACCAAATCAAGGCTGCTATCGAGCCCACCGAACCGCTGGCGGGGCTGACGAAGATGGAGGTGGGCCTTGTCGGCTTCTTCTTCGAGGACGGGTTGCAGTGGAGCGGGGGTTTTAGGGCTTTCGATCCGAAAAGTTCCACGTGGCGGCGGGTGGAGGACCCTAACTTCTTCCCCGGGGACCCGGATGCGCGCTGGCCGGGGCGGCCGGGCTGGACCGACCGGCAGTGAGCTGGTAAGGGAGAAAAAGCGATGAAGAGATTCCTGAGAGTTTTGGCGCTGGCCGGAGGTGTCTTCCTGCTCCTCCTCGTAACGCGAACGCGTGGCTAACAAGCTGCCTGGATGGGAAGAGTGCGGCTGCGAGCGTCGATCGGGATGTCGCATTTGGGAACGAGAACGGCATTCGCGGCACGCCAACGGTATTCATCAACGGCCGGCAAAGCCAGGTGAGCTCGGTTGAACAACTGCGGGAGCTGGTCTCGGACGTCATCAGGAACCCTGGGGCGCCGGTACAAAACATCGGCGGGCCGGCCGTTGGGGAAGATCGCGGGACTGCAGGCAAAATCGTAGCTGGAGTGGCTCAAGGTAACTTCCCCTCGTCCGGGAGCGAAAGCGCGCCGGTAACCATCGCGGTCTTCTCGGACTTCCAATGCCCCTACTGTGCGCGGTTCGCCAGCATGATGAAGGAGTTGGCGCCAAGGGACGGGGTGCGGCTGGTGTTCCGGCACCTTCCGCTATCGATGCATTCCTGGGCACGCCCCGCCGCCGAAGCGGCCGCTTGCGCACAAGACCAGGGCGCCGGCTACTTTTGGAGACTCCACGATTACTTGTTCGAGCATCAGCGGGAGATTACTGCGGGCAACCTGGTCCCAAAGCTGGTGGAATACTCAAAAAGCTTCTCGGCATTCGACCAGCGAAAGTTCGCCGACTGCCTGGATCGAAGGGCCACAGCGGCGCGGGTCGGCCAGGATGTAGGCGATCATCGGGAAGCGTAGCTTTCTGAACTTCGGCCGGCGCGAGCGACATCATCGCGCCGAAGGCGTAGTCATCCGTCCGATCATCCCCTTGGCGTATCGTGGTTAGGATGACAGCA
>Ga0182030_10013213_pt1 | contig 16447 bp, 9 predicted proteins | sample 812S3MmetaG_FD_121299 | JGI IMG/M metagenome (GOLD analysis project Ga0182030, IMG submission 121299) | Permafrost microbial communities from Stordalen Mire, Sweden - 812S3M metaG (Illumina Assembly) | ecosystem: Environmental > Terrestrial > Soil > Wetlands > Permafrost | place: Sweden...
GTTTTCAGCGCTTCACCATCTCCGGCAGGATATTCATTCTCATATACGGTAATCCAAGAATACGAAACAGTTGCAACTGCATTTGACGGATATATTGGTCGTCTATCATCTTCAGGAACACAGGCCATATTCAATTCCTCAATTGTTTTCAACTCATCTTATACCGGTAAGCTATTGAAGGTAGTCGATTCTGTCAATAAGGCAAACATCGGCACATTCAATATCACGAACGTTTCCAATGGTGAATTGACTTTGCAAACAGTTGTGACAGGAGAGCCAGGAGATCTAGTTCCATTCGCTACGCCAAGTGGTTTCCCAGATTTCACTTCAGAAACTGGCGATGGATTTGGTTTCGAATTGATCTTGAATGCAACGGGCCTTCCAGTCGCAGCATCAGAAGGTACCGATGGGACGCTAGTAGCATTATTGAACACGGCTACTGCGACATTGGTAAGTACTGCCGTCAATTTTGGGTCAATCGCTACGCCAGCTAACCTAGTCAATAATTATAGGTTGAAGATCAATGGATCGACGGTAGGTAATAATGGTCTATATGATATCATTGCATATGACTCCCCATCTAATACGCTAACATTACGAATGGCTTTTGTTAACGAGAATAATGTTAGGTATGAGGTACTAGATCCTACTTTGCAGAGCAACTATATTGTAGTCAATCAGGACGTCGTTCCAAATGGCAATCAATTAAGGGTAACCATCGTTGATTCGCGAGACGCAAACTTCTATGATGCCGGGTGGCTTAATGCACTATCGTCATTGGAGATCGTTGAGTGCGATATCGTAACGCCACTTCCTGCACAGACAATTTCCGTTATCTTGCAGAACACCTTAAGTCATTGTATCTCAATGAGCGGTATAGAGAATAGGAAAGAGCGAGTTATGTTTACTGGCGCAATCCAAGGGCTAACTCCTGATAATCTTTCCGGAACCAAACTAGCAGCAGTTGAAAATATCGGTATCCTAGAAGGCATTCAGGGTGAGACAGTTACTGATATTCTATCTGGTAATATCGAGGACCTTGCTAACTACTCGGTAGCAGATGCATTCGGTTCTACTTTCCGATGCACATATTTCTATCCAGACCAGATCGTGGTATCAGCTGGCGGAAACAATGTCCTAATTGACGGACTATACATTGCGGCAGCGGCAGCTGGTTATGAGGCAAAGGACACCATTATCCAGAACCCACTAACCAATAAGGTGCTAACTGGGTTCACTATCCTTGGCAATAAGCAGTTTAGCCCAACAGTTCTAAAGCAGTTGGCAGCAGCAGGAGTTACTGTGTTACAGCCAGTTGCCGGTGGCGGAACGGTTATTTGGGGCAAGACGACATCACAGAGCGGATATGTAGAGGAACAAGAGATTTCGATCGTATTCATTCGTGATAGAGTTGCAAAGACATTGAGAGCAGGGTTCAAGGACTTCATTGGTCAACCACAGAGCGTTCAGACACCAACAAGCCTAAATACTAGGGCAGTCATCGTATTGAAGGCGCTTGTTAGTTCGGGCATTATCACAGCCTTCACTGGACCACAGATAGCTCGGGATGCAGTAGATCCAACGCAGTTCGATATCTTGTGCAATGTTCAACCCGCCTACTCAATCAATTTCGTATTCATTCAGGTTGGCCTGGGTAATCTTTCGTCCAGCAGCTCATAATGGCATATAACAGCATATTAATAAGCACTTCAATGGAGATATAGCATGCCGACATATTCTAGCAACACGGGCAGTACGCTTTACGGAACGTCTAGCGCCAATGGTTCAATGGTAAATAAGACGAGCACAGGTCTTTCAACTAACATCATCATTACCGTAAATGATCACCCCGTAGGGGCTGTTCAGACGTTATCTATCAACGAAAAACGACCTCTAAAAATGGTCGATGAAGTTGGCACAGATGGCCATATTGATTCTACCCCAAATGCGTCGACCAATATCACCGGGAACTGCACGAGAATTAGGTTCGATAGGCTACGAATTGCCGAGGCTTTTGGGCGATCATTTATCCACGTCGCAGCTCAGGTATATCCATTCGATATCGTAATTCTTGACAAGCAGAAGCGTAATTCAGCTAGCCAAATATCCACAGTCATCAAAAACGTATGGATTGGTGGTCTTAGCTATCAGTATCAGGCTGAAAATTGGATTATCACAGATACAATGGATTGGGAGGCGGAAACAATATTCAGCTTCTTGACTGGCTCCAATGGAATGAATGCCACGAGCGGCGGACAACCGGTAGCTGTAGGTGGTGAGATTCAGATTCCAAATATGGCTGGACCAGGATGGACATTCAATAATCAAATTAGCAACATAGAGCAAAATACGGATGTCGGAAATACTCGCGGTTCCATGGATGCCGCAGGCATTATCGATCTTGGGGTTGGATCCAACAATCCTCTGTTCTAAAATTAGCATACAACATCAAAATGTTCCCATTTGCTTGATATATAGCCGATGGGAACATTGCTTTAAGGAGCTCATAACATGCCAAGTTTCGATTCACCTATTAGTAGCCGTAAGTTTTCCACTCAACGCCCAATGCGAGAAATTGATGTTCCAGACGAGAGTCAAGGCCAAGCTACGCAGCAATATCGACCGACCATTCCGCAGCAGTATGCACCAGTTCAGCCACAATATACTGGCATGGGGGCTGCCGGAGTTCCACATCAAATGAATGCCGATGAAATTGCCGCATTCGCCCGCCAAATGAATGGAGAGGCTGAGGATGTTAGCCAAGGCGATGGTCTATCATTAGCCGATATGGAGCGAGAAGTAAGCCGCCTTCGTGCTCAAAAGGCTCGCGGTCAAATTCCGCTAAATGATGGGGCCCGCATTCGCATTGAACAGCTAATTGGATATACGCGGTTGACGCGCGATGTAAAGATCGATGAGAATAATGTCTATGTATTGCAATCCTTAAAAGGCAAGGAATATCGTCAAGCAATTCTAGAAGCATCGGCATTCGATGGAACTGTTGAAGGTCCATTCGAACTACGTAAGCAGCTATTAGCTCGTTCATTATGCAGTGTGGCTGGAATAGAAATAAGTCAATTCCTAGGAGATGCTTCATTGGAAGCCCGACTAGCATTCATTGAGGAGATAGAAGATACCCTGCTGAACAGGCTATTCGATGAGTATTCTGAACTCAAAAAGGAATGTGTATCCAAATATGGCATCCCAACCGCTGAAGCTGCTAAAGAGGTTGCCGAAGACCTAAAAAAATAACGCTCGAACCGGAACATCGGTTCATCTGGGAATTGTGCAAGATCTTCCAGAAGACGCCAGATGATCCATTCTTCGAAGAAATGGATCCGGTTCAAAAATTATGGATGATTCAAAATTGGATTGCGGACAAAAAAGATATGGCTGAACTTGCCAAGAATCACGCATATTTAATAGCGAGTTTTGATCACGCCGATCAAGTCAAGACGCTGATTGGAGCGGGAAATACTCATACTTCAACAGAGGAAGAGTTCGAAGAATCAAGTAGAATGGTCAAAGAGTTCAACATGAAGGCTATTGGCCCACCAAAGCAGAGTAAGAATCAACTTAGGAAGAAGAAAAAACGACGAATCATCAAGGACTAAATTGAATGCCTGATACTCCTAAAATACCCGCCACGCCCACAGATGCATCTACCGGTCCAAATCCTGATGTTGTCAATAACTCAACTGATGCCATTGATCGGCAAGTAAAGTCATTACAGGCACAAGGGTATGCTGTATCAAAAAATTCTAACTTCATGGCTGAATTGGACGAGAGGATGGACCAATCTCGCAATGTTTTATCCATGCTAACTAACGATCTTGGTAAGGGTACGGCAGCATTCGGTGAGCTATCTAATTATATATCCGATACTATTGGAAATCTATCTAAGGTAGCCGATCTATCACAAGCTAGTATGGCCAAGTTTGGTTTCGTCGCAACTGCCGCTCTTGGATCCACGAAATCTAGCTTCGGCAGCATGAATTTTGATAGCCTTAACCTATTTAGTAGCCAATTGGATTCTCTTATTGATCCGATCAAGAATGACGTTGGGGCTCTTGGAATGTTAGCCAATAGCATGGGAGCTATTATACCTAAATCAATAAAGGATAACGCGCCTCTTATTGGTAGGTTCATAAGGGATATGGCTACTAGTTCAGATAATGCCATTAAATTAGAGGATACGTATGTAAGGGCTGCGGCGGCAACTGGTCGCTTAGGATCGGTTCACGATCTTGCTGGTCAAGGACTAGTGAGCATGAATAAGTATGTTGATGATCAAAGATCTGCACTCAACAAAACAATCATTGCAACCAATTTATCCAAAGATACAGTAGAGGCATATTACAATCAGCTATCGAATCTACCAACGGCTTACAAGGCTGGAGCTACCGAAGAAGAAAAGGCTAGAGGCAATACCGATCAGCTCGTTAATACAATTCAACTGGCAAGGGGTATGGGTAGAGAGTATGCGGACGTTTTAGGCGATATGCGTGAAGCCATTAGGAATTACAATGCTAGTTTGCCGGAAGCAATGAAGTTTACGGAAGAGATATCTGAGATATCTGGCAAATACAATGTAGAGCTAAAAGACGTTCAAAACTCATTGAAGGGAGCCTCAGAGGCATTTAAAATGTTCGGAAATGAGGGTGAAGGAGCGGCATCTATACTAAATGAGTATGTAGGATCGTTAAAAGCTACCGGGCTTAGTGGCGCAGTAGCTACCGATATTGTTGGTAATATGACGAGCCAGATTAGCAAGCTAGGTATAGCTCAAAAAGCATTCTTATCTGCTCAACAAGGTGGTCCTGGCGGATTAATGGGGGCATTCAATATCGACATGAAGCTAAGGCAAGGAAAACTTGACGAAGTCTTCAATATGGCTAAGAATCAGCTGACGAAGATGATGGGCGGAACATTGGTATCTACCGAGGAGGCTGCCAATAGTCCAGCCGCAGCAGCCCAAATGACTAAGCAAATGCAGATGTTGAAGCAGGGGCCATTAGGTCAATTCGCTAGAACAGATGCAGAAGCCGAAAGGATCATCGATGCGTTCAAGGGAGGTAAGCCAGTAGACTTCAAGGAGCTATCCAAAGGCCAGTCTGGTGTTGAGGGAGCTATTTCCAAGGGGAATGATTATGCCGCTCAGACCGCTACGGGTATATCTAGGGCAAATGCTATATTGGAAGAAATAAAGGGATTAGCAAGTGGTGCTAATAGAAATACACTACAATCGGGGCTTACGGCAGGTGCTGGATTTACACCAGAAACGGGCAACCCATATGATGTTATAGCTGCACGCAGTAGTCTAAAGGGTGCAATGGCATCTGGCGCACGCGGAGTTTCAGAGCCTGCAAATGTTAAGGGGTCAATTCAGGATGCGATGGATTTTGTCAAAGATATTCCAACTTATATTAAGTCAGCAATATCTGGTATTGCAAAACTATCTGGTGGAGAAGGGCAAGATAAAAGGGAGGCTGTATATAAAGAGTTTGCAGCCAAAGCCAATCAAGAAAAAGAACAGGCTATGGCAATCAAGTCAGAATCCGCTAGAAATGCCGAACTAAATAGGATTAGCAAAGAAGACAATGCAGTTAAAACGGCATTAGCGGCTCAATCGGCTAGAGCTATAAATGCTGCCGGCGAACCAGGAAAAATACCCGAGTTCTTGAAGCCGCAAATAGGCAATGTTGTATCATCAGGTAAAGAAGTGGGTAATGCGGCGACATCCAATGCCAATAAAGGGGCGCTAACTACTACGCAGACCGCTACCCATGGCCATACACCTAATGCACAACCAGGCATTCTCGGCAATATGGCAGTAACGGTGAATATACATTGTCCACAATGCGGTAAGAAACTTGATAGCCAATCTCATCTCGCAGCAGTTTCAGCTGGAACCACTGTAAATGAAAGTAATGATCACCACTAGGTAATACCCCATGACCAATCAATTCCCAGGAAATGCAATAGCAGCAGTCAATTCAGCCCAACAGGCTGTTAATAGTACCCAGACACTGACGCAGACTTTATTGGGGTATTCAGGTGATTCCAATGGTCTTCCATATACCAATATCATAAGCAATAAACAGGGAACGATCAATAGGAACATCATTACATGGTTCATTCCTCAATTCGGAACAGTTAGGATGTATGTTAATCCTCAGAATATCACATACGGCGACAAGAAGCTCATTAGCAAGGAGCGAACCAAGGGAGGCTATACGCTCCAATATTGGGGAGAAGAGCTCACTACCATCAATATAAGTGGAACAACGGGCAGTTCAGGGTTCGAGGGGATCAATGTATTGCACGAGATATATAGGGCTGAACAATATGCGTTCGATGCAGTCGCACTAACGATGTCTGGCAATAATGCGGCAGCTGATATCACCAACAACATCCTCAATGGCGTAGGCGGAACATTAGGCAATTCTGTCAATCAGTTATTTAGCGGTAATTCTAGTTCACCTAATTCATCGGCAGGGTTATTAGGAGGAATAATGGGTCTATCTAGCCCAGGGGCTAGCTTGGCGCCACAAAATATTCCATCACTAGCTGCCTTAGCCTTTTCCGTACAGCTATACTATAATGGATGGATCTTTACAGGATATTTCGACAGCATGAATGTTAGGGAAAGAGCCGACAGCTTCCAAGTAGAATATGATATGGTGTTTTTTGCTACCAAGCGCAGTGGGTATAGAGTTAATCAGTTTCCATGGCAAAGATCGGCAAATAATGGGCCATCGAATTACAATACACCATTAAGTTTTAATGGCGAAGTCTAGGGACAGCCGATATATACGTTTTGAAAGGCATATTCTATGACTGATTTTTTGGCCAATCTAGCAACTCAGATGAATAACCAATTCTCTCCTGAGGTTATTAGCGACATCAGCCCAGAAGCTATTGCTAGTGGTCAAAGTCAGCATGTTGGAAGTCTAGGTGATATACAGGCGCGCAATAAGTATGTAGAGCATAGGTACGTTGAAGAGGGATACCTACGCACATTACCATACACAGTAGATACCAAGCAATTTGAGGTATTATTCCAGGAACCTAATGCCACTATCCTAGTCAAGAAGAATATGTTCTCATCGATCAGTGAGAATTATAGACCCGACTATATGGATCAGGATGAGAAGATTTATTTCAAGGCAGCTAAGATACTCCTACAAAACAAATGCGCCCAAATAGCTGCCCTAGAAAAGCTATCCAAGATCCAAAAGGTAACGGCAGCAGTCGGCAGTATATCTGATCAACTAATGCCAATCATCATAGGGTTGACCGATACTCTAAACGAATCCATCGGTGGAGGTTCTCCTGCTGGTAGTTATGGCAATATCGGAAATATCAATCCATCCACCAATCAGGATGCTACCGCATTATCACAGGTAGTTGAAAGGGTTAGACGCATCGCAGCGTTCAATAGTACTAACCCAGTTACAACATGGATAACAGATACGACCAATATGTTTCAATCTCAATTAGGTCAAGGAACAGGGGTTATTGAGATCACTAACTTCACTAATCTAAACACCACGGTCACTAATGACCTTCAGAATCCAGGTAGTTTCAATTTCACTATAAGCGATCCTTATGAGGCCATGCGAATTACATCGTGGGACATTGAAAAGGCCTTAAGTGATGCTACCAATGCATTTTACAACAGCAAGACCTATCAATTCGGGCAGCAAACTGCCTCACAGGTAGTTAATGATGCAAAAACAAGGCTATCACAGTTGAGATCTGCCCGAGGAGCGGGCGATATCAACATCATGACAGCTCCAAGCACTACTGTTGGAACGCCAGTCATCGCAATTATAGCTAGAACGGGAGTTAAGATACAATTCACCTATGACGTATTAGGTAGCATAAATGGATCTGTAAATGTTTCATCGGCTTATTTGCATGGCGGAGAGGTTGCTGGGTTCGAAGGGTTAGCAACCAATACCAACGGGACAGCGGGAATTGGGCCAGATAGCAACATTAGACCACTTGTTCCTCAATCGGAGCTATCAGTATTTCAGCAACTAATTACTGCCGTATATAACCAACTCCAATTACAGAACTCTGCTCAAACGGCATTCCAAGGTAATATGAAGAACACGAATTATGCCAGAAGGAAGCTGAACTTCCAGTTCTTAGGTAGGCAGATAATTCAGCCGATGGACACAGTTCATATCTATATTGGTTCCAAGAGCAGGTATGACAGTGGATTACTAAACGGATTGCAGAGTATGTTCTCGGGTTTCGGTATATTGCAGAATATAAATCATACGCCCACTACCCCACAGCCCAATTCAACATCATCTCTATTCAATCCATCAGGTAATATTCAGATGCAGGCGGAAAAAGCCGCATATGTTGGGCCTAATTTCCCCAACTATTTATGGGTACTACTTCGGAACCAGTTCGTGACTGAAAAAGAGGGAACTCATGTATTTGCTGGGGTAGTATCTACGGCTCCAAGCAGCTATCAAAGCAGTAACGGATCATTCATGGTTAATGTTACTGGTACAGACAATACGACATATTTTGACCAAGGCCAAATCAATTTCAAGCCATCAATAGATGTATTCAACGGCGTTCTATTTGATCCATTGACGCCATTCAAGACAAGCTTCGATACAATCACTAGTAATGCTAAGAGCGATACTCCCGTTCTGCTCCCAGAGAACCAGTCGATATTAGGGACATCAAAAGATAGCTCCCCATTCCTACGTAATAAATTGGGTCCGTTAGCAGGTCAGCCGGCTTATTCTGACAATATCATTCAGAACCGTACAATAAATAACTCCACCAATTCAGTCGGTAAGGTTCTATATGCTCCCGATGGATTAGTCTATAAATGGAAAGAGGGAATTGGAGTTTTGGTCCAATATGGTAGTTCAATAGACATAAATGACGCGAGCAATATAGGTAACCCATCAATAGCGCAGGATCCATTCGCCGGTCAAGATATTATGAATGTGATATCGCTACTAATTACTGGAATACCCTATAATTATGCCACATATTTGAAGGCTGTTCAGACTTTTGACGGATCAGCTCGCGATCCTTATAGCAGACAAGACGCTGCATATTCATTCTACGCATCATTGAAGACCGATCTGTCCCGTAATAACGTAACTTGGGGCAACTTCATCCCGTACAAGAACCTAGTGATTGATGAAGCTAGTTTTGCCAAGCAAATTGACGGACAAATGAGGGCTAATAGGACTAATAAGGATCTTGATGACAAGATTCAGCAGTATAATGCTCTAAAACGTCAGGTAAATATGTTCGCGGCAGCATCAACGCAGGCCACACAAGCAATTCCAAAGCTAAACACCTACGAAAATGAGGCTCAAGAACAACTAACTACCCTAACGTCCGAAATCAGATCACTAATTAGTAGCCTACAAAACGCCGATCAGTCGTTTTCAGCGGGAGCATTGAGCCCAAATGGCGATCCGTCGTTCGCATCGGGTACATTCGACGCCTCGGTCAATACAAAGCAGTCTTTGTCGGACGCAAAACAGCGACAAAACCTTAGGAGGCAGCTAAATAATCTCACTCGAAGGATGTCTTACAATGTTAGGGCCAACGAAGATAAGAACCTATTCATAGTCGACGATAACTACGACAAAGACTACGATATTATGGCCTATGAACAGTCATTGTCAGATGGCGTTAAACTATTCAATAGCGAATTCATGACCGTAAGGCAAAAGATCATAGCAACGGCTGGATTGCTCAACCTAGAAGTCTTCGCTGACACCCAAGGCCATATCAGAGTCAGATCTCCGCAGTATAATAGGATGCCTAGTTCAATATTCTATCGCATGATGTACTTGAAGAAGGCATATGGCATTCAAATATTTCCACAGTTCATGGAAGATCTTTTCACCGGGCAAATTGATACCCTAATTCAGAGGTTGGAAACGTTGGAGAACCAAATTAGGCTAGATTGCGCGGTGTTGGGGTTTAATACGGATGCGGCGTGCACTGACTTCATATTGAATGGCAATTCATCGGCAAATAGTCCTCAAACTAGCAATAGTTATAGTGGATCTGGTGTATCAACTCCAGGGGAGACATTCAGTTTCCTATCAGCCGAAGGAATATCTCCAAATTACAGCTTCAAGGTAACTAATGTATCGGCATTGACATCGGCAGCCGATCCGAGCAATTATAGCTCCAATATAACACAGAGTTTAAACTCACAAGCCGCATCGACAAAGGTGCCATTCAATAATAGCCAGCGGTTTCAATATCTATCAATGGCATTGGAAGATAACCCACTACCATTAGCTTCCAATCAACGCATAACTGCTCTAATTCAGGCTATCAAGACGGAAACTGGACAACAAATACCAAACGACTACTTCCTGGTGTCAAATAGCCAAACAGATAATGGTGTAAGCACGGCGGGATCACAATCAGTCGATGTATTCAAGGTTACGCAAGACCTATCGAATTATGTCAAGGAACGCCAGAAGGTATTGAAACTTCTAGCCGGCGCAATCAAAAACTCGCAGGAACTAACATCGCTTGACAACAACAGCAATGTTGCCAATGAGTTATTGAACCCAGCAGGATATGGCAATTCCAATATTCCAGAGGTCTTCGAGCACATGATCGAGGATGAAGCCTATGATGACTACGGTATAGGATCAGGGTCTCGTTATATTATCAGGAGCGCTCAAATAAGGAACTTTACAATAGGGGAGTCAGCCCCTCCATTCACTATGGTTGAGGTAAAGGGACAATTCGATCCATTCCTATCATCCACACAATTACCACCCGAGCTAAACTCATTCCCAGGTGGCGGAAATGGCTTAGTAACTGCTGCCGCAATAGATTATGACATGTGGCGAAGGTATGGTTACAAAGGAACGTCACCAGTCAATGTTCCATTCCTAAAAGATCCTAATACTCAGTGTGCGCCATATGCAAGCATGCTACTTACCCAGGCTAGAAAAAATACGCTTCGAGGAACCCTTACAATATCGGGCAATGAATATATGCAGCCAGGAGAAGTGATCTTCATAGAAGACCATCAGATGCTATACTACGTCACATCAGTAAGACATTCCTTTGCATATGGAGGCTCATTCACAACTACACTAGATCTGACATATGGCCATGCACCAGGCGATTATATACCTAGTATGCTTGATGTAGTAGGTAAGATGTTATACGCCAATAAGGATCTAGCTACAACAAGTATTCAGAGGCAGTCAAGTTCTCTAAATGACAACAACATTGGGATAATTGTTAGCGATCCATCAGGCGGAACAACTCTTGCGACAGGAGATCCAAATTCATCTCCGACCAATAGTTTCACGGCAGCCAATAGCAATACGATCGGCAATATCCTATATCAAGCAGCCTACATGATAAACGCCAATGAATCAAAGGGTAATACGGTATCAGCCAATGTTGAATTGAGAATCTACTACGATAGCACAATTCCACTAAACGGCACATTGCAAACATTCGCTCAAACAGTTTTGGGACTACTAATCAATCCTCCAGCAGGGCCCGTGCAGCAGTATAATAGCAATACTGGCAATGCTCCTCCACCAATTCCATCTGCCAATATAAGCGTAGTTACAGTTCAAACGGACGCGCCAAATGAAATGAGATCTCCGTCACAAAAGGCAATTGATATGGCAAGGAACCTAATAAACACGAATGGTAGTAATGGTGGACAATCATCATCACCTACTAATTCTCAGCAGCAGGTAAAGACAAATCTATTCTCATATGTCGTTGACTGCTGGATCAATTTCGCACAAGTTTCAACCAATGTAGCACAACAAAATGGCCAATAATAAGTTAGTAGAACAAGTAGGGCTCTTATCCAAGGGATGGATCGACAGATACGATCCAGATACCAACACATTGTTCGTTAAGATGAATAATTCGCCAGTCAATTCTAGCAATCCATCTCATGCGATTCCTGCACCACCTCCATTATTCGGTAACAACGGGTTATTCATCGGATCTAAACCAAAGGTAGGTACGGCAGTAACAGTTGCGCAGGGATCGGGCGGACAGTATTATTATGTCTCATCAATAGTTGAAGCGCCAAAGCTAAACCTAATGCCCGAGGACTTCGATGATGACAAGATCTATATCCAAACTAGCAATGAAACCAGGATATCATTGGATACTGATTTCAATATCGAGTTAGGATCCAATCCCAATAAAATACATATCAATACCAGTCTAGGTTATTTTAGCCACAATTTTGATAGCCAAAACTCATTCACACAAGCCTCCCGTCATGTCATTGGCACGATAAAGCGGGATATTACCCTAAATACCAACTTCGATCAGAATACCAAGCTCGAAAATGATGATTACGATCCATTCTACGCCATTATTGGCCTAGATCCATTGACAACTCCAACATCAGTCACGTCAGGATCAAATAAGAACCCTCCATTCGTTGAAGATCGGGAGATGGTATATGAATTCAAGTATGATAGCGATGTCACCGATGATCTAAACGAATCCACCCTATATGGTCCTAAAGGATCTGCCAATATAGTTGCTCCACCTACATTCAATCGAAGAACAAGCCGAGTAGATACTCTCAGCCTAACGCTAGCTGCCCCTAATTTCCTTATGGAAACTGTAAAGGGAACTACAGTTGATATATTCGGAAACATCCTTGACCTAAACAGATCTCCAATTCCAGTAGGACAAGGTCAAAATACGATCAATGCCAATATCAGCAAAAACACAGTGGCGTCATTCTTGTCCATTAAGGAATTAGAGAGGAAGTCAGTTGCATATCACTTCGAGATCAATGCTAGGAAAGATTTGTCGGGTAAGAATGGGCAGATGGCGCTTCCAGACATCAATTCAAATACCAATTACGCCAAAAATAGGAGCCGTTTCTTCTTAGACGTAGATAAGGAAGGGCAATTCAAGATCAATGTTCCCGCATCAAGCGAAGTAGGTAATATCCCATTATTAGCACGATATGAAAACTACTCAACATTCAGCACCGATGATAATTCTAACCCAAATCAGCTAACGTTCATAAAGGATAATAAGGATATATTCCTTGATTCCTTCGCAGCTCCAATGGCAACACCAACAACATCTGGCTTCACATACGCCGCTGCGAGAGGCTCAATTAAGTTAGTAGATGGGTCTGGAGCTAACGCGGCTCCAATTGATAGAATTACGAGCAATATAATCGGGACGCCCACGCACATTATGCATGGTACGGTATATCATGATATTTTGCAAACATGTTATGCTCATCAGAATAACGATTTCATTGACTATCAATATGGTGCAACAACGGTTCCCATTGACATAACAAAATTCACTGCGATAAAGAACGTTGTTTCAGATACCATTACTACATCGGGGCCTAATGCTAATTCAGGAGGTAGGAGCGGATCAATCAATTTCGATGGGTCATTAGAATTTAATGTAGGTGCCAATACGATTGATAGACAATCATTATGGATTGACACGGCAGGTGGCATGGTTGGCAATTTCGGCAGAGATTCGAATGGTCGGAGTGCGATACTGAATATGAACGGTGATGTTTATATGCAGGTTGGCGGATGGGGAGTTGAAAGCGATTCAAGGTTCCAGAATGTCAATAACAAAAGCAGGGGAGGAGTATTTGATATTAGGGTACTAGATAGTAATGGAAAGGCGCATATTTTGCGATTTGATAACAACGGTCTGACAATAATGTCGCATGGGAATATGCAGATTTTCTCGGGGCAAAGCTTGACGATTAGTGCCAATCAGAACATCACGATTGATTGCGAGACATTGACAATGCAGGGTAGAATGGTATTGAAGGAATCTGGAGGATCAATATGAAGGTCAATTCGGTTGTATATAAGAAACTATGTGCGCAAGCAGAAGAGGCGAAGGATCGTGGATTTATCAAGTTGGCAGATGGTATTTTGGATGCCATTGGGCCATGTCCAGACGAAGAGTGCGGTAAATATTCGTATAGTCAGATGCAGGATGACATTCATAACGATCTATGGAAGATCGCCACTAGGGTAATGTACTACCATAACATCAAAAGCTGTGATGCCATAAAGTTGGAAGGTGTATTAGAGGTGTTGGCGTCGGAATTGTCGGATGAGTTGGAAAGTGCTATGGGGATGGATGGGGTAATTAAAAGCGATATGGAGCCGAAAATACCTGGCGAGAAGTGATATATACATCGTAAAGGAAGAACTGAATGCCCTGCTCGCCAACCGATGTTAGCCTAACTGTGCCGACCCATTCATTCGCACCAGCGATAAAGGGATTTGGGATACCTGGGGCTCCGTTTACCCCGCAGATATCGCCATTCCCGGCGAACATGCCAGAAGATCTGCTTGCTCTGTTGAGCAAGATTGAGATGATAATTCCTCCTGGCATAATCAATGCTCCAATGTCTATGGCTAATGGTAAGGGTATATTCGATGCCATCATGAAGCTTCTTGATCAATTTTTTCCGTTTTTGATGACGTATAAAATGTTTCTTGCATTGCTAAATATTATAGTGTGCATAATTGAGATTATATGCAGCTTGCTCAATCCTTTCGCGATGATATCTGCAATTAACCGTTTTTTTACTCAGTGTTTACCACCATTTCTCAATCTATTCCCTGTGTTCGCCTTAGTGATTATGATTATCTCTATACTCCTTCTTATCTTAGCGCTAATAGAGTATATCATTGCCCAAATACTAGCCCTAGTTCAAGTTATCCTACGCAACATCAATGCACTTAATATAGCCTTTCAAAGCGGTGATGCTAACGGGGTTCTAGCCATAGCAATGAAGTTAGGCTCTCTACTATGCGTTTTCCAAAATCTCTTCGTTTTACTTTCGGTATTCAATATCATCATTGACATTATCAAAGACATCCTCAACCTAGTATTCAATATCCCTCCGTGTCAATCAGGCGGTTCAGGAGATACCAATAGTTGCTGCACACCAGAGACATGCCCCGAGATCGTCCAAGGACCATACACTAGGTTCACCGGTACATTCAAGTATTTCCCAGAGATCGGCATCAATACTGGCATCACATTATTTGGCACCAACAATCTAACATCAACCGTTAGAAGTGAGATGTCGCAGTTCTTTGATCTTGATCAGACAACTGCGCAAGCCTTTAGAAACATTTTTGACGCCTCAGATATAACCAACACGTCTCCTAAGCCAGTATTCTTTCCAGCTGGCACCACATACACCGCTACATCCGATATAAGGCAAGCACCATATCTACTTGACCTACGAATGTATTATGAGCCATCGCTATGGGGAAGAAAAGGCACTTCAAGATACATTCGCTTCACTAATTGTATCATGCAATTTGTTCCTACTACCAATTTAGTTGAGGCTGATGATACAATTAAGCAAGTCCCTACTGGCGTAATAATAATGGTCGGTGGAGCCGGATATGAGGATAATGGAACCACTATATTGGAAGGATACGCTTCCGATGGTGTTACTCCGATCAATACTCAGGCTAATCTCGGCAATTTCTTTCATATGGCACCAAAATTTGAAACAAGCACATTGTTTATTCCGCCGAATATCAATGATGGGGTTACTACTTATGATGTCGAATATACTTTCAGGCCAAATATTGCGCCACTTCTTCAAGCTGGCCTAGTAACGGTTGGATGTGTTCCAAGTATTGCTCTCAATAAGAGTTTCATCAACAACGTTATGTCAAGTGATATTGGGCTAAAAACTCAGCAGCTTAGGGATTTGGTCAACGGTAATAATGGTAATGTATTTCCTAATCCCAATGCGGCACTAGAATGTATGCAGAATGCCATTTCAGCTCTACGAACAAACATGACTGCCGAAGGTGTAGCTGATTTCCAAACAACATGCAATATATGTCTAGGTAAGCTTCAATCAGATACTGAAAGCGCTCTCAACAGTATGATTGGCATTGGCATTGCTCCATGTAGCAGTTCTTTTACTACAACTCCTAACATTCAATTTACTACACAACCAGTAACAGTATCGGTAAGTATTATGGAGACCAACGGTCTGCCACTAACCAACAATCTGCCTACAAATGTAGCATCCAGTATAGCAAGTGGTTTAAAACTGTATACCACTTTCGGTGTTCCAGGAACATTCTCATACGATGGGTCACAATACTTTACTGCTCAAATTACTAGCGACACACCTGGAAGTGGTCAGGTCATGGTATCGTATGACAATCAGATATTCTGCACTAATACACTATCGGCGACAGACGCCCCAACGCACACGTTGCAGACACAAGAATACCAATTCATTTACGCGCCAATTAGTTCAAGTGGAACGGTCCCATCAGTAACTTCTACTGGATCTGGCGATTCCGATGGCAAGCCAAGAAGAGATGCTGGGGACGTGTCTAGGGATGGCGACTAATGACTAAGACGCAGGCTATCAATCAGAGTA
>Ga0182030_10013214_pt1 | contig 16447 bp, 13 predicted proteins | sample 812S3MmetaG_FD_121299 | JGI IMG/M metagenome (GOLD analysis project Ga0182030, IMG submission 121299) | Permafrost microbial communities from Stordalen Mire, Sweden - 812S3M metaG (Illumina Assembly) | ecosystem: Environmental > Terrestrial > Soil > Wetlands > Permafrost | place: Sweden...
CGCAACCGGGTGGCGAATGGAGCTACGCAATTATTAATAACTTCCAGAACCGGGAAGATCCTTCCGGGCCCTTGGCGATCGATTCCAACGGCGTCATCTACGGCACATCGCAGTCGAACGGGACGCCCGACTACGGCGTTGTTTACGCTTTGTATCCGCCCACGTCGCCGGGCGGCGCCTGGACGGAGTCCGTTCTTTACACGTTCAATGGTACCGACGCCGTAGGGCCGACCGGCGTGGTCGTCGGGAGCGGCGGCGTCCTCTATGGAACGGCGGCCTCCGGCGTCGTGTATTCCCTTACGCCGCCGACCGTGGAGGGCGGACAATGGACCTATCAAGCGCTCGCGTACCTAACGAACAACGGCCACTCGTCTTCACCTGAGGCGCCGCCCGTCATCGGGGCCGGAGGGGTGTTGTACGGAACAATCTTTGACGCTCCGACTCCCGCCGGGTCAATCTTCTCCCTGACGCCCCCGGCGACCCCGGGGGGCGCATGGACCTTCGCGCAGTTGTACGCCTTCACGTACGGTGAGTTGGGCAGCGTCGATGGGTCGCAACCTTCCTCGCCGCTGGTCATCGGGCCTGGTGGGGTCCTCTACGGCGTCACACCCTACGGCGGCCTAAACGACAGCGGCGGTGGCTCGGGCACGATTTTCTCCCTGACGCCCCCCGCGACGCAGGGCGGGGCATGGACGGAGTCCGTCCTCTACAGGTTTACCGCCGGTACCGACGGGTTCTTTCCGGGTTGCGTCATCCTTTCGAACCAAGGCGTTCTGTACGGAGTTTCGGACGAGGGCATCGTCAACAAGGCGGGGAGCGTCTGGAAATTCACCCAGTAGCGCCTTAACGCGCCTCAACTCGATCAGAAATTTCGGCGCGGACTACCCTCAGCCTCAGGCCGAGCTCGCGCAGAATCTCTTCAGACCGAATGCCCTCGTCGCAAGCGAGCGAAGGGGACTCCGCACGGCGTCCAGTTTCCCAGGTGGCAGCTTGTCCAGCGATGCGTGGGCCTGCTGGCGTCCTTGATTGAGATTCCGTTCCATCGCCATCTCCCCAATCGTCGCGAAGCCGGTCGAGCGATCCGCGATCCATGCGCGAAGGCCGCACCTTCCAGCCAACCCCGCATTGCTATTCTTGATTTAGCTTCATTCGAAACGCCCAGGATCGCCGGCAGTTCCCCATTCGCCGTTTGTGATTCCCGCGCCACTTCCTCATAATTAGAAAAGAGAGACTTCATGACTGAACCGCCAACCACGCAAATGTCGCCGCAAGAAATATTGATGAAGCTGAAGCAGATCGCGCAGGAGCAGCTCAACCTGACGCCGGAACAGTTGACCTCCATCCAGCCGGACGCGCCGGTGATGGAAGCGCTGCGGCTCGATTCGCTGGCTACCGTAGTGCTCATCTCGAGCGTGGAGCGCGAATTCGGCCTCACTTTTGAACCCGAGCAGTGGCAATCGCTCACCAACATCAAAGACCTGGTGGTGATGATTCAGGACGGTCTGGCAGCCCAGGGGGCCAAGGCATGAAGTTTCAGACGCAAGGCGGCACTGTCCTCGACATGCTGCTTGCTCTTGAGACCGTAACGACTCGCGGAGCGCGGTTCCTGACGGCCTCCATGGCCGAGACGTTCTATCCCTACAGCGAGGTGCTGAAGCGGATCAAGACATCCGCCGCCACGCTGCAGAAAAACGGCGTGAAAAAGGGCGACCGCGTGGCCGTCATTCTTCCCACGGGGATTCAGTTTTTCGATGCGTTCCTGGGCGCGCAGCTCGCTGGCGGCATTCCCACCGCGCTCTATCCGCCTTTCCGCATGGGCAAGCTGGACGATTATTTCGCCCACTTGCGGGAGATGATGAACCGCATCGGCGCGCGCTTCCTGATCACCGATTCACGGATCAAGAAGCTGCTGGGTCAGGCGACCACGGTGGAATCGCTCGAGCGCGTGTTCGAGGCCAAGGACCTGTTCGAAAACACCTCGTCCACCGCCGCGGATTGGAAAAAGGTTGAGGTGCGGGAAGACGAGCCGGTGTTCCTCCAGTTCTCCTCCGGTACCACGCTGAAGCCCAAGGCCGTGGTGGTGAGCCATCGCAATCTGATCGAAAACCTGAAAATGATGGGCAACACCCTCGATCAGGTTTATCTTGATGGAACCGAGGCAGATCGCGGTTGCGTGACGTGGCTTCCGCTCTATCACGACATGGGGCTAGTCGGCTGCCTCTATGAAGGGCTTTCCTACCCGGCCACCATTACTTACCTGGGGCCGGAGATGTTCGTGGGATACCCGGCTATCTGGCTGCAGGCCCTCTCCAAATACAAGGCCGTCATCTCGCCCGCGCCTAATTTCGCGTTTGGCCTGTGCCTGAACAAGATCAAGGATAAAGAGATGGAGGGCGTGGATCTTTCGAACTGGTGGCTGGCTTTGAATGGCGCGGAACCCATCGACACCGACACCATGACGCGCTTCGCCGAACGCTTCGCGCAATGGGGTTTCCGGAAAACAGCCATCGCCCCCGTCTACGGATTGGCCGAGGCGGGCCTCGGCGTCACGTTCCCGGAATTGCAGCAGGAGCCCGTGGTGACTGAGTTCGATCGCGATAAACTCTCCACCGAGGGCCTCGCCGTGCGCGGTACCGGCCGCAAACTCGCCTCCGTGGGCAAACCACTGCCCGGCCTGGAGCTTGAGATTCGCGATCCGGACGGCAACGTTCTGCCCGAAGGGTATGGCGGACGCATCTTCATCAACGGACCCTCCATCACCAGCGGCTATTTCAACGACCCCGAAATGACGGCCGATATCATCGGTCCGGATGGCTGGCTGAACACGGGCGACCTCGGCTTTTTCTTCGAACGCAACCTCTATATCGGGGGCCGCGCCAAAGATCTGATCATCCTGCGGGGGCGCAACTACGCGCCGCAGGAATTTGAAGACCCCATCTACGAACTGGAGGGGCTGCGCCTCGGCTGCGCGGTCGCCGTCAGCACCACGGTGGAGGGGCAGGGCGAGCAGATGATCATTCTGGCCGAGAAAGACCCGCGTTCCGACCGGGCCGATGCCGATATCGCCGCCGACGTGAAAACGCGATTGCTGGGCGCGGTTTCGGTGGACCCGTGGCATGTCGAGATTCTGGAAGCGGGCACGCTGCCCAGAACCTCTTCGGGAAAAATGCGCCGCAGCGAAGCTTTGCGGCAGTTCCTGGCGGGCGAATTAACGCCGCCCGAAAAAGTAACGACACTCAAAATCCTCAAGGAAGTCGCCAAGAGCCAGTTGGCCTGGGCGCGCTTCAGCCTGACCAAAAAGTGAGTACTTGTCTGGTGTGCGCGTCCGCCGACCTGGCATCGAGGCCGGCGATGGCCGCGCCTTTTCTCGCCCGCCGCGTCTGGAACCGTCCCCCGTTTCGCGTGGATCTGGTCCGCTGCCGCGCCTGTGGATTCATGTTCTTCAATCCGCGGATGACAGGCGAGGAAGAGCAACGCCTGTATTCCGGGTACCGGTCGGATGAGTACCAGAAAATGCGCCTTTCCTGCGAACCCTGGTATACCGAGGCGTTCAACGAGCGGTTGAATTCACCCGAAGTGTGGAAGACTCGCAAAGAGAAACTCGCGGACGTATTCAAGCGCCACTTCTACGAGCAGCCCATCGCCAGCATCCTCGATTTCGGCGGGGATCGCGGCGATTTAATCGTCGACCTGGTGCCCGGCGCCGAACGGTTTGTCTACGATATTTCGCGCGTTGAGCCGCTGCCGGGAATCACGTCGCTGCACGATCTGGACGCCTGCCGCGCGCGCCGTTTCGACCTCATCGTCTCAAGCAATGTGCTGGAGCATGTCAACTACCCGCGGCAGTTTCTCGGACAGATTGCGGACGTGGCCGCACCGGGGAAGCTGGTTTTCATCGAGGTGCCGTACGAAACTCCCTACAGTGCGTTGAATTTGGCGAAGCGGCTGGCGCAGAACGTGATTCTGCTCGCGGCCCGAACCGGAATCGGACTGCGGCTGATGCGTCCCGCGGCCATGATCCAGATGCATGAGCACGTCAACTTCTTCAACCCCCGCGCACTCGAGCAACTGGTGCGCGCCATGGGCTGGAGCATGATTTCGAGTGGTGTGTACCCCCTCGGAATCTATCGCGTTGGCCCGTTGCAGATCCCGAGCGCGCGGATGGCCTGGTGCGTCGCGCGCACATAAGGCGGCGCCGGTAGCCCGCTAAAGTCCATCCGCCAAGCCTTCAACCGTGGAAATCCCCCGCTCGAATTCGCATACCTCTCCATAGACCATCTCTTGCACGAACGCGGCGTAGTGCGCGGCAAAAGCCGGATCTGCGGCCATTCCTGCGACTGCTCGTTGCGTCTCAGCAATCGGGCTCTCCGGTAAGCCGGGAATTGATGGCCGTACACTTCGGCATCCGCGTGCATAATCGTTTGTGCCAAGGCGATGACGGCGGCGGGTTCATAGAACGCCCGAAGCACGTGAAGATCGTAAACGTGACGAACGAGGGTGGAATCGCGTGGACCGCCAGCGTCGGCCAGTTCCGCACCGGCCCGCTTGGTCGGAGCGACGAATTTTTCTGCGACCGTCTCGACTATCGATGCGCAAGCGATCACCGGCACCTCGGGCGGCAGGTTAAGCGCTTCCGCCATGAACGATCTCACCGGCAGCGGCACTGCCGGAAGCCGCAGTGGCCACACCGCCGTCTCTATTTGAATTTCGGGTCGAAGACTGCCTTTGCCCTCGGCTACAGGAGCATAGGAGAGCCGATACGACGTGTGGCGGCTGACGTTCGCCGAATCGCGATGAACAGGGTTTGCGGGATCGAATCCAAACCCCGCATCCAGCAGCGCCTTCGTGATTGTATCTCGCAGGCCGCGAAGCGCCGGGCGGGTGAATTGAGCGTCCGATGTGATTTTGAGGTCGATATCTTCCGACATGCGGCGCACCAAACGATGCGCTCTACTCAACGCCGTGCCGCCGCCAAACACCAACCGAAACGGTGCCGTATCGGCGGAGTTGATCGCGGCCAGAGCCTTGACCACATACCAGTCCTTTTCCACTAGGGCCGGACTGGGAAGCCCAAAATGATTCTGGACTTCCAGAAGATCCCGAAGGGATGGCTTATCGTTCAAGGACGAGTTCCCGGTTGCCATCACTCAGCCGACGCGAGAAGCGCCCCTTCACTCGCACCACCGGATTCACCGGCACCTGGGTTGAAAGGCCCTCGTTATAAGCACGTTCCGCTTTTGTCGGTTCCCAGACCACGCCGAGCTTCGTAAGGGCCTGGCGCGCCGCGCCCCAAAATCCGTTCGGACTGTAGAGGATGGGCTCACCGGAAAGGCGCGAGATAACTGCGCGGCCATAGACACCGTATCCAAGCCGCACCAAACGCTTTTCGCGCACAAGACCGCGCAGCACCCGGAGCACCTGATCTTCGCCGCCGAGGTCGCGAAATTCACGCGGGAGGAATACGTCCTCATCCCGCTTTCGGGCGATACGGGCTTCGATCTTTTCGCGTAATGTCTTTTCCCGTCGCATCTCAGTCACCCTGCAAAAAACCGACACCGATTATTAGGTTAATGGGACAGGCTCGTACCACGGTAGTTTCTCAAACTCGCTTGGTGACATTCACGTTACGCAGTTGGCGGCAAAGGAGAAATGATGAGAACTCTGATAACGCTCTCATTCGTGGCGCTCGCGGCGGCGGCCCAGGGTCAGTTAGTTAGTTCCTCAGGAAGCGTATCGCCATCCCGAGCCGAACCTGGGGATTTGGATGTCGCCCGAGGAAAAAAAGAAAGCGATGATAGAGCTGCTTCTCAAGTCCGGGATACACCCGGTGGGGCGGGTACTGTTCAACTGCACAGAATGGGCGATGGGGCGGCCGTGCAATTGATTCGGATATTCGGATCGAGGCCTTTGAACGAGCAGGAGCTGACAAATTCCCTTGACTCATGAAAGAGGCGTTCGGTCACGCTGACGCGATCCGGTAGTCCAGGACCGGAAATCGGTCGTCACGAGTTTCTTCCTGGATCATCTTCTTGCGTCGGCACAGACGGACGAAGTTCGCTGGCGCATCGCCCGAGGTCGCTCGGTATATCACTCCGGCTCCGGAAACTCAATCTTCACCAGCCTGGAACGATCCTGTCGCGGAGCCTCGGTAATCGTCGCCAGCAGCGAGCGCCCATCGTTGCTCCAGGAGGCTGAACTGACACGCGCTCCGGCCGGATCGTACCGCGGATTGGCGGGCTCATTGAACCAGGTCATCCGCAGCGCTTTCCCAGGAGGGTCAACCGTCGCCAGCCACAAATCGGCTTCGTAGTCAATCGGCGCATCCGGAACCCAGGCCGTCTCGGAAGAGGTGAAGACCAACTTGCGGCCGCTGGGTGACAGACGTGCGAAATCCTGGCGCGCGGCGCGCTTATCAGTGACAGCGCGGCAAGCCGGCCGCGCTACCATGCACGCATAGATTTCCGTTCTTCCCGGGCTGCGAAACGCCGTCACCAGAAGTTCCTGGCCGCTCGCGCTGAAATCGTCAACGTTCGCCAGGGTCAGCCCATCCGGCATGGGGAGATTCATAAGCCGCCCGCCGGTACGAATGCTCGCCGCGCCGGAATCCATCCAAGCCAAACTGGCGCCATCGCGAGAGAAGCGAATCTGGCGGGCTTTCCCCGCCGGAAAGGAATCCAGAATACGCCGGGTATCCGGATCCATCAAGACGATCGCGCCGCCGCTCGCAAACGCCAAGAAGCGCCCCGAAGGGCTCCATTCCGGCGCTGCGCCGGAAGCAATTTTGCGATCCGCCGCCGGGTTCGTTCCGGCCAAAACAATTTGTCCGGCACGCTCGAAAAGAATCCGCGCGTCTTTCGACCACGAAGGATTCCGCGCGTCCTCGCGAAAAGTCGTCACCCGGCGAATCTGGCCGTGTGCGCCCGCGCACGCAGCCAAAGCCCAAACCAGTACGAAGTACTTTGGTTTCAGCGTCAATCCGGCCCAGCTCCTACAATTCTTTGCTCAACGCTTCGCCCGCGAATGTTATAAAAGATCATCGTGGATAAACGAATGAAAAAGTCGAATTCTCTCCTTCTCGGCCTCGCGGCCCTCGCACTGACCGTTCCGGCGCACGCGACGCTGGTGGGCACCTCATACCAGGTGGGCGACATTCCAAAACCTCCCGCCACTGTTTTGCCAGGCCAATTTACCAATAACAACTTCATCATTCTGTTTCAGGAGCAGAACGGACTCATCCTCGCGAAGCCCCTGCCACTCGATGCCTCCACGCCGAACGTCACTTACACTTCGAAGACGCAACTCAACGGGACACTGGTTCCCGCCGGCACCAAGATCAATTCCTGGTACGTGCATGCGGATATCACTGACGCGAAAGTGAAATTCCCCACGCAATTCATCAGTTTCTCGCAGGAAGAAGTGATATTGGGGATCATCGTTCAAACCGCCACCATTGAAGAAACCAGCCCCATTGTCGGTGCGCCGACCACCAAGTACGACACCAACCAGCTCAGCATCGGCCTGCATTTCGCGCCCACCGGTAAGGACACCATCGAACTGGTTCCGTTCAGCACGACGAGCCCGACCAACAGCGTGGATATGAGCGAGATTGTCACCAACGCCGCCCCCACCGATTTCCGCATCATCACTGAGATTGTGACCATTCCGCCGGCCTCGCACAATGCGCTTCTGGGCGGACTGGCAGGACTCGCTGTTCTGGGAATTGCGTTCGCTACTGTTTCTATCGGAACATCGAAGAGCCGCTAAACTATTCCTGAGCGACCGTTTCATATAATCTTTTAAGGACTTTCCATGAAAACATCCGTACTTTATTGCTGCGCCGCTCTTTCTGTGGCGACGTTCGCCGCCTCCAGCGCTTCCGCGCAAACGCCGACCATCGGAGCCATTGTCCACGCGGCCACTTATAGCCCCCCGGGCATTCCCAATTCGGCCATTCCGGAGGGCGGATTCTTCGCCATTTTCGGGACCAACATGGGCCCCGCGGCGGGCGCGTTCAACAGCGGCGCTTTCCAGACAACGTTGTCCGGAGTTTCCCTGACATTGACGGCCGGCGGCAACGCCGTGACGCCGGGACCTCTCCTCTACTTCGTCAGCGGCGGACAGATTAATGGCGTCCTCCCGTCGGCAACCCCGGTGGGCCCCGCGACGATGACGGTCACCTATACGGGCGGCACCAGCACCGCGTTTGCATTCACTGTGGTCCAAAGTAATTTCGGATTCTTCACCCTGAACGCCAGCGGAACCGGCCCGGCCATCGTCCAGGACTACACCAACAACAGCTCCTTGAACAGCCTCACTGCCACGGCTAAGCCCGGTGACACACTGATCATCTACGGCACGGGTCTTGGTCCCGCGGTTGGCGACGTGGATGAAACCAGCACGGGTCTCGCGGGCGGCGTCGGTACAGATCTTCGCACTGCGGACAACCTCGATTTCCACTTGTACCTCGCCGGGACGGAGTACCCCACGGACGTGTTGTATGCAGGGCGCTCCACGAACGTGGCAGAAGATCAGATTAATTTCACGCTTCCCTCGAATGCGCCTACGGGCTGCTTTATTCCGCTGATCATTCGCATCGGGTCCGTTGTCAGCAATAGCGCTTCGATCGCGATCAACGCGAATGGAACCACGTGCAGCGATCCTTATGGTTTGACGTCCGCGCAGATCAACCAGGCGGCTACCGGCACTTTGAATGTCGGGTCGATTCTTCTGACGCGGCTGGCGCTGAACCTCGGGCTTCCCATACCGGAGACCGAAGACGACGCGGAGGCGCACTTCTACAAATTCACAGGAGGGACAGTTCTCACAAATCCCGATTTCCTGTCCCTCTCGTCTTACGGCTCGTGCGAAATCGCGACCTGCTCGAACACCTATACCTGCGTCCCGAGCGCGGCGGGCCTGCCTCTTCCGGGACTCGACGCGGGAAGCAGCCTGAGCGTCTCCGGGAACGGCGCGCCAACCACTTCGATTCCTTCGGCTGGGTCGGGATTTTACGATGTAAAGCTCGGTAGCAGCCCGCTGAAGATCGGCACGTACCCAATGCTAAACTTCCTGGCGCCCGGAACGTACACGGTGTCTGGAACCGGCGGCGCCGACGTACAAGCTTTTTCGGCCAGCATCACTGTTCCTGGAATTCCAAACGTTACTTCGACCGCCTTCACCTGGAGCAGTCCGCAATTTTCCGTTTCCTCGGCGACCGCGAGCCGAGCCAATCCCATTCAGGTGAACTGGCAGAACGCTGGATCGACTGGCTACATGCTGATCTCCGTGGGCTCTTCCTATGAGATCCCCGGATCAAACCCGGCGAACTACAATTCAGCGACAATCACATGCCTGCAGCCGGCTTCCGCCGGCACCTACACCATTCCCTCGTGGCTTCTCGAGGCCCTCCCCGCAAGCGCCTCGGTGAGCGTCGGTGGATTGAATCTACCTGGAGCGGCAGTGCTCCTTGGGCTCTACAACCCCGTTGGCACCTTCACCGCGCCGGGACTGGACGTTGGTCTGGCGAACAGCATCCTCACATCTGGCCAGGACGTTGCTCTGCAGTAACTGCTTCACCCCAGCGGGCTGGCTCACTCCGGGCCAGCCCGCTTTCCCTTAGAACCTCCCGCCGCCCCACTTCCCCCGAAACACAAACTCCTCGATCTTTTTCCGCGTGCGGGGAGCCTCTTCCCTGGCCTTCAGCGCCTCCGGCAGTTCCTCCGGATCGCCCGGATAACCAATCGCCAGCGCCGCTACGGCCTCGTAATCGTCCGGAATTCCAAAGAGCTCTTTGGCTTTCTTCGGATCAAACCCGCCCATCTGGTGAACGAAGACGTCCTCGGCTAACGCTTGAAGCGTCAGGCTCGCGCTGGCTGCCCCCACGTCGTGAATCGCCACGCGATTCGGCGATCCGTCATGCGAAAACTTCAACTTCGCCACCGATAACGCGATCACCGGCGCAGACTTGGCCCACGCGTTCGGCGGGTAAAGCGTGCTGGCGATACGGTCGAACTCCGCCGTGTCCTCCGCCTTTACGCCCAAAATGTACGTCCAGGGCTGCTCGTTATAGCTTGAGGCCGCCCAACGCGCCGCTTCAAACATGCGGCTCAGGATTGGTTCAGGCACGGGTTTGTCCGAGAAAGCGCGCGGACTCCAACGCCGCTTCAGCAGATCGAGAATCTCATGTTCCGGGAGGGCTGGTTTTTCCATCACTCCGTGGGATGCTTCACCCAGCGAATCCGGCGCAAACTCATTCAACCCGGAGCGAAACGGCCAACGCCCCAGCGGACCTTTCCGCACATCGTTTTGGCGGCCTCTTCAATACGGTCTTTCGGACCAACAGAAGCAACACAAATCTAATCAATCACTTACCTTGGTTCAAAAAATTGCATCATCCCTGAAATTCAAAATTTCGATTGGACGCGTGCCGCAGCCGTTATCTAAACTCAGGGAATCCGCACAAGTGACTTCGCGGATGGGGACCTATACAATGATGGAAGTTCAAACGTACAGTGAAACCATGGGCAGCCAAGTCGCGCTCCTACACCGCATCAGCAATATTGTCAGTTCCGGCCTCGAGCTGGAAAAGATCCTCCGTGAGCTGGTGGATATGATTCTAACCGTCACCGACGCCGACGCCTGCCTGGTCTACCTGGTGGACCCGGCCAGCGAAGAGATCGTTCTGCGCGCCTCCCACCTGCCGCATACGGACGAAATCGGGCGCCTGAGCCTCCGCATGGGTGAAGGCATCACGGGTTGGGTGGCGCAGCACCAGTCGGTCGTGGCCTTGCCGTATCGCGCCTCTGCGGATACCCGGTTCAAAGCGTTTCCCGGCCTACAGGAGGACACCTACGAAGCGTTTCTTTCCGTGCCTCTCATCGCCGATGGCGAACTGACGGGCGTCATCAACGTCCATCACCGCAAAGGACATCCTCACACCAGCGACGAAGTGGCTCTGGTTACTTTCATCGGCGAACAAATGGGCGGTACGCTCGCGAAATCGCGCCTGGCCGAACAATCGCAAAACTCCGTTCGCCGCCTTGAAACGCTCGCCGCTGTTGCCAAGACCATCAGCGCCGAGAGCTACCTCGACCGCATTCTGCAAACCATCTCGGAAATGGTTGCGGAGACGCTCGATTCGCCAGTTTGCTCCATCATGCTGGTGGACGAAGAAAAGCGCGAACTCACCATCAGCGCGGCCCGCTGCTCCTCACCGGACTACCTCCACAAAATGCCGCTCAAAGTGGAAGATTCGCTCATCGGCCGCGTGGTGCACGAAGGCCAGCACATCGTGGTGCTCGACGTGAAGGAAGAGAAGCAGTACCGCTATCCGGAACTGGCGAGGAAGACGGGGCTGGCTTCGCTGCTCTCGGTGCCCCTCACCGCGCGCGATAAAGTCATCGGCACCATCAACATCTATACGCGTGACCGGCGCGTTTTCAGCGACGAGGAAATCGGATTCGTGAAGGTGGTGGCCGGGCAGGCCGCCAGCGCCATCGAGAATGCGCGCCTGATGTCGGAAACCGTCGAGATGAAGAGAACGCTCGAAACCCGCAAACTCGTGGAGCGGGCCAAAGGCATTCTGCAGTACAAGCATCATCTGACGGAAGAGGAAGCTTATCTGCGCCTGCGCAACGAAAGCCGCCGTCTGCGCCGCCCCATGCGCGACCTGGCCGAGGCGGTCATCATGGCGGACGAACTGAACCGCAAGGATGGCGAGAAAATCCCCGCCATGCCGGAGCGCGAATACAAAGACCTCATGTAGGATGACGGCCGGGTCGATTCAGGCCGCTAGAATACCTCTATGCCTGAAGACGCGGTTCTCTCGCACATGCGCGCGGACTGGAACCGGCGCGCCGAGGAGGACGCTAACTACTACGTTGCGTTCGGCCGCAAGAACCAGTCCGTGGAAGAGTTCTTCTCTTCCGGCGCGGATCAGGTCCGCGCCTTCGAGACGGAACTCAAACGCAAGCCGGCGGCGTTCTGGAGGGATGCCGCCGCGCTCGAAATAGGCTGCGGACCCGGACGGCTGCTGCGTCCGCTGAGCGGCCATTTCCGCGAAATCCACGGCATCGACGTGTCGGATGAAATGCTGCGCCGGGCGGAGCGGAATCTGCGGGGCGTCACGAATATCCATTTGCACCCGGCCACCGGCGCGGCGCTTGCGAGCTTCCCCAATGACAGCCTCGGGTTCATTTATTCCTACGCCGTTTTTCAGCACATCCCCAGCCGCGAAGTGGTGATGAACTACCTCGCCGAAGCCGTGCGCGCGCTCCAGCCCGGCGGCCTGTTCGTGTTCCAGATCAACGCCTTGCCCGACCGCGGCCATCTGCAATCCACCTGGAATGGAGTGCGTATCAGCGCCGAAGAGATCGTCGCGTTCGCGCGCGGCGCGGGAGTCCTGCTCCTGCAACTCAACGACAAGGAAACCCAATACATGTGGGTGACGATGCGGAAGGTGGGGCCGGCATTCAGCCTGCCCTCCCCGCAGCTCATCCGCATCCGCAACGCCTACACCGGCGAACCCGTTATCCCCGCGAGCGGCCGCTTCGGCGCGGCATCCATCTGGATGGCGCATCTGCCGGAAGACGCCGACCTACTCACTCTGACCGCCTACGTCGATGGCGTGGAGGCTTACTGCTGCTACGTCAGCGGACCCATCAACCGCCTGCGCCATCTCAATATCATCATTCCGCCGGGGACGCGCACCGGTATGGTTCCAGTGGATCTTTACCTCAACGGCCAGCCGGTTTTCCGCGAGCAACTCGCGCGCATCATCCCGCCCGGTCCTCGGTTTCCGCACGTCTGCTCGCTCACCGACGCCGTGAACCTGCTGGCGGCCAACCGGGTTGAGAGCGGCGCAGCCCGGCTTGTCATGGAAGAAGTGAAAGACCCGGAGCGGCTCCGCATCCGCGTTTCTGGGAAGGAGGCGGAGATCTCCTATTTCTGCGTGAACCCCCTGCATGAGCGCTATGAGTTCGATTTCCACATGCCCCCCGGAACGCGCGAAGGGCCCAATCAGGTGGATCTGCTGCTGGGCCAGCGCCGCTTCGCTCCCATCGGCATCGAGGTGGAAAGGGCGCATGCCAGCTAGAGACGCGGAGTTCACCGAGCTGATTCGCAAGCGGATCTCGCAGCTTCAACAGCTTGGCTGGTACCACAGCATCGAGCTCAAAGACGGGCAAGTCATCAAGGGGTTGCAGAGCCTGGAGCACTTGCGCTTCCGGCTGGCGCAATTCCCGGTCCCGGAAGATCTGACGGGCAAACGCGTCCTCGACATCGGCGCGTGGGATGGTTGGTTCAGCTTTGAGATGGAGCGCCGCGGCGCGCAAGTGGTGGCCGTCGATTCGCACAAACACAAGAACTTCGAAATCGCCAGGGAGCTACTCGGCTCGAAAGTGGAGCATCATGTCGCCGATATTTGCAAACTGACTCCGGCGGAGTTCGGAACCTTCGATATCGTTCTTTTCTTCGGCGTTCTCTACCATACGAAACACCCGCTGCTGGCTCTTGAGAACGTGTGTAACCTGGCGACCGATATGGCGTTCATCGAATCGCACGTCTCCGATGACGGCGAAGACCCGGCCGCGCCGCCCGTGATGGAGTTTTACGAGACCACGGAACTGGGAGGACAGTTCGATAACTGGGTAGGTCCCAACACTTCCTGCCTTCTGGCTTTCTGCCGCACGGCCGGTTTCGCCCGAACGGAACTCGAAAGCGTGATCCAGAACCGGGCGCATGTAACTTGCCATCGTCAGTGGCCCGCGACTCAGCCGGCAAGCCCGGCGCCGTTCCTGGTGGGGGTGTCACCCAGCGCGGACGGCTATATTTCCATCTGGTTTCGTTCGGAGCAGAAGGAACTCAACTGCGACAACGTCTTCCCGCGGATCGGGCCGTATGGGTCAAGGCCGGTACACGTCTCTCAAACCGACGCCGATGGCTGGCACGTCAACTGCAAACTATTTCCAGGCGAAACCGAAGTCTCCCTGCATGTCCGCAACAGCGCCGAAAGCAACCGTGCAAGGGTGGGGCAGGCACTTGGACTGCCGCAGACGGCGAAGCCGAAGATCCACTCCGTAACAGATGGCAAAACCTGGGAACTCTCCCGCATCCACAGCGGCTGCATCTCCATCTGGGCAGCCGGGCTAAATGACGACTTAGTCAAAATAGCCATAAACGGAGTTTACCTACCAGCAATCTTCATCTCCTGCCCGGACACCGAAGGCCTCAGGCAAGTCAACGCAATCTTACCCGCTTCACTCAAACCAGGCGAAGCCCGAGTGTCGCTAGTATCGGGAGAACTGGAGTCCGACCCGGTAACGGTAGAGGTCGTCAATGATAGTCAATGATAAACCCGCACTAATACGGGACTCCCCACACTAATAACCCGTTTCTTTCCTGAAGCCTCCAGAATCGATATCGCGTCAGGCATCTGACTCCGAGCGCCCGGAATCGTCGAGTCCTCTCCCAGGACCACATAATAATCGACCGGCACCGGCAAAGTCCGAACCAATTGCGCGATATCTCGCGGAGGAATTACATAAGCCGCTTCCACAAGCTGCAACAGCCACTGCTGCGAATCGGTAAAGATGGGTTGAAACCCCTCGGGAAACGCCCGGCTGCCGGCTTCATAATCGCTCAACACAATCGACTGGCTCCCGGCGGCGGCATAGGAATCGGTATGAAGCAGCGGAATAAACAACAGATCCGTTGGAATGCCGGTTTGCATCGGATATTCCAAACGGACGAGCGTAGAACCGCGCGGAATCTGGTCCAGCGCCGAGAGATAAGTCTCGGCCAGAACATTGGCCCGATTGTTGAAATCGCGCGCCTGAAGCAGTCCAAAGATCACCAGCGCCGCAGACCCGGCGTTGATCGCGATCCAAAGAAAGCGGGGCAGCGGAACGTTCGAAATCAGCACACCCGCGAATAGAAACGCCGCCCAGATCAATCGCAGTTTCACTTCGCCGCCTCCAAATCCCTGATCCGGACCAACAACGGCCAGCAGCGCGAGCAGCAACGCGGCAATGGCGAGCCCTCCGCGGACACCCTTCCACTGCGCCGCCGTCATGAAGCACAGAGCCATGGCGAATGAGAGACCCAGCGCCGCGTACACCCACCCCGCGATCCCGCTCATCCCCGCCGACATTTGGAACAGATAAGCCGGAAACAAGCGCCAATTGAATCCGGAGCTCGCCGGAATGCGCATGGGGAAAGACAGCGCCGCATAGAGCAGCGTCAACAGAATGCCGGGACTGAGCGCGGCCAGCAGCCATAACAGTTTCCTCATGTTGAACCTGGACGTCCAGCAAACAATGGCCACCAGCGTGATCACCGCAATCAAAAGAGGAAGAAGAGAAGTAAGATAGAGCGCGGCGGAACCCAAAGTCAGCACGATGGTTCCGCGTTGAGTCCGGTTCTCGATCTGTGTGATGCCGTAACTGATTAAAACCAGACAGGCGCTCATGCCTAACTGGAAGTTGTAGTAACCCCTGGTGAGGAAGTATGTCTGGATCAAGGCGTTGGCCAGCGGCGACCAGTGGCGGCCTTGGCGGAACACGTAAGCGAATGCAAAGAAGTGGAAGACAAATACGAAGCTGACGAGCAACTGTTCCGCGTGCGCCGTGCCTGCCAAGGCGACGAACGCTCTCAAAATCAGCGTGGTGGCCGAGTTTGGGATTAACTCATGCTGCAAACGGTAGACGGTTTCATACTTCGAATGCGGATGGGTGAGTAAGTCCCATGTCACGACACTTCCATACACATGGGAAGGCCCGTCCTGAGTTATAAAGAGATGCGCGGTCCAGGGCAGCGCTACCTGAAGACACAGCAACCCAAGCGCGACAGAAGCGAGAACCCGGTTTGGCCAATCTATACTCGTATTCATCGGGTGAGGCACGGAACGAGCACGATTCGCCCGAGTATAACAGCGCCGCAGCTGTGAAAGCCTTCGGGCGCACCGCGCTCGCGGCAGCCTTGGCTTATGCGGCTTACACCTTCTGGCTGATCGGGCGGATGTTCTGGTTCCTTCATTACTCCATGACAAGTGCGATCCGGATCGACGAACTCGCCATGATGGAGGAGATTCGCCTCTTCCGCGAGGGCAAATACGGGATCGGTTATTTATGGGCAACTTACTGGGGCCACCGGCTACTTATCCCCAGGTTGCTCATGATTGCCGATGAGCGCTTCCTTCACTTTTCCAATACTCCCCTGGTAGTTGCCGGCGTGTTTGCGCAGACCCTGACCACAGTCCGGCGGAGGCGTGGTGCGGCTCTAAGCGCACGCCCGAGGAACCCTACCGTGAAGACCAGCGCCATGCCGCGCGCGGTTGGGCAATCGCGGGGGCCTGCGCGTGCGGGACCATATGCGGCTTATCAATGGGGACGGGCGTGCTCCTCGGTCGCGTTCTTCGGTTCGCAGGAGCGCCGGAGATGGTCACGAGCAC
>Ga0182030_10013215_pt1 | contig 16445 bp, 15 predicted proteins | sample 812S3MmetaG_FD_121299 | JGI IMG/M metagenome (GOLD analysis project Ga0182030, IMG submission 121299) | Permafrost microbial communities from Stordalen Mire, Sweden - 812S3M metaG (Illumina Assembly) | ecosystem: Environmental > Terrestrial > Soil > Wetlands > Permafrost | place: Sweden...
TGAGCGGCAGGAATCTCCGCAACCGTTCGTCGTAGCGCTCGATCCCTCCGCTCAAAATGTCGTAGTACCAACCGTGAACCGTGAGCCGACCCTCCACCACTGCCCGCGCGACGGAAGGTTGCGCGCTCAAGTTGAGCAATTGCGCCACAACATTGCCGCGAATCAATGAGGCCAGTTCGGCGTGGGGGCCGTCGGCGGGGTTGAGCGGCTGGCGATGGCTAAAGGCGCCTTCCACGTGATGCAGCCAACGGCTGGCCTTGGGCAACGCGTCCAGGCCCCTGCGGTCAAGCGCCGCCTTCAGAGCCCCGCAGTCGGAGTGGCCACAGAGAATGGCGTGCTTCACCTTGAGTACCTCTACTGCATATTCAATCGTAGCCGTGACACCATCCACATCGTGACTGGAAACCGGTACCACGTTGCCTGCGTTCCGGGTGATGAAAAGATCGCCGGGGCCTGTGCCCAGGATCATGTCAGGCACGATGCGCGAGTCGGAGCAGGTGATAAAGAGGCACTCCGGCGCTTGCGAATCGGCGAGCAGGCGAAACTGATTGCGACGGACGGGGAACACCTCGGCCAGAAACTTCTTGTGCCCCTCGATCAGCCGCTCCACCCTGTCTCCTCCGATGGCCAGAGCCTCTAGCCGGCCCGGGATCTCCTGACCAGCGTACAGCAGCAGCGGCCCACCTGCTATTTTGGGGCTGGCAGATCAAGGAGACCGTTGGCCGTGAGATTATTCACGACGTTCGTCGGTGGCTTGCTGCTAGCCGCAGCAACGCTGGAGATTTATGCACAGGAGCCGGACTCCGTAGATACCATCGAGCCGGCGCTGAGAGTTCGCATCGACAAGATCGCCGAGCAGGTGCTCGAACTGCGTGGAGTGCCGTCGGCAAGCATTGCGGTGGTCGAAGACGGAAAGTTGGTCTATACCCATGCCTACGGACTGGCGCACATCGATCCGCCGAAAGCGGCCACGCCCGCGATGCGTTATTCCATCGGGTCGATTTCAAAGCAATTCACTGCCACGGCGATTCTGCTTTTGCAGGAGCAGGGCAAGCTGAACCTCGACGATGCGGTTGGCAAGTATGTGCCGGGGCTGACGCGAGGGAACGAGGTCACGATTCGCCAAGTGCTCTCACACACATCGGGCTATCAGGACTACTGGCCCGAAGATTACCTGATGACGCCGATGATGAAGCCCGAAACGGCGCAGCAGATTCTGGACATTTGGGCCAAAAAGCCGCTCGATTTTGAGCCGGGGACCGAGTGGCAATACTCCAACACGAACTACGTGATCGCCGGCGAGATCGTGGAGAATGTCAGCGGTGAGAAGCTCATGGATTTCCTTGTGGAGCATATCTTTCGGCCGCTGGGGATGAAGTCCGTGTGGAACTCCGATGAAGCTAAGCTGACGGAAGTGGATGCGACGCCCTATGTGCGCGCGGCGCTCGGCCCGCTGCGCGTTGCGCCCAAGGAGGGACGTGGCTGGATGTTTGCCGCTGGCGAACTTGCGATGACGCCGCATGACCTGGCGTTGTGGGATGAAAGCATTCTCGCCCGTTCGATTCTTTCCTCCGAAAGCTATAAAAATATGTTCACCGAAGTGAAGCTGAAGGATGGCAAAGGCACGCACTATGGGCTCGGCGTGGAAGTGACCGAGGAAAGCGGACACCGAGCCATCGAACACTCCGGCGAAGTTACCGGGTTCGTCTCCGATAATGTCGTCTTGCCCGACGACGGCGTGGCTGTCGCTGTCCTTACCAATCACATGGCAGGCGGCGCCAGCCAGATCGCCAACTTGGTTGCCGCAGCGGTCGCCGGCAACAAGAACCAGAGCGATGCTGAGAAACAGGCGCTCTCGATTTATCGTGACCTGCAGAAGGGCCGCATCGATCGGAGCCTCTTGGCGCCGAATCTCAACGACTACTTTTCCGCGCAGGCTGTCGACGACTTCAAGAACAGCCTCGCACCGCTCGGCGAGCCGCTCACATTCCGCCAAACGAGTGAAAATCTGCGCGGAGGCATGACGTTTCGCGCCTTTGACATCGAGTATCCAGGCAAGAGACTGCGGCTTACCACATATACCTATCCCGATGGCAAGCTGGAGCAGTACCTGGTTGAGCCGGCGGACTGAGGAGTTCGAGGATTGTAGACCGGCCCGCGACGACCGTTCGCCGGACTCACGCCCAAGGTACACTTGAAGATGAATTATGTTTGAGACCCTTACAGATAAACTCCAGCGCGCCTTCAAAAATTTGCGCGGCCAGGGCACGCTCACCGAAGAGAACATCTCCGAGGCGCTGGGCGAGATTCGCGTCGCTCTGCTCGAGGCAGACGTCAACCTGAACGTGGTGCGCGATCTCATTGAGCACATTCGGGCCAAGGCTGTCGGAACCGAAGTGCTGACGGCGCTGTCGCCCTCCGAGCAGGTAATCAAGATTGTCCGCGACGAGCTGATCGAGCTGCTGGGCAAAGACACGGCGCGGTTCAAATTCGCTTCGCAGCCGCCGACGGTCATTCTCATGGCCGGTCTGCAAGGCTCCGGCAAAACGACCACGAGCGGCAAGCTTGCAGCATGGCTGAAAAAGGGCGGTCATCGGCCTATCTTGGTTTCTGTCGACGTGTATCGCCCCGCGGCGCGCGAGCAGTTGAAGGTTGTCGCCAAGTCGATCGACGCGAAGATTTACGAGGGCGACATGAAGGGCGAGGCGCCCGGCGCCGCGCTCGTCGAGCGGCTAGCCTCTGAGGCACGGCGCGAGGCACGCAACTTCGGCTTCGATACGCTGATCGTCGACACCGCAGGCCGCTTGCACATCGACGAAGACCTGATGGGCGAGATGGAGCGTCTGAAAAAGCTGCTCAACCCGCAAGAGATTCTCTTCGTCGCCGATGCGATGACAGGGCAGGACGCGGTCAACTCCGCGCAGGAATTTCATTCTCGTCTTGGGCTGACTGGAGTGGTTCTCACAAAAATGGACGGTGATGCGCGCGGCGGCGCAGCGTTGTCGATTCGCCATGTGACTGGGCAGCCAATCAAGTTCATCGGCGTAGGCGAAAAGCCGGACGCTTTCGAGCCGTTTCATCCCGATCGCATCGTCGGCCGCATCCTCGGCATGGGCGACATGCTCTCGCTGATTGAGAAAGCCGAGTCAACCCTCGACCGGAAAAAGTCCGAGGAGTTCGCGAAGAAGGCGCTGCTCGGCGACGGCTTCACGCTTGAGGATTTCCGCGACCAGTTGAACCAGATCAAGAAACTCGGGTCGATGGAGAGCATTTTGAAGATGCTGCCGTCGGTCGGTCCATTTGCGGGGATGCAGCAGGCAGCCGGCCAGGTAGACGAGAAGCAGTTTGTGCGTCTCGAAGCGATCATCAACTCGATGACGCCGCACGAGCGCCGCAACCATGAGATCATCTCTGGATCGCGCCGCAAACGCATCGCTATAGGCTCAGGCACCAGCGTGCAGGACGTGAACCAGCTTCTGCGGCAGTATGCGCAGATGAGCAAGGTCTTCAAGCAGATGGGCAAAGGCGGCCTGGCGAAGAACATGATGCGCGGCGGCCTGGGCGCGATGGGCCTTGGCGGCCGGCAGAAGTTCGGGCGGTAGAATCTTCAGCTAAGGAGGGCGCAGTGTCCGAGAACGAAAACAAGAAGCGTCCCGAGCGCACCCTTACTGTTGAGAACTTCTCAGTCATCAAATATGCCAAGCTTGAGTTCGGAAAAATAACCGTTCTCATCGGACCGCAGGCAAGCGGAAAGAGTCTGCTTTGTAAGCTCGCATATTTTCTCGGGCAGATCGTCCCCGAAGCTGCCAATGGACTTGCGCTTCTTCGCCTCGGGGAGGAGAAGCTCTTCGAGGTCATAGCTCAGGAGTTTAAAGAGCGGTTTCCACCCCAGAGTTGGGGTCATGAAACGGGAGAAATTACATTTTCATCTGAATTATTCAACATTATCCTCTCGATTTCACCGAAGAGGTCTGATCCTGTCGCGAAAATCAATAGCGAATTCCTGGATAAATACAAAACATGGATCGAGGTGCATGGCGCGGAAGGCAGCGCCAAGGATGTCACTAAGGCGCTCAGGACCGGAACAGTTGGTGCAGTCGGACCTTTCCGCTTTGATGAGTCGGTATACATTCCAACGGGCAGGGCGTTCTTTTCAACTCCGAATCGAGGTTTTGCTTCGGTGTCCAAAAACCTGGATTGGATCACACAAAGGTTTTCCAATGAGATTGACTGGGAATACCGCGCAATGCTTGAGCCATCCGGCCCATCGAGCGATCTACTTCCACAGTTTGCTGAGGACTCTGGAGGCATTCTCGGTGGAAGAGTCATTCGCGAGAACGGGAATTTGCTTTTCAGATCATTGAAAGACGGCCGGGAGCTTCCTTTTCAATGGCTTTCTTCGGGAACTCAAGAGCTTCTACCGCTCATGAATCCACTTGCCAACCTTGTCTACAATTCGTCCACAAATCCAATGAGTGTGTGGGAACATTTCAGCCCGAGGATGGGGCCAATCTTCATTGAAGAACCTGAGCTGAGCATTTTCCCGAGCACCCAATACGAACTCATGCGCCTCTTCGCATGGCTTTCAGGCGAGAAGCGGCTCGAGTTTCCATTCGTTATCACCACGCACAGCCCCTACACTCTCTCCTCTTTCAACAACCTGATTTTTGCCGGGCAGCTTGGCCAGGACGAGAAGCTCAAAAAGAAGATCAAGATTGACGAGAAGTATTGGATTGAACCTGGGTCCTTCAGGGCTTACAGCGTTCATGATGGTAACGCGGAGCCGATTCTCTCCGAGTCTGGCCTGATCAATGGAGAGTATCTTGATAGCGTTTCCGAGACGATCGCAGGGGAGTTCGATCAGCTTTTAAGGCTGGAATATGGCAAGAAGAAAGCCTCGTAAGCTGCCAACTGCCGAGCAACGAAGCGAATGCATTGAATTCAACAATGAATCCAGCATGCATGTCAGCGAGATGGGTGTCGGAGCAACCTTCGTCAATCGCAAGCGCAAAGAACTGCGAAAGATCAGGTACGACGGCTGCTATTGCCGAGCTGTACGGCAAGGTCGCGCGGATTACATTATCGGATACGATCGCGTGATCGACGTCATCCTTGAACTGAAGGGTTCCGACCTGAAGCATGCTTTGGTTCAGGTCACCGACACTCTCGACCGATGGAGGAACGATCCAATTCGCTATCGGCAGATAGTGTGCCTGATCGTCATCGGGCATACTATCCCGCGCATGAAGTCTAATCTCGGCGTCTATGAGCGCGAGTTCGTCGATCGGAAACATGCTCTTCTTTGGATACGTCCGAGCGGAGAGAAAAAGTACAGCTTCAAAGAGCTAGCAGGAAAAATTCGATGACCCCGCTCCAAGACCAACTCGACGAAATCACCGCAAACACGCGTAATTTAGTGCAGGCCGAGCGGCTGGCTGTGGGCGAGCGCGCGGTTGAAGAGCTGTTTGCCACAGGGGTGGAAGAACGCATCCTTCCCATCGGGGCAGTGGCTCCAGAGTTTGCGCTGAAGGATTCCAATGGCAAGCTTGTGCGCTCCGCGGATCTGCTGGCGCTGGGTCCACTCGTCATCAAGTTCTTTCGGGGGCGCTGGTGTCCTTATTGCATGACGGAACTCGAGGCGTGGCGCGATCTTTACGGTCAGTTGCGGGAGCGCGAGATTCTGATGGTCGCCATTGGGCCGCAGATTCAGCGGCAAAGCGACTTCATGGCGTCGCAACATGGCCTGCCGTTCCCTGTGCTCACCGATACAAACAACTCAGTCGCCGAGCAATTCGGTCTCGTCTACACGGTGCCCGAGTACTACCGCGACTACTATCTCTCCATTCTCGTCAATATTCCGTTTGTGAATGGCGAGAAAAGCTGGCGCCTTCCCCTGTCGGCCACCTACGTGATCGCGAAGGATGGGACGACTCTCTTTGCAGAAGCTCATGCCGATTTCCGCGTGCGGCCGGAGCCGGAAGAGGCGCTGGCGGCGGCCTTCGCAGCACAGAGTCGCTGAAAATCCTTCAATCAGGTCGGAGAGGCGCGGCAAGTTTCCCTTGCACCTGCTCTATTGCAATTCCGCGCAGCAGGAAGACTTTGCTGCGCGAGAGCTCGCCCGTGACCAACTCGACGGAGCTTTTGGGCAGATCGAAGGTTTTCGCGAGGAAGGCTATGAGGGCCTGATTGGCGCGGCCTTCGATGGGCGGTGCCTGGACCGCGATCTTCAGCTGCGCGCTATCACTCTCGCTGAAGATGCCCCTGATCGCAGTTTTCTTTGCGCCGGGCTGGGCGCGGACAGCGAGTGTGACACCGGCGTGTGTGGAGCGGAGAAAATGCGAGAGCAGCATCGAGATCTCTCCCTAGTTTCTCTCCCAGTCTAGGACCGTTGCGAAGCATTGCCTCAAGACCGCTATCCTTGAACTGATCCCCACAGGGTCGATCTCAGCTCAGGGCATGGCCAGATCTGAGCGAAACTGAAGGCCGTGCACTAACCCTCACGCACAGAGATATTTAGCCATAACCGATTCATTTCACATCGGTTATCGTAAATTATTGATTTTTATAAACCTAATCGAATCAGATATTTATCGGAAAATGGAGGGGAGGGGGTATCCCGTGTACGAGCTAGAGCCTTAGGGCACCTTCGAGCCGCACGAAGGCCGGAGCCTATTCCGGCGGACCGGCATAGGGAGCGCGCTTGCCGAAGAGCGCGGTGCCGATTCGAATGCGCGTCGCACCTTCTTCAATGGCGAGCGGGAAGTCGCCGCTCATGCCCATCGACAATGTGCTCAGATTCAGTTTTGGGTGCGCTGCGGCCCACGTATCGCGCCACTGCCGCAAGCTGCGGAAGCAGGCGCGGGTTACGCCTTCCGCCACGCCCCACGGGGCGATAGTCATCAGGCCGCGGGCCTCCAGGTGGTCGAGGCCCGGAAGGGCTTCGAGCAGCTGCGCGGCTTCGGCGGATTCGGGATCAAGGCCGGCTTTTGTCTCTTCGGGGCTGAGCTTGATTTCGAGGAGAACTGGCAAGCGCTTGTGCAGCTTGCCTGCCGCCTCATTCAGGCGCTCGGCGAGGCGTAAAGAATCGACAGAATCAACGGCGTCAAAAAGCTCCACCGCGCGTGCAGCCTTATTCGATTGCAGGTGGCCAATGAGGTGCACGAGGATGGGCGCGTCGGAGGCGGCGTTGCTTCCCTCTGCGCGCAGCGGCGCTAATTCAAGGGCCTTCGCCGCAAATTCCTGCACGCGGTTTTCGCCGAAAACTTTGAGGCCCAGCGCGGCGGCTTTCGCAATGGTCGCCGCTGGGTAGGTTTTAGAGACGGCCATCAGCTCGACGTCATGGCGCGCACGGCCGGCGCGGTGGCAGGCCGCAGCGATTGCTTCTTCCAGCCGATGAAGGTTTTCAGCGAGCGGCGTCATCGCTCAGTGGCCATGTTCTTCCAAATACTTTTCCACTTCGAGTGCGGCCATGCATCCTGTGCCCGCGGCGGTGATCGCCTGGCGATAGCGGCGATCCTGCACATCGCCGCAAGCGTAGACGCCCGCGAGCTCGACTCCATGATGCGTGGTGAAGACGTTGTTGCGAGTTCGAATGTAACCCTCTTCATCGAGATCGAGTTGGCCTGTAAACATTTTTGCATTCGGCTCGTGGCCAATGCCGAGGAACATCCCCTCGACTTCGAGATCGCTGGTGCTTCCGTTGGTCACGTCCCGGAGACGCAAGCCCTTCACGGTCAAGTCTTCAACGCCCAACACCTCGTCTACGACGGTATTGGTGCGCAGCTCGATATTGGGGTGAGCGATCGCGCGCTCCAGCATGATCTTCGAAGCACGGAAGGCATCGCGCCGGTGGAGCAGCGTCACCTTCGAAGCGAAGCGAGTAAGGAACAACGCTTCTTCCATAGCCGAGTCGCCGCCGCCTATGACTGCGATGGGCTTGCCGCGAAAGAAGAATCCGTCGCAGGTGGCGCAGCTTGAAACGCCGTGGCCAATGAGAGCCTGTTCGCTGGGAATGCCCAACCAGCGTGCGCTGGCGCCGGAGGCGATGATCAGCGTTCGCGTGTGAATCTCGCCCGCTGTCGTGTTGAGATGAAAGGGACGCACGTTCAGGTCGACCGAATTGAGATGCGCCAACTGAAACGTAGCGCCGAATCGGATGGCCTGCTTCTTCATGTTGTCGATCAGCTCGGGACCCTGGATGCCATCGGGCCAACCGGGAAAGTTCTCAACCAGAGTGGTGATCGAAAGCTGGCCGCCGGGTTCGTGGCCTTCGAGAACGAGCGGATTCAAGCCTGCGCGCGCGGTGTAGATGGCTGCGCTGAGTCCAGCGCAGCCAGAGCCCAGGATTACGGTGGCGCGAGTGTCTGTCATCTAGCTTCCTAAGTGGATTGTAGATGGGCAAGCCAACCGGTTCGGCTCGGGATACGGGCTGGTTTCGGACGGGATTCCCACAATTTCACAATCCTATGTAAAGATGACGGACATGGCGAATTTGACTCTTGTGTATGGAATGCGGCTGCTGCCGGAGGGCGAAGTGACGGAGATTCACGACGCTACCCTCAAGCTGGCGAACGGGCACGAGGCGCATGTGACGATGCACGTGCTGGAGGGCTCGCGCGAGCAGATCGAGACCCAGCTTAAGCAGAGCCTCGACGCGTTCTTCGACTTTTATCCGGAGATCTGAGGAGTTCCAGATCCCGCATATTTCGGTCAATTGAGGTTCGTGGTTTCCCATGTCTCAGAAGCGAGACATGGGGCACCCATGGTCGTGCGGGATTAAGCGAACACGGTTTAGTAGTCGGAGATGCTCGCCATCGTCATGGCTTTGGGTTTGGCGGAAGTGCTGCGTTTGACGCGGAGATTGTCGAGCGCGTAGTCGATGTAGCGCGGCTCGAAGTGCGACGGCTGCCCCATGAAGCGGCACGTGGCCACGATCTGATCGATGATGAACTTGGGCTGATAGGCGGCGAAATCAAGCTCCTTTTCGTCGCGAAGTTTGCGCACGATGGAGTGGAAGACTTCATCGGAGAGAGTCATCCCTTGCTTCTCGCTCTCATTTTTGAAGATGGTTCTGAAGTTGTCCAGATTCGGCGGACCGACCTCGATCTTGTAGGGTAGGCGGCGCAGAAATGCGGGATCCATCAGATCTTCCGGTTCGAGGTTAGTGGAAAACATAATCAGCTCCTCGAACGGAATGCTGAAGCTTTTGCCGGTGTGGAGCTTGAGGTAATCGACCCGGCTCTCGAGAGGAACGATCCAGCGGTTGAGCAGATGCGTGGGGCTCACGAGCTGGCGGCCGAAATCGTCGATGATGAAGCAGCCGCCCAGAGCCTTCACGTGCAGCGGCGCCTCGTAGTAGTTGCCCACCGTGTCGTAGCGGAGGTCGAGCATTTCGAGCGTGAGTTCGCCGCCCGTAACGACGAATGGACGCCGGCAGGGCACCCAGCGGGCATCGAATTCCTCGCGCCGAATGACGGAGAGTGCATTGTCCTCGTTGACCTTTGGCGGATCGAGCTGGACGTGGATGCTGGGATCGTGTACGCGAATGATCTGGCCTTCCACCACGATCGAGTAGGGTACGTAGATCACGTCGTGGAAGACACTGCTGAGGCGCAGGGCCATGGAGGTTTTGCCGTTGCCGGGCGGCCCGTAGAGGAGAATGGCGCGGCCAGAGTTCAATGCCGGCCCCGTCTGCTCGATCATGCTGTCGTCGAATGTGAGATCGCTCATGACCTTGCGGATGCGATCGAAGGTGATGAGCTCGTTGGTGAGTTTCTGCAGGCTGACCCGGAAGTTGAACTCATCGAGCGTCACGGGAGCCGGACCGGTGTAGCGCAGGCGAGACAGTGCATCGACGGTCCAGTTCCGTCCTGCTTCGGTGAATGAGTAGCTGAGGTCGATGGGGTTATCGGAATAGCGCGAGCCCAGGGTCTGGAGCAGCTGGCGCTCGACGGCCATGCGGATCAGGTCGAGAACGATGTGGTACGGCAGTTTAATCGCGTCGATGAATTGACGGGTGGTTTCGAGACGATCGCGATAGATAAGTTTGAGCAGCAGGCCCATCAGGTCGACTTCGTCGACGCCCGTAGCGCGGATGTCGGCTGGCTCAACGGGGATTCGATGAAGAAAGGCGTTGAGTTTTTCCTGGGTGATGGCTCCAATGCCGACGAGATTGTCGCCGAGCCTTCCGCCATGGTCAGTCATGCGCGCAAGGGCTTTCGCGATGTCGTCGTCTGTGACGAGCTTCGCGCTGACCAGCAGATCCCCTAATCGCAGTCGTGTGGCGATGGTGTCCTCCTGAAAGAAACCGGCCTAGCTGCCCCATGCTGCGGCTCGATTGTTAAGGACTATTTCGGCCAGAGGTAACTCTAGTTCTAGAAGTAAACTCTCGTCTAAATATCTATTTTATCGGAGAATAGGCGCGGCGCAGGAACTTAGGTAACGTAGGGCGCAGGTCTTGAGGTAGCTGATCGATTACCAGCAGGAGCGTCTGCCTGAAGGCTGATTGTTCGCCCGAACCATACCTACGTTCCCTGTGAGGAGATCTATTTTCACAGGTTTTCTTCCATATCGCCGACTCCCGCGAATCTGCAGCCTTCACAGGGTCATTTCTCGACCATTTTTTGATGTTGCCGAACCTTACCCGCGTGCATCCATTAGTACAGCAGAGGTCGAATGGTCAATCCTTCGAATTCGCTCGAGTCTGGTACGCCGAACTATCACCCCCGTGTGGTCATCGTTGGCGGGGGCTTTGCCGGCCTAAATGCTGCAAAAGCGTTGGCTCACCTGCCAGTTGAGGTAACCGTCGTCGATCGGCGGAACCACTACACTTTTCAACCGCTGCTTTACCAGGTGGCACTGGCGGTGCTTTCGCCTGCCGACATCGCACAACCCATCCGGACCATCCTCCGTCGCCAGACCAACACACAGGTCCTGATGGACGAGGTTGTCGCCATCGACGCCGGAGCGCGGCAGATATCGCTCGGGTCAGGCGCGCGGCTGCCTTTCGACTACCTGGTGCTGGCCACTGGCGCAACCCACTCCTACTTTGGCCATGAGGACTGGGCTTCTTTTGCTCCGGGTCTCAAGTCTATCGAAGACGCGATCGAGATTCGCCGCCGGGTGCTGCTGGCATTCGAATTGGCCGAACGCCAGATGCAGGAACGTGGCTGGCATCCTCCGCTGAATTTTGTCGTGATCGGCGGAGGGCCCACGGGAGTCGAGCTGGCTGGCGCCATCAGCGACATTACCAAGCTTTATATGCGCCATGATTTTCGGCACATTGATCCCACAACAGCCAAGGTGTCGGTGCTCGACGCTGGCCCGCGAATTCTGGCCACCTATCCACCGGATCTTTCTGCCAAGGCCGAGGCACAGCTGAAGGAACTGGGAGTCGAGGTCCACACAGGGACGCACGTCACCGGCGTCGGCCCTGGATGGGTAGAGGTAAGCGGGCAGCGCATCGAAGCAGCAGTGACATTATGGGCTGCGGGCGTGCAGGCGTCGCCGCTTGGAAAGATGACGGGAGCGCCCGTGGATAAGCGGGGATGCGTTCTTGTCGACGACAGGCTCAATCCTCCCGGCATGCCAGAGATATTCGTCCTTGGCGACCTAGCGCACCTAGAACAGGATGGCCATCAGGTTCCCGGAGTGGCCCAGCCGGCGATGCAGATGGGCGATCATGTCGGCCGCATGATTGCTGCCGATCTGAAAGGAAAGACTCGTCCGGCATTCCACTATTTTGACAAAGGCGACATGGCGACCATCGGCCGCATGGCCGCGGTGGCGAAGGTCGAATGGCCCTTCAAAGCGCACATGAGCGGATTCCCCGCGTGGGTCACATGGATCGCTGTCCACATTTTCTTCCTGATCGGTTTCCGCAATCGGATCTCGGTGTTTGCGGCGTGGATCTGGACCTACTTCACATTTACACGTGGAGCTCGCCTGATTACGGGCGACCAGAACCTGCCGGGTTGGAAGGATCAACTGGCTGCCGGGCCCGCAAACGAGGGAGCCGCGAAGGCTGCCGAGGTGAAATGAGTGCCTGATTCTGTCGAGTAAACTGATGAAGAGATGCTCGACCTGGGATTTGTCCGGGGAAACCTGGAAAAAGTGGAAGAAAAGCTGCGTGCGCGGGGCGCTGACCCGGCCGCTTTGCTGGGCGATTTTCGAGCCATCGATTTGCGGCGCCGAGAGGCAATCACACAAGCGGAGCAGCTGAAGGCGCGCCGCAATGAGCTAAGCCAGAAGGTGGGAGCGCTGAAAAAGTCCGGCCAGGATGCCACGGCTGTGATGGAAGAAACGCGTGCCTTGAAGGATCGGCTCGACGAGTTGGACAAGAGCGCGGTTGAGCTCGACGAGCAGATGCGCCTATCCCTCGCCCGCATTCCCAACTTGACGCGCGATGAGGTTCCCGCCGGTTTGTCGGAAGCTGAAAACGTCACCGTCAAGACGTGGGGCGAAAAGCCAAACTTCGATTTCACGGCGAAGCCGCATTGGGAGCTCGGCGAGTCGCTGGGAATTCTCGACCTGGAGCGTGCGGCAAAGCTGAGCGGCGCGCGGTTTGCTGTGTACATGGGCGCAGGAGCGCGGCTGGAGCGGGCCCTGATCGGATTCATGCTCGACATGCACACCGAGCAGCACGGGTATACCGAGGTGCTGCCGCCGTTCATGGTCAACAGCAAGAGCCTCTTCGGTACGGGCCAGCTGCCGAAGTTTGCCGAGGACCTTTTCCGTTGCTCGGACGCCGATGTGGAAGCGGTGACGCGCGGCGAGTTCAAAGACAACGACCATTGGCTCATTCCGACAGCGGAAGTGCCGGTCACCAATCTCTATCGAGGCGAGATTCTGGACGACGCGCGTTTGCCGGTCTCGCTTACGGCGTATACGCCCTGCTTCCGCGCTGAGGCTGGAGCTGCGGGCAAAGATACGCGCGGCATCATTCGCCAACACCAATTCCAAAAAGTCGAGCTGGTGAAATTCGCGCGGCCTGAGGAGTCGGACGCCGAGCACGAGAAACTCACACGGAATGCCGAAGAGATACTCGAAGCTCTAAAGCTCCCGTATCGGCGCGTGCTGTTGTGTACCGGCGATACCGGATTTTCCGCGGCCAAGACATTCGATCTCGAAGTCTGGCTGCCGGGCCAGCAGCTGTATCGTGAGATTTCATCGTGTTCGAACTTCGAAGCGTTCCAGGCCCGGCGGGCCAACATTCGCTTCAAGCCGGGCGGCAAAGGCAAAACCGAGTTTGTCCACACGATCAACGGAAGTGGGCTGGCGGTGGGCCGGACCTGGCTGGCGATTATTGAGAATTATCAGCAGGCCGATGGGTCCGTGATCGTGCCAGACGCGCTGCGGCCTTACATGGGCGGATTGGAAAGGATCACCGCTAGGACAGTATGAACAAGATCCTGAAGAGCTATTTCTACTGGACGTATCCGCGCGGCAATGTTCACTACGACGTGATGGTGTCGCTGATCCTCATTTTTATTTTTGTCACGCCGCAATTCTGGAACTTCGGCGATAAACCCTCGAAGGCATCGGGGCCGGCACATCCGATCACTGTTGTGGGCGACGGCGACCACGACGTCATTGTATCCGTGCAGGCCTCGGATGTGCACATCCCTGAAGGCGCTTCGAACAACGAAGTGAAAAAGGCGCTGCGCATGGCCATTGAGCCGGTCACCGGCGACGCTGTTTTTGTGGAGCGCTGGGAGACAAAACCCGACGACCAAGGCAATCTCATCTGGAGAATCTGGGCGCATCGCTGAGAAAGATCGTCGATCTGCCGTGTCATGGCATCCAAGAAGCAAAGGAAGCTAATGTTTCTGAGACGGAAATTGATGGTGGGCGCTGCATTGGCCTGTTTTGCGTTGCCGGGTTGCGACTTGCTGGCTGCGGACGATCTGCAGAGTGTGCTGCATCAGCTTGACGTCGCCGCGGCAAATTTCCGCACCACGGCTGCCGATTTCGAGTTCGATTCCATACAAACTGATCCCATTCCCGATACCGATATCCAAAAGGGCGTCGTCTATTACGAGAGGAAAGGCAACTCCTTTTCTATGGCAGCCCACATCAACGAAGTGAATGGCAAGCCGGTCCCCAAGGTATATGCGTATTCCGGCGGACACCTTCAGTTGTTCGAGCCGATGATCGACCAAGTGACGCGGATCAACAAAGCCAGCGCATACGAGGGCTACCTGATGTTGGGATTCGGCGCCAGCGGCAAAGAGCTCGCCGACAAATGGGACATCAAATATGCCGGCCCTGAGACTGTGGGCGGAGTGAAGACCGACAAGCTCGAGTTAATCGCGAAGGACCAGTCGGTCCGCAAGAATCTGCCCAAGGTAACGATCTGGATCGATCCCACGCGCGGCGTGAGCCTGAAGCAGGTCTTTGACGAAGGTCAGGGGCAATCACGCGTCTGCACCTACACGAATATCAAAGTGAATCTGCCGCTACCCGCCGATGCATTTACGTTCAAAACGGATAGCAAGACGCAGTACGTCGACCACTAGAGCGGACTGTGTCAGCGGGTTTCAGCCCTGCGATTCCGCTCTCAGGCAGTCGCGCGGAAGTCGAAGAGGCGCGCCAGCGCAAGACCGCCCAGCGCAAACAACATCGGGAAGTATTCCAGCGTGTAACGTGCCTCGGGCGGACTCACCGTGAACAACATGGCACTGCGCAGAAGCATGTAGGCCAGCATCCATGGCCAGAGGCGCGGGCGCAGACAGAGTCCAGTGAAGCCCAGCACCAGATAAAGCGCGTTGAGAACTGCGTAGAACCAGCAGAAGCGCGTCTCGACGTGGTGGTGCGCATAGACCCACCAGTCGAGATCGATTGGAAGGTTTTCGACACGCGGACGCAACCACATATCAGCGACGCGTCCCAGCGGCAACTGCAGGGAATAGCGCAACGGGTGTGCGGCGATTCGCTCGTCGGCCAGCCGTGCAAACCCAGCGTCAATCTCCGGGGTCAGATTGTACCCGTTTTTGTTGTAGGAAGCGGCGAGCGCCGCGGTTTCCTCATGCTGGGCTCGCGTGTCGAACGCGCGGTCGGGCAGCTTGCTAACGTCGAGTTCGTCTCCCGGCACGTTCCAGACCACGTTGTAGGTGGAGACGAAATCGAGGCACCATGTCTTCACCCAGCGATCCCATCCTGGAGTAAGCGGGTCGCCGGGATCCGTCGCCGAGCGTGGAGCGAGAGGCTGAAAGACGTGGAAGACTTGCCAATTGCGCCACGTCCAAGCGGCGAATGGAGCGAGGGCTAGAAATCCACAAACAACGGCCATCCGGACCAAGCGTGAATTTGTTGCGGGCCATTTGCCGGTCCCTTGGCTCAGCATCAACGCAGGAGCGAACGAAATCGCGGCGAGCGCGCCGTCCGGGCGAAGCAACGCGGCGTACGTCACTGCAAAGGTGAATGTGAAAGCAAATCTCCAGCTCGGCCGCTCCTGAAAACAGACTGTCGACCACAACGCCAGCGCCAAGACAAAGAGCGTTGGACCTTCTGTCAGCGGGGTCGCTGCGTACACTGCTGTAAAGGGGCAAAGCGCAGCGAGCCACAACGCTGCGTGGAGAGCGCCGGTCTTGAGGGCCGTTGGAGCGATTCGTCGCGCGAAATCCGCGAGGAAGAGGCAGCCGACCAGTTCCATCGCAATCTGCACCCATGCCACTGCGGCGTAGTTCCCTATCCCAAAGAGCCGGAAACAAAGAGCGAGGAAGAGGGGACAGCCCGGCAGCCGTATCAACGTGGGAAATGCCTGCCCTGAGTCGGCAGTCAGCGCGTAACGCCCGTGAAGAAGCAGGTTCTTCGCGATATCGCCGTAGACCTGCGTGTCCCCATTGGTCTCAAAGAAGTGCCGGAGCATCCAAACGCGTAAGAGAAAGCCGGCCACTAGCGCCGAACCGATAGACACTTTCGCGCGCGGGCTCATAACCGTTGGACTTATGGCCTTCGATTGACTCAAAGAAGCGGCTTCCATACGATTCGTACTGTATAGCCTAGACTGTTTCCCCGGATGCTACGAAAGTAGAAACGAAAAGTACCATGCCCGATAAGCAGATTTTCTTCGATCCCCAGCGAAAACGTTGGAAACGGCTGCGGCGCATCATTGATGCGACAGCCGTGTTGAGCACGCTGGTGCTTGCGGGCTTCATCTTCAATGTGCTGCGCAGCCAGCCATTGCCGGAGTTGCTGCTGCCGGCGTTCCGGCACAATTACAAGGCGCTGTCCGACCGCCCAGCGGCGCCGCGTGGCGCAAAGGCCATAAAGCCAGCGCGCCGCAAGACGACCCGTTTGCCCTCCGAAATCCCCTTCAATACGGGCGAAGGATTGCGCGCCGCCTACTATGTGCCGTACGACGAGGCCAGCTATTCCTCGTTCAAGCAGCACGTGCACCAGATCGACATGCTGTTCCCCGAGTGGCTGCACGTTGACTCGTCGAA
>Ga0182030_10013216_pt1 | contig 16445 bp, 15 predicted proteins | sample 812S3MmetaG_FD_121299 | JGI IMG/M metagenome (GOLD analysis project Ga0182030, IMG submission 121299) | Permafrost microbial communities from Stordalen Mire, Sweden - 812S3M metaG (Illumina Assembly) | ecosystem: Environmental > Terrestrial > Soil > Wetlands > Permafrost | place: Sweden...
AGAATCAGGATGAGCTTGACCCATTCGGAGGGCTGAAAGTGCATGGGGCCAATACTGATCCAGCGCCTCGCACCCAGCACTTTGTGTCCCACCAGCTTGACGGCCACGAGCGCCGGCAGACTGATGCCGTAAGCCCAGGGAACGAAGTCGATCAGCTTGTGATAGTCGATCTTGGAGAAGGCAAACATCGCCACCAGGCCTCCGGCGATCCAAAAGGTCTGCTTGGTATGGAAGCCGGCGTATTTGGTGTGCAGCGTGGCCGAATAGATCTCAAGAACCGAGATGGCGCAGAGCACGAGCACCAGGCCCAGCAAGGGCCAGTCGAAGTCGCGAAAACTGAGAATGCGGCGCATCAGCGCTGCCCATCCTGAGGCGCGGCAAGGAGCGAACTGCGCAGCCAGACGGGTAGTGGAAGCCGCACGTTGGCCAAAGCCTTCGCTCTGGCCGTTGAGATTGAATCGACCCGGACTGGATTGACCATGAAATGACCCGCATGGAGAGCAAAATTCATCCCGGACAAATTCATTCCACCCTGTCCGGGCGATGAAGGGCGCTTGCCCTCTGCCTGCTGGGGCACTGGCTCTGACCAGACCGCTCCCATCTCCACCGGTTTGCTCAGGCTGGCCTGATCGAGGAGGTTTTTGTCCTGCTTTCGTTTCTTGTTGACGTAGGTAGACACCACCTGGGCGGCGATCCGCGCCGAGTTCGAACCCCAGTCGCCATGCTCCTGGAGAACGGCAATCACGATCTCCGGATTGCGCCGCGGAACCATACCCACAAACCAGGAATTCGGGGTCTTAGCGCCGCCTTTGGTATGAGTATCTCCGCCGCCCACCACCTGGGCGGTGCCGGTCTTGCCGGCAAAATCGATGCCTTCCATGTGGCTGGCCGCGGCGGTGCCGGTGGTAGTGGCGGCGGCCATGCCATCGGTGATAATCGTCCAGGTATCCGGGTTGAGCGGCACCGTCTTCTCGCCACTGCCAGGAAAGCTATCCTGAACCGCCCGGCTAAACTCGGCGGGAAGCTGCTCTTGGGCAACCAGATGGGGCCGCACAAAATGACCGTCGGAAGCGATGCCGCCCAAGGCCCGTGCCAGTTGCAGAGGGGTCACCGCAACCGCGCCCTGGCCGATGCCCACCGAAATGGTTTCTCCGGGGTACCACTTCTGGTGATAGTTCTTCATCTCCCACTGCGTCGAGGGCATGACCCCGGCCATCTCGCCGGGCAGGTCGATGCCGGTCTTCGATCCCAGGCCGAATTCAATCGCATATTTGGCAATCGTGTCGATGCCCAGCTTCTGCGCCAGCGAATAGAAAAACGTGTCGCAGGAGAGCGGAATGGCCTGGCTGATATCGAGCACTCCATGGTGCTTGTCGCAGTGGAAGAAGCGCCCGTAGAATGTGCCTCCACCGACACAATTGACGCGCATATTCTGCGCCACGCCCTCCTGCAGGCCGGCAGCCGACATGACGATCTTGAAAGTGGAACCGGGAGCGAGCTGGTCCTGAATGGCTTTGTTCATCAGTGGATGGTTGGGGTTGCCGATGAGCTGGTTCCAGTCGGTGCGGTTGATATGAACGGCAAAGTCGTTGGGGTCGTAGCTGGGATGGGAGACCATGGCCAGAATCTCGCCGTTGCGGGGGTCCATGGCGACCACCGCGCCGTTGGCGTCGCCCAGGGCCAGCTCGGCGGTGCGCTGCAGGTCAATATCGATGGTCAGCTTCAGATCCTGGCCGGGCTTGGCGTGCTGGATTCCCTGGTAGCCGACCTCGCGGCCGTGGCTGTCTACAATCACGTCCTGAGATCCGTCCTGCCCGCGCAGCAACTCGTCGTAGGCCTCCTCGATGCCTGCCTTGCCGACCACATCCCCCGGTTCGTAAGCCGCGAAGCGCGATTGATTCAGATCTTCTTCGCTGACCTCGCCCACGTAACCGATCAGGTGGGCGGCAAAGCCGTCGCGGGGATAGAGCCGCCGCTCTTCGTCGACGGTCTCCAACTCGGGCAACTCGTTGCGGTGCGATTCTATGAAAGCCGTCTCGTCGGCCGTAATATCCTGCTTGATGGGGATCGGCTGGTAGCCCGGAGCGGCGCGGTAACGGCGAAGTGTGGCGCGTAATTGTTCCAGGTCGAGATTGAGGCCGCGGGCGATCAGCGGCAGATCGTCGTCCACATTGCGGCCCATTTCGCGGACCAGGTAGCAGGAGACGGACGGATAATTGTCTACCACCAGCCGGTTATCGCGATCGAAGAGCTTGCCCCGAGCAGCCAGCACAGGGACCTTGCGGATGCGGTTCTGCTCGGCCAGCAGACGGAAGTTCTCCGCGCCCAGCACCTGCAGCCGCCACAGCCCGGCAGCCAGAGCCAGCATCATCAACAGAATGCCGTACTGCACCACTGTCAGCTTGAGGGCGGATAGCTTTTCGTCGCGGTTGATTCTGTCCGAATCCATCTCTCTGCGCCTTGAAATACTGCGGTTCTTATCAATTTTACGGTCTTGCCTAGAATGTTAGACGAAACCGGAAGCCGCTTCGGGATCTTTGCGGCATCTGAAGATCTTCTCCGAAAGCATGCCCGGTGGACCCTGTTCCCTCAGTCCCTAGTCCCGTGACCGTGTGATTTGGTAATTGTATGAATGTAGCGCCGGCCTCCCGGCCGGCTGTAGCGCGGACGTCCTCGTCCGCGCTTGTTCATGATGAATTACCAATTCATGCGGTCTAAACCCTAGTCCCTAATCTGCAGCCGGTCCAGAAGCGGAAATAACACCAGCGCAATCAATGAGTTGCCAATCGCTTTGATGAGTTCCGCCAGCCAGCTCCACTCCAGCTCCAGCCCCAGCAGGAAGCGGTAGACGAAGAGGTAAATCCCGCTCGAAAGCAGCGAAAGCAGAAAGATGAGAGTCAGGCGGATGGTGCGATTCTCGACATCGATGCGCACGCCCACGGAGGCGGCCAGAAAACCGGCTACCGTCTTGGCGATGCCGTTCACGCCGATGGCATGGTGCGTGAGCGCGTCTTCAAAGAGGCCCAGCACCGCGCCCATCAACGTGCCTTGAATGGGGCTGCGCCGGCCCAGGGCGAAGTAAACGATGACCACTAGCGGCAGATCGAACCACACATGATTGCCCAGAACCAGCGGTAGCCAGGCCTGCAGGACCAGCGCCGAGAGCGGCGCAAGCGCATAAAGCAGAATCGGATAACGCCGCGTCTCCATATCGCGGTATGCATTCGAGGCAAGAACCGCCATTATGGGATCCTCCGCGGCTGAGTCTGCTGGCTGGCGTCCGGCTTTGCCTCCGGTTTCGAACCAGTGTTAGCGGTTGGCGCGACCGAGGGCGCCGCGCCGGGCGTGAACCGGTCGGGGTGTTGCGGGTGCAGCAGCTTCGGCTGCCCTTGCTCGGGAACAACCGCCGGCGCGGCCTGCTTTACGCCCGGCTGAGCCGGTGCAGCGCCTGCGGTCTGGTTTCCAGTTTGGCTAGCCCCCTGGTTCGACGCTTGTCCGTTGGCGTCGGTGAGGCCCGGAAGCCGTTCGGCCATGATCGCCGAGGCCTTTTTCTGTTCCTCATTCTGCTTCTGGATGGCCGCCGCCTCCGCGCCTTTGAGAACTTCGCTGGTCGCCAGGTCCTGCTGCTGCTCGGGCGAGAAGCGCGGCAGGGTCGAGGTAATCACCAGCACCTCGTCGAGCCGGTCAAGACGGGCCGCGGGCTTCACGATCACATCGATAAAGGAGTCGCGCTCGGGGTCGCGCACCACCTTCTCGACCACCCCCACCGGCAGCCCCCGAGGAAAAATCTGGTCGCCGCCGGCCGTCAGCACCTTTTCTCCCGGCTGAATGCGCTGATCGGCGAGGATGCCGACAATCTGCGGCCGACCATCCGCATTGCCCCTCAGGATGCCGCGAATGCGGGTGGTTTCCAGGATCACTCCGGCGCCGCTGGTCTGATCGTTGATGAACAGCACCTGCGCGGTGTGAGGAAATACCTCGCGCACCTTGCCCACGATCCCGTCGGCGGTAATCACTGCCATATCGCGGTCCAGTCCGTCGGCCGAGCCCTTGTCCAGGTAAAAAACCTTCGATTGGTCGCTGCCGCTCGAGCCAATGGCCTGCGCGGCCAGCGTCTTGTAAATGTACTTTTGCTGGAAGTCGAAAAGCGCTTGCAGACGCTGGCCCTGACGGGCGTCTGCAAGCAGCGAGGCCTGTTCCAGGCGAAGCCGGTCAATAGTCTTTTCCAGCTCTCGATCCTGCTCGCGAGTCTTGTGCAGGTCCAGGTAGTCCTGCCAGAGATAGGCAATGCCTAGCCTGGAGTTGTGAATCAGCCGCTCCGGTGGAGAGATCAGAGCCTCGGCCCACAGCCGGATCAGCCGTGTCCCGGAGCCATCCGGCCGGTCGAGCGAGTTGCGCCCAGCCTCGCTCCGCTGCACCTGCACCGCCAGACCGACGAGCTGCGCCACCAGCACCGCCAGCAACACCAGAAGATTTCGATAGCGGAGAAAGAAGGGTTCCATGGCGAAGGCTCAGGCTGCGGGAAAGGACGGCACAGAAAGCATGAGTAGCACCAGTATACTAACGGCCGTCGCTTCGCGCCTTTTCGCCGTGGGGCCAAGGAGCCCCGAGTCAATCCGGAACGGCGCCAAGGGCCGCAAAGGCAACCGAGTTGCAAGCAGCGGTGCAATTCGATATTGTATGGATTCGGGCCAGTTATAACTGCTGCACGGTTTTTGGAAAGTTTCTCTGAAAGCGGACTTGAGCGGCAAGAACGGCTTGCTCGCGCGTTCGTCTGCAACCTGCCGGAATGCATTTTCGGTTACACTGAACCTGTATAGCTTTAAACGAATCGACTAGCTACAGACGATCGCAAAACCCCGCAGGGTTGATTTGCCGGGAAAAGACGGCCTATCTGGATAAGGGTCGCATCAATGCTATGAATCGGCTTATACTTATCCGGCAGATGACTTGGGCTGCATTCCGTTGCCGGATTCAGGCGCGTTACTGTAAATCGGGCCAGAAAACTCGAAAGTTTGTCTGACGAGGCCGGAAACGGCTGATATAGTTGCGTGGACTGCCGGAAGCGATCCACTGCGACGATCGGATTTTAAAACTATGGCTGCTCTCTTTTCCCGCCGGGTACGGCGCAACCGAGCTTCCGACTATGGCCGAAAGCCTTGCCGGTGAGCTCCGAGAAGAGGGTGCGGCATACAACCGGGCGCAGAGCCTGGCATACGGAGAGAAGAAGATGAGATCGACAAATGCTGCACAGGGCAGCGTAGATGTTAGCAGCTTGAATATTCCCGAAGCGGAAGAGATTATAGAAGAAGCATTGAACGAACTGGGTTTTTCCCAGGACCCGGGTCTTGCCAGAGCGCTGCATTTCCTCGCGCCTCCCGGATACCAGGTCGTCGTTGAATTGTGTAGTGAGAATGGCCGCAGCAAGCGCCGCAACGCTCCAGCCAGCGCATGGTCGCCGGAAGAGGACGAGATCCGCATCTACTTCGAGCACAGTGACGGCGCCGAGCCGGTGCCTCGTCCGGTCCGTGCTCCGCAGGCGGTTGCCGAGCGCCTTCAGGACGAGAACGACGACAGCCAGCAAGCCGTGCTTCCCGCCGACATGGACGCTCGCGTGAAAGAGTTGTGCGCCGCACTGGCTGAAGCCGAGCGCGGCGGTCACGCCTTCATTGCGCTGAAGTGGTTCCGCGATTCCTTCCTGCCGCGCAAGGCCTTCCGCTGGAATCAGCATCCGGAATCCCGTCAGGCGGTGCTGGCCGAGGCTATCCAGCGCAACGTCGTGATTACCAGCAAGATCGCCAATCCCAAGACCCCGGCCTATCCCACCACGACCATTCGCCTGAATCGGGCCGAAGCTGACGTTCCCGAGGAGGCGCAGCGCTTCCACCCGGTTATGGCGCATGGCGACTCGATTGCCGAAGCTATCGAAGAAGAACGGGGGAATCTGTGAGCTGCTACTTCCTTGAGGCCACGGCCTTCGCCAAGCTGTTCGTTCAGGAGCAAGGCACAGACGCCCTTATACGCCTGATGGAGGCTGTCGAAGACAATCGCAAATTGATCTCGGCTTCGACTCCTCTTGAGGTCTATGCAGCGGTCCGGCGGCGGGAGCGGGCGGGAGAGATTTCCATCGAAGATGCCGCCGCCGCGCTGGATACGCTGCGCATCGAGGCGGCGCGCATGGTGCAGGAGCCGCTGAATCCGGCCGTGCTTGAGGCTGCCCGCCAGCTTTTGGACCGCACCGCCCTGCGCTGGCCCGATACTCTGCAACTGGCCGCTGCCCTGGTGGCCCGCGATATGTTTCATGGAACCGGGATCGTCTTCGTCTCTTCTTCGCCCATGTTGCTCGATGCAGCCAAGGCTGAAGGCCTGCGTACTCTCGACCCGGCCAAGGAAGTTGCGCCGTCGCTGGTTTCCGCCGATCCCCTTCCCGCCGATTTTGCAAGCCAGAGTTGAATTCTTTCGTAAATACTCGGCCGTTCCGTGCTACACTCTATGCAATCGTAGAATTCGATCTGAAGTCCTTGCCTGTTAAGCGTTACCGCGCACTCGCAACACTTCCACATTGCGTTCGCGGTAAATTGTACTGCAGGAGCAACACATCATGGAGCAAGGCACCGTCAAGTGGTTTAATGATGCCAAGGGTTTTGGATTTCTGAGCCGTGAAAATGGCGAGGATGTCTTCGTTCATCACACCGCCATCCAGTCGAACGGATTCCGTTCATTGCAGGAAGGCCAGAAGGTCCAGTTCAACGTGACCAAAGGCCCCAAGGGCTGGCAGGCTGAAAACGTCCAGGTCGTCTAAGGGTAACCCCGAAGCAACTTGTTCATTGTAAATACGAAAGGGACAGCTAAGCGGCTGTCCCTTTCGTGCGTTTGCGGGGTTTTCTCTTCCGGTTCGCGCTTACGCGGCGGGCTTGAGCGACTTCATGCTGACCTGGGGAATCGCGGGGTGAATTCCTTCTTTGGGCGTGTCGTGGGTGCCCAGATAATGCAGTACATCATTGATGGAATCTTCAAACCGCGCCCCGGTCTTGTGGGTGGCTTTTACCCCTTTGGCGGCAAGCTGGCAGACCTCGAAACGGTTCATGCCCTGTGCAAGTGCGCGGTGGATCTGGTCGGAACGCATAACGAACTCCGGTCAACGCGGTGATTGTTGCGTACGGTGCGGAACTCGTCAGGAGCTTTTAGTTGGCCAGAGCCGAGCAGGCTGGTTGGTTGAATCTTCTTTTATTGTACGCTGCAAACCGAGGGAACGCCGGTTGGACGCGATCTATCCTTCGCTCTGGTAGGCAATCCGCCCTTCGCTGACCGTCCAGCGGACCTTGCCTTGCATCGTCCAGCCGTCGAAGGGAGAGTTTCTGGACTTCGACCTGCCTTCGGCGGCGCGATAGTTCCACTCGGCCTTGGGGTCGAAGACCACCACGTCGGCAAAACTGCCTACGGCGAGCGTGCCGCGGCCCTTCATGCCCAGCAGAGCCGCGGGCTGAGCGCTCAACAGGCTCAAAACCCGCCCCAACGGCATCTTCCACTCTTTATGCAGCCAGCGCAGCGCGAGGCCCAGCGCGGTTTCGAGACCGATAATGCCGTTGGGAGCGCGCTCAAACTCGACTTCCTTCTCATGCACGGCATGGGGCGCATGGTCGGTGGCGATCGCGTCCACCACGCCGTCGAGAAGGGCCGCGATCATCGCCTCGCGGTCGGCCGTCGAGCGCAGCGGCGGGCACATCTTGGCGTTGGTGTTGTACAGACCCACGTGCTCCTCGGTGAGCAGGAAGTGGTGCGGCGCCACTTCGCAGGTGACCCTGAGCCCATTGCGCCGGGCCTGGCGCACGGCGGCAATCGCGGCAGCGGTCGAGACGTGCGCCACGTGCAGATGGGCATGGGCGTTGCGCAACTCGGTGAGCAGGCGAATATCGCGCTCGACGATGCTGGATTCGGACTCGTTGCTCATGCCGCGCAGGCCCAGTTTGAAAGCCGTCACTCCGGCATTCATGCTGGCGACCATTGCGGGGATTTGGGTCAGCCGTGTATCTTCGGCGTGCTGGATCACGCTCAGACCCACGCGGGCCGCCGCGGCCAGGGCCTCGCGCATGATGCTGTCTTTCAAGATGGGGCGGCCGTCGTCGCTGATGGCCACCGCCCCGGCGGCCTTGAGCGCGGCATAGTCGTTGATCGTTTCACCTTTAGACCCGCGAGTAGCGGCGGCGATGGGGAAAACGCGAATGGCGGCCTTCCGCTCCGGCTGAAGCATCCAGCGGGTGATCTCGGGCGAGTCGTTGACCGGGGTGGTATTGGGCATCGCCGCCACGGCGGTAAAACCGCCCGTCGCCGCCGCCGCCGTACCCGTCGCAATCGTCTCTTTGTAGCCCTGGCCCGGCTCCCTCAGGTGGACGTGCATATCGACCAGCCCCGGCGCCACGGTCAGGCCGGTCGCGTCCAGAACATCGGCGCCGTTCGCCTGCTTCAGCTTGCCCGGCCCAGCGATCTCGGCCACCCGACCGTCCTGGAGCAGAAGGTCCTTGAGAGCATCCACGCCGGCAGCCGGGTCGATCAGGTGCCCGCCACGAATTACCAGTGCCGTCATGCGCGGCCTCCTTCAGAGGGAATGACCGTCAGCGCCCGCTCCACCACCGCCATGCGGATGGCCACCCCGTGGCGCACCTGTTCCAGAATCACCGATTGCGGCCCATCGGCCACTTCGGCGGTCAACTCCAGACCGCGAATGATCGGTCCAGGATGCAGCACCAGCGCCCCAGGGGCGTGCGCCCGCAGCCGCTCAGCCGTGAGCTGATAGCGGCTCGTATACTCTTCGAGGTCCACTTGCAATCCGGCCAGCCGCTCAGCCTGGATGCGCAGCATCATCACCGCCTGACTCTGCCGGAGCGCGGCCTCGAAGTCGCGCTCGATCGTGATTCCTGGACCGGCGTTCGCCGCCAGCTCGGGCAGCAGCTCTGGGGGGCCGCAGAGCAGCACGCGCGCGCCTAGCCGGGGCAGCAGCAGCATATTGGAACGGGCCACGCGGCTGTGCAGAATATCGCCGGCGATGGTCACCGTGACCCCGGCCAGCGTCTGTGCATCGACGGTCTCAATACCCGCCCGCAGATGCACCAGCAGGGTGCGCAGATCGAGCAGCGCCTGGGTCGGATGCTGATGCATTCCGTCGCCCGCGTTGAGCACCGGCAACCGCGTCTCGGCCTCCAGCAGCCAGGCTGAGCCGCTCGAAGGATGGCGCAGAATGATCGCCTCAGCGCCCAGCGCCCGCAGCGTCAGGCCGGTGTCTTTCAGCGACTCGCCCTTTTCGATGCTGGAAGACTTGTCGGAGACCAGCGTGGTGTCGGCGCCCAACCCTTTGGCGGCCAGCTCAAAGCTGGTGCGGGTGCGCGTCGAGGACTCATAAAAGAGCAGCGCGATGCGGCGACGGGCCAGGATGCGGGCGCGGGTCAGAGAGTCCTGATTTTCCAGAGCCGTGGCGCGGCTGAGCAGATGGCTCACCCCCTCCAGGCTTAGGTCCTCGACCGAGAGCAGCGAGCCGGGATGGTAGGGAAACGGCGAAGCGGCAACGGGCGGCAGGTGAAGCTGTCGGCGGGCAGGTGCGGCGGTTGGGTTCATGATGTTCTTGCCTCTGGCTGCTAGTACAGTTCCAGAGTTACTATACCCTGTTGAAAGTTGTCGAAGTGTGAGTGTGAAAGTGTGAGTGTGAAAGGCCCATGACCGGCACACTCACACTCGCACTTCTGGGTACATCTACCCTGTATCCGTCCTAGTCGCAAGCTACTTGCTACTAGCTGTATTCCTGTATCCGTCCTAGTCGCAAGCTACTTGCTACTAGCTGTATTCCTCAGTCCACCCGCTCGACCAGCAGCACCTGTTCGTCGTCATCGATCTCGCGAAATTTCACTTCAATGATCTCGTGGCTGCTGGTGGGCACATGCCGGCCCACGTAGGCGGCCTCGATGGGCAATTCGCGGTGGCCGCGGTCGATCAGCACCGCCAGTTGCACCCGGCGCGGGCGGCCGTGATCGAAGAGGGCATCGAGAGCGGCCCGGATCGTCCGGCCGGTATAGAGAACATCGTCGCACAGCACCACATCGCGGCCCTCCACATCGAAGCCGACAGCTCCGGAAGTGACCACCGGGCGCACGCCCGTAGTGGAAAGATCGTCGCGGTAGAACTGAATGTCGAGCACGCCGGTATCGACCGGACGCTTCTCAATGCCCGCGATCAGCTTGCCCAGCCGTTCAGCCAGCGGAACGCCGCGCCGCTTGATGCCGACCAGCGCAAGATTTTCGCTGCCGTTGCTCTTCTCCACAATCTCGTGGGCCAGCCGTACCAGCGTGCGCTCAATCTCGGAGGCCGACATCAGTCTGCCCTTGGTGCGCAGGGAGGATGTATATTGCGGTTCGCTCATGGATGCTCTCTCGCCGTTCGTCTTTTGCAGACTGTCTCTCGAAGTGCGGTTTGTCTCTCGAAGGATGATACGAGGGGTTACCGCTCCCGAGCAAGTCGGCAAGCGGCAGAACAATGCAGTCAGGATCGAATCATGGGGTAGGCTGCTAGATCTCGGGCCTGCGGCTGCGGACCAGCATTCGCGCTCCCAAGGCGCCGCCGCCAATGGCAAAGAGAAGCAGGAAGACCGCATTGCATGCAAAACCGAATGCTTCCATGCCGGCGTGGCCCTCGGGTGAGATCATGAATGCCTGAACCTGGGTGCGGACGGCTTGCGCTTGTGCCGCATCGCCGTTCTCCAATCCGGCCGTCCACGGCTGGGTCATCTGCTGGCTGGCCTCGATGCGGGTCTTCCATTCGGCGTCGATCTGGCTGGACTGGTGGAGGACATATCGCTCCACAAAGAGCGCGCCGCCGCTGATGCTGAAGGCCAGCCAGGCGGCCAAAAGCCCGGTCACCAAGCCGATGCGCGCGCCTGCCCCAATCGTGATCCATGCCGGGCGCTGGCTGCGCATGTACAGCACCACCGCCCACGCCGCGGCGGAAGACATCCACAGCAACCCAAAGAAACCCAATGGCGAGATTCCGCTCGACAGCACTCCAGCGGGAATCGCCACGATCAGGGCCTTACTGATGGCTTGCTTCCAATCGATGCTGCTGGCATCCCCTACGGCCTCGTTCCACTGCTCCGAGGGAGCTCCGGAAACCTGTCCGGAAACCTGTTCAGCGGATCCGTCCGCGGAGTAGACCAATTGCGGCAGTCCGCAGGCGGGGCAATAGCAGTTTTCGGCCAGAACGGCCCGGTGACAGCGATCGCAAGAAATTTCCATACAACTATGAGCCTATCGCATCCGGGCGCGGTGTATACGGCTGAAAAAAAGCTACCGCTTGAAGGCGCACTCACACCGATCGCAAGGGTATCTTCACAGGTAGTCTGACGATTTGGATCCGCTGAAGCCAAATCGCTGCGACCAATAGTTTGCCGAGGCCATGATCCTTGAGGACAAGGCCGGACTGACCATCATAGGCCGCGTCTGTCCGCGAGAGAACCACTCCAGGGGCTGTTGAGCGCTGGGCAGCAAAGACGATCCAATCTCTGACGGCAAGCATGCGAGCCTGGAGGCCGCCTTCAAACGCGCTAATATCTCATTCTGTTTGTGCTGATGGCGGGAAAAAAATACTCGCGGAGCCCATGCATAGCCTCGTGTCCCGCAGATACGGCAGCGCACGGGATATTGAAATATCGCCAATCGCCAGAGATCTCCTGGCCGGAGACGCGCCGCGCAAAGATTGGATAAACGGCAAAAGCTGCAACGAAAGGACATAGTAATCTCCATGACAACCAAAAACCTGGATTCAGCCGTCGATCGGGGAGAGAGGAGCCACTCGCGCACAGGTGCGGAATGCATCTCATCTGTCATGAATTGTCATTGGGGAAAAAGGTTACTTGAGTACCGTGTCAATACTTATTTTTGAATTCTGGTCAAACATTACCATAAAAAAGGGTTGGAAACAGAAAATATTTTCTGGAAAGCTCTTCATTGGCCCGATTTCCTGCGAGCAGGCAGCCAATCTGTTTCGATCTTTCTATTCCGAAAGCCGTTTTGCGGCAATGATCGCCTCGGCCGCTCGCAGAACCTCTTCCAGCGACAGGTCGGTTGAATCCAGCACGGTGGCGTCGCCGGCAGGCTTGAGCGGTGAATCGGCGCGGTTACGGTCGCGCTCGTCGCGGGCGCGCAGATCGCGGATCACCGCTTCCGGTTGCTGGGCTGGCTGAGGGCCAGATTGGGCAATCTGCGAATTTCCGGCCATTTGATCAAAGCGGCGCAGACCGCGCACCTCCAGAGCCGCGTCCAGAAAAATCTTCACCTCGGCGTGGGGAAAGACGACCGTGCCGATATCGCGGCCCTCCATGACGATTCCGCCCTCGGCGCCCAGTTTCTGCTGCATCTGGACCATCCAGGAGCGAATGGGAGAATGAACACTCACGCGCGAGGCGGCATCGGTGATGGTTTGATTGCGCAGCAAGCCGGTCACGTCCTCACCGTCGAGCAGGACGCAATTGCCCTCCTCGCCGGGTTCGAGGCGAATGGCAGTGTGCGCGGCAAGTCTTTCCAGGGCCGCGCTCTCGTCCAAAGGCACTCCTGCCCGGAGGGCCTTGAGCGCGAAGGCGCGGTACATGGCGCCGGTTTCCAGATTCAGCAGGCCAAAGTGGCGGGCCAGATGGCGGGCAACGGTACTCTTGCCCGCGCCGGACGGTCCGTCAATGGCGACAATGATCTTCAGCGCGGGGCGCGCGGATTGCTGTGAGCGCAATGGACTTTCGCTGGCACTCATCCGCGCTACTTTTGCCCCTGCTTGGGCCGGGCGACAAAGTTATACCGTTTGCCGTTTCCTGCTTGAGCGCTGGCTGTCAATTCAGGTGTGCGACTGCTGCCGCCATTGCGGGAAGGACTGCTGCCGCTGCGCGAACTTGCGCTGGGTTTTGCCGCGGGGTTAGCGCCGCTGGTCCGGCCATTGCGCTGGCTCCAGGCCGGAGAGGTTGATTTCGAGGTTTTCGCGACAGAGGATCCGTTGGCTGGATGGACGGCCTTCCCATTGGGCTTGGCATTGGCGCTGGGACTACCGTGTTCACCGTTCGCCGGCTTGGCGCCGTTGGCTGGCCGCGCTGGGTGTGTTCTTCCTGTTGGGATGGGTCCTGCCGGGACGGATCTGAACTCCGTTGCAACGCGACGGGTTGTACGATTGCTCGAAGACGGTTGCGCGGGCTTACGATCGCGGCTGTGAGCGGGGGGGCGACTGAAGTGGGGCCTTGCCGCGGAGGATCTTCCGCCGGCTGCCGGCTTGCGCGCGGCTGGTGCGCGAGAGGCGGGCGGACGTTGAGACGAGGGCTCAGAGGCCTTGACCGGCTGGATGAAATCCGCCTGTGCCGTGGGGAAGGTTGGCTGCGGATTTTCCTTCTTCAGAGGCTCTGGAGACTCCTGCGATTCGGCAACCTCTTCGTCAAACGAGCGCATGAAGTAGGCCGAGGCGGGCATCGACGCGCTGGCGTAGAGGGTTGGAGCGACGGAAAACTCCGGCAGCGTGCCGGCAACGTAGAAGTGGGGCGAGTGGCCCAGCGGGATGGTATGAATCTGGCGGGTAGCCATCAGGCCGCGCAGGACTTCGCGTACCTTGCTGCGGGCCGTCAGAGACGACAAAAAGATTTCCACCTCCTCCATGGTGGCGGCTATGACCGCCTGGAGGTAGATCGAGGCAAGCACCGAGATGGCCGTCACCTGCGAAGTCGAGGCGCCTTCGGCAATCGCTTTCTGGAATCGCTGGCGCAGCAGTTGCCACTTAGCCGGCTGACCGGGGGCGGCGATCACGGGAATGATGCGAAGCTGCTGCCAGAGTTCGGTAATGGCGCGCAAAACGGCGCCTTCGGTCACTTCCCGGCCCAGAGTGTGGGTGAGATCGGCAATCGTCGTGTCGGCGGTTTCGAGCAGTTTATACGCCTGTACGGCCAGTTGCGATACCTGGCGCGAACCGGTCAGTTGCGGGCTGCGGCGCCAGTCGCGGTCGCCGCGAAGAGCATAGACGTAGGGCAGAACCCAGCTTGCAACCACGTAATCGAGCTGCTCACCGGGCTGACCAAGCAGGTTCAGCCGCACCGCCACGCCATCGGTCTCTAGACGTACCAATAACTCTTCGGCCAGGGCAATGTGTTCGTGATCCGGGGTGGCATCCTTGCGGCCTGCTACAGCCTCAACAAACGAAGGCGCAATGGAGGCGGAAAACTGCCGTCTGGGCAAGAAGAGACATAATCCGGTCTCCTCGATCCATGTCCGGGCGTCTTCCAGTGTGAGTGTCCCGTACCCGTTCTGGCGCATCCGTTCGGCGCGCGCTTCTTCCAATTGCTCTGCTGTCAAAGAAATACCTCACTTCCAGGCTGGCGCAGGCGCCGGGAATCCTCGCTCCTGAGAGCGGTGTGGCCACCTTCCAACCGAACTAGGTGCGATGGAAGGCCCGTTGGATCTCCTTCCAAGAATACAGCAAAGCTATTGGACGTCCATGGGGACAACTGGTTGGGTGGCTGGTTTTTGCCAGTTCCACGAGCAGCCACTCCATGCGAACCGGATCCAGCGCGGTATTGATCTTGATAGCCGCGTGGCAGGCGATGGAGGCGGCAATCCGCGTACGGAGCGCCGTAAGGTCTTCATTTTGCTTAGCTTTTTCCAATTCTGCGTCCGACTGCTCGATTACCTCGGCCAGCATCCGTTCCAACGCCGCTCCATCGAGCCCGACGGGGGCAGCCTTTACCGCAAGTGTTTGTGGGCCAAAGGGTTCCACCTCGAATCCATTGCGCTCCAACTCCTCACTAATGGCGGCGAAGACCACCATCTGCCAGGGTTTGAGTTCGACCAGCAGGGGCATCAGCAAGCGCTGGCGCTCGACCCGCTCGACTTGACGGTCCCTTAAAATTTTTTCGAAAAGAATGCGCTCGTGTGCCACATGCTGGTCAATTATCCACAATCCGTCTTCGCCAGTGGCCAAAATAAACGATTCACGCAACTGCCCCAGTGGACGCAGCGACCCCAGGCGACTCAGGTTGGTTGCGGCCTGCTCGGCCTCGACCAGCGCCGTCTCGACGGCCGGATCGAGTCCGGAAGAGACTACGCCATCGAAATTCGCAGAGCAGCCCTCTGCCGCGGTCGATCCGGCTGGCTGGAAGAGTGCTGCCGCAGCTTCGCCCCAGGCTTTTTGCTCTCCCCATCGGCCCGGATTTACGTTCTGAGACAGAAAGGGCAGCCTGCCGGTGATCGGCGTGGGCTGGCGCGGAGTCAAATCGAAGGCTTCGGCCTCGGAGCGGCCCGCGAGAGATGCGGCCGGCTCGGAGTCCTGCTGCGGCAGTCCTGGCAATTCATCGCTTTCCGGCGGTCCGGGCAGCGCCGAAGCCGCCGGGGGTATCAGTGAGGGGCTGGCGCCGGGGGCCATGTGCGCGGCCAGAAATCCGGCGGCTGGACGCGCCTGAATCAGCGCCGTGCGTAGGCTATCGCGCACAAAATCGTGCACCAGGCTCTGCTGGCGGAAGCGCACTTCAGTCTTGGCCGGATGCACATTCACATCCACTTCTTCGGGCGGCATCTCCAGGAAGAGCAGCACCACCGGAAAACTGGTGGGCGGAATCACGTTGCGATAGGCCTCGGTGATGGCGTGCAGCAGCAGCCGGTCGCGGATCAGCCGTTTGTTGATGAAGATATAGATCGAATTGCGGTTGAGTTTCTGCAGCTCCGGTTTAGAGTAGAAGCCGCTGAGCCGCAATGCCCCCGGATTGCGGGCCGGCTCGTCCGGGTCCTTCTTCCAAGGGGGAGGCTCGGGCAGGCCGGCGTGGGCCAACGGTGTTTCGGCGGCCACCGGCAGCAGTTGCGCCAGCGTGTCTTTGCCGAAGATCTGGTAAATGCGCTCGGCGGTGCGCGCAACCGGCGGCGCGCTGACCACGGTGTGGGTGGCCGAGAGCAGCTCGAAGTGCTTCTCGGGATGCGCCAATGCATAGTGGGTCACCAGCGCCGTCACGTGGGCCAATTCGGTGCTCTCGGCGCGCAGAAACTTCCGCCTCGCCGGAGTATTGAAAAAGAGATCGGCGACGGCGATGGTCGTTCCGCGGGGAAGCGCCGCGTCCTCCACGCGCAGGATCTTGCCACCCGCTATTTCCAGCCGAGTACCGGTGGTTTCGCCGTCCGCGAAGGACCCCGTTGCGGTCTCCAGCGTGACGCGGGCCACCGAGGCGATCGAGGGCAGCGCCTCGCCTCTGAAACCCAAAGTCGCGATCGAGAGCAGGTCGTCCACCGTGCGCAGCTTCGAGGTGGCGTGGCGCTCGAAGGCCAGCAGCGCATCGTCGCGATTCATGCCGCAGCCGTCGTCGCTGAGGCGGATCAGCCGCCGTCCGCCCGCCTCGACCTCGACGCGGATGCGGTTAGCTCCGGCGTCCAGCGCATTCTCCAGCAGTTCTTTGACCA
>Ga0182030_10013217_pt1 | contig 16444 bp, 11 predicted proteins | sample 812S3MmetaG_FD_121299 | JGI IMG/M metagenome (GOLD analysis project Ga0182030, IMG submission 121299) | Permafrost microbial communities from Stordalen Mire, Sweden - 812S3M metaG (Illumina Assembly) | ecosystem: Environmental > Terrestrial > Soil > Wetlands > Permafrost | place: Sweden...
AAGTCGGGGCTGATGCCCGGCGATGAGATCGTGGCCATCAATAATTACATCGTCGCCCGCCTGGATATCGAACAACTCACCGAACTGCTGGGCCAATCGCGGCAGCGCCCCGCACAGCTAGATGTGCGGCGTCCCGGCGCCGGCCGCATCATGCGGCTTGTGCTCACGCCCGAAGAAATGCAAACGTCGAGCGTGGAGCGGGCTTTCTTCATGGGACCCGGAATCGCATACCTGCACGTCACCAGCTTCGACGAGAATACCAGCAAGGACATCAAGGCCGCCATCGATAAGTTAGGTGGCGACAAGCTCAGCGGTCTGGTGTTGGACTTGCGCGGCAATCCGGGCGGCGTGGTGACGGCCGCGCTGGAAACCGCTTCTTTCTTCCTCCAGCCGGGGCAGACCGTCTTCACCATCAAGGGTCGCAACGTGCCGGAGAAAGCCGAAAAGGTCCCCGACACCGCCAAGCCGTACCCTTGCAAAGTGGTCGTGTTGGTCAATGAAAAGACGGCCAGCGCTTCCGAGATTGTTTCCGGCGCGCTACAGGACCATGACCGCGCCGCCATCGTCGGTGAAGTGAGTTACGGCAAGGGACTGGTGCAGAGCGTCTATCCGCTGAGCGAAGGGGCCGGTCTGGCGCTCACCACCGCGCTTTACTACACTTCCAGCGGCCGGTCGATTCAAAAACCACTCGACGCCAAACGCTTCGAGCTCGGCGCCACTACCGCGCACCCCAATGTGAAGTCGGAGTTTCGCACTGACAAGGGACGAACCGTCACCGGCGGCGGAGGAATACGGCCGGATTTCGTCGTCACACCGGAGCCTTTGACGCGTCTGCACATCGCCCTGATGGCCAGCGGGTCGTTCACCACCTTCGCCACCCAGTACCTGCGCGACCACAAAATCGATCAGGATTTCGAAGTTACTCCCGCGGTAATCGACGAGTTCGTCACGTATTGCGCTAGCATCGGCATCCAGCCCGGACCAGCCGAATGGGCCAGCCAGGGCAGCTTCCTGCGCAATCGCATCAAGACCGAAGTCTTCAACCAGGCCTTCGGAGTGGAACATGGCGACCAGATCGAACTGCAGCGCGATCCCCTGGTGCTGAAAGCTCTAGAGATTCTAGGGTCGTAGCGGCAGAGTTCTTGCCTTTTCTGCACTCGCGCGGCAGCGGTAGACCCCTCCGTGCTCTCTGTCTCCTCCGTGCTCTCCAGTTTTGACTTTGTGTTTCTCCCCGCGCCACGGTACAAGGTCGTAAGGATTGATGGCGGGATCGACGCCCAAGCGCTGGAAAACCAAGTAACGCGATGACAGCCCAAGGCTGGAACCTTCAGACTGTCATCACTCCACGAACTGGCGGGGGCGGGTTCTCGAACCTGATTTTTCGAAAACGTGCATGAGGTTTCGTGCGGGCGGCGCGGGCTAGGCAGTGCCCGTGCGTTGCATCGCGGCGTCGGAAATGAGGCGGCTCGGGCACGGATTCCACATCCACGGAAAACGGCGTCGCTGTCGTAGTCCGATACCCAGACCGCGCCCTCTCTGCGGCGTAGATCGCCGCAAAGGTTCAGATGTTCACCAGTCCGAGACTAATCTTGAGGGCGGCATCGACCTTCGCCATCGTAGCCGTATCAAGCACGCCGATGCGCTTCCCGAACCGCTGGCGGTCTATCGATCGGATCTGGTTGAGGATGACGGCCGACAGTTGGCCGAGGCCGCTCTTCCCGCCCGGCCGGATCGGCACCTCCCGCGGATGAGGCGGGTCAGCGAAGTGCGAACTGATGGCCGCCACGATTGTTATGGGGCTGTGCTCATTCGAAATGTCGTTCTGGATGATGACTGCGGGCCGCGTCTTTTTGATCTCGTGGCCGATGGTGGGATCGAAGGAGACGAGATAAATCTCGCCACGTCTCGGAAAGGTCATGGTCGTTTCGGCTTCGCGATTCTTCTCGACTTGGCGGATGTTTCAAGCATCCGCGCCGCTTCCTCTTCAAGCGGGAACCACTCGGCGGCGATCGCAAGGTCGCGTTCGGCATTCGAGAGGGCTTCCGCTTTAAGGCGTTCGCGCAGATTCGCCCTACCTTCCGTCTCGACCAGATGCATGACGGCGCGCGAGATAAACCGGCTCCGGGCGCCCTTGGCCGTCACGCGGTCCAGCACCGCCACGGTTTCATCCGGCAGCACGATGTTGATGCGTTTGCTCATGGGTGTGGTTCCTGGTTTATTATCGACATTCGAAGCTTACACACCTCTGATGTGTATGTCAAATCGGATGTGGACCCGTGTCGGATGTGGACCCGAAGGGTTGCCATGACGGTGGCTCCGCCCTCGCTTTATTCATACAAACGTGCAGAATCTTCGCGCGCTGCCACGACTTCTCGATAACCGCTCGTCGCGCCAACCGTCCCCTCCGTGCTCCGCCACCTCCATGCTCTCCGGTATTGACTTTGTTCCTCCGCGTCTCAGCGTCTCTGCGGTTAATAATGAGTGCGCAGCTTCGCCAAACTCATCCACATTCCATGACATAAGCTCGCAGCGCTGGCATAATAGGACCGGAGGGCTCCATCTAGTGGCCACGTCGACCGCTCCTGTTTCCATATCGATCGAGAACGAAAAGAACCCCTGGCTCGCCGCCGCCGCGCGCTTTGACGAGGCCGCGATGCGGCTGAAGTTGGACGACGGCATGTGCAAAGTCCTTCGCACACCAACCAAGGAACTCACCGTCAACATCCCGGTGGCGCTCGACGACGGCCGTTTGGAAGTCTTCACCGGCTATCGCGTACAGCACTCGCTGGCGCGCGGCCCGGCCAAAGGCGGAATCCGCTTCGCCCCCGACGTGACCCTCGATGAAGTCCGCGCACTGGCATCGTGGATGACGTGGAAATGCGCGGTGGTCAACATCCCCTTCGGCGGCGGCAAAGGCGGCGTGGTCTGCGACCCCAACATACTCTCCAACCTCGAGCTGGAAAAACTCACGCGCCGCTACACCTCTGAGATTATGGATTTCATCGGGCCGGAGCGCGATGTGCCCGCGCCGGATGTCAACACCAACGAGCAAGTCATGGCGTGGATCATGGACACCTACTCCATGCATGCGCGTCACACCACCACCGGTGTGGTGACCGGCAAGCCGATGGCCCTCGGCGGGTCGCGTGGACGGCCGGAAGCCACCGGCCGCGGTTGCATGATGGTCACCCTGAAGGCGCTCAAGCAACTCGGCATCCCCTATGACAAAGCGCGCGTGGTGATTCAGGGCTTCGGCAACGTGGGAGGCATGGCGGCGAAGCTGATGAGCGCCATCGGATTCCACATTGTCGCCATCGTGGAATACGACGGCGCCGTTTACAACGCCAAGGGCCTCGACATCGCGGCGTTGCAGCAGCACCGCAAGGAGACCGGATCCATCACCGGCTTCGCGGGCGGCGAAGCCATGGACAAAGTGGAGGCGATGTTCCTCGATTGCGACGTCCTGATTCCGGCCGCGACCGAGAACGTCATCACGTCGCAAAATGCCGACCGCATCCGCTGTAAGATTCTCTGCGAGGGGGCCAACGGCCCCACCACGCCGCTTGCCGACCTGGTCCTGGCCGACAACAACGTCTTCGTGATTCCCGATATTCTCGCCAACGCCGGCGGCGTCACCGTCTCGTACTTCGAATGGGTGCAGGATCGCCAGGGCTTCTTCTGGAACGAACAACTCGTCAATGACCGGTTGCAGGAGATCATGGATGAGAGCTTCGACGCCATCGTCCACTACGCCGGCAAGCACCATGTCAACAATCGCACGGCAGCGTACATGGTGGCCCTCGATCGCGTGGCCAACGCCATCCGCCTGCGGGGAATTTACGCGTGAGTCAATTGTGTGGCAGCCAATCGTGGCTGCAGGCGGCCTTTCAGGCCGCCCCTGGAGTTTGGCCATTTCGTGGGGCAGGCTTCAGCCTGCGGAGGGCTTCAGCCCGAATTTCTTCGGCTTCATCTATGGCCGGCGCGCAGGTGCAGAAGCCCGAGAAATTCGCTGCACCTAGAGAACGGCGGCCTGAAAGGCCGCCTGCAGGCAAGATTGCCTGCCGCACAGAGGCGGCCTTTCAGGCCGCCCCTGGAGTTTGTCTATTGGCGCCAATTCATGCTGGTTTTTTCGCCTTTGTGGGACATGTTTCAGCTTGTCCAGGCGAGCCGAGTTCGCCTCTCGGGCTTCCGCCCGGCTCGAACCGGGCTTCTTCGGGTGCATCCGTGTTGGGGAGTGCTCCTAAGAGCCCGAGAGCTTCGTCCCGTATCGAAAGCGGCCGGCCAAGAGCGGGCCGGCAGACGCCCTTGCCTACCCCACGCGAGGCCGAAAGCAGAGCCTCATTCCTCGACCTCAGGATGGAGTCGCCGCTCGCCTTGGGCATCGTCGCCGAATTCAGACAAGCGTTTGAGCGCGTCATGCCAGGGTCTAACCTGCCGGAGTTCGATGTCGTCTGACGCCTCCACGCCGCTGATGCGGCAGTACAACAGCGTCAAGGAACAAGTCCCCAACGCGCTGCTGATGTTTCGCCTGGGCGATTTCTACGAGCTCTTCTTCGAAGACGCGGTAGTGGCCGCGCGCGAACTGGAGATCACGCTCACCGCCCGCAATAAGGAAAAGGGCACGGCAATTCCCATGTGCGGCGTGCCCTATCACGCGGCCGAAGGTTACATTGCGCGCCTCATTCAGAAGGGTTATCGGGTGGCCATTTGCGACCAGATGGAAGACCCCAAGGTCGCCAAGAAACTGGTGCGCCGCGAGATCACCCGCGTGGTCACGCCTGGCACAGCCATGGACGCCAACCTGGTGCGCTCCCGAGAGAATAACTACCTCGCCGCGGTGGCGCGCTCCGGGAATCGCTCCGCCATCGCCTACGTGGACGTCTCCACCGGCGAGTTTCGCGTCACCGAACTGGATCCGCGTGAAGTGGCCGGCGCGCTGGAGCAACTGGGCGCCCGTGAAGTCCTATTCCCCGGCGATCTGCCTTTGCTCGCCGGCGACAATCCAGCCGGCGCCGCGCCGCGCTACGTGCGCACCGAGCTCGAAGAGTGGATCTTCACCCAGGACTACGCCGACCGGACGCTGCGCGATCATTTCAAACTACTCACCCTCGATGGCGTCGGTTTCGCCAACCGGCCCGCCGCTGTCAGCGCCGCCGGGGCCGTTCTGCACTACCTGCGCGACACGCAGCGCGCCGCGCTCGACCATCTGGATCGCCCCACTTATTTCGACCGCGCGGAATCTATGATTCTCGACGCCGTCACGGTGCGCAATCTCGAGCTCATCGAACCGCTTTTCGCGGCTGACGCCAGCGGTCCGCAGCAGCAGGCCACCGTGCTCGCCGCGCTCGATCAGACGCTCACTGGCATGGGCGGCCGTCTCCTCCGGCAACGCCTGCTGCGCCCGTCGCTCGATCGCGCCGAGATCGAGCAACGCCTCGACGCGGTGGAGAATCTGCTCCAGCAGACCATCCTGCGCGCCGAATTGCGCAAACAATTGGGCGGCATCCTGGATCTCGAACGACTGCTCGCCAAAGTGACGCTGGGCTCCGCCGGTCCGCGCGATCTGCTGGCGCTCGGCCGTTCACTCGAAAAGGTTCCGGGGCTGAAGCGCTGTTTCGACACCCAACAGGCCGCGCGATTACGCTCGCTCCATGACCGTCTGGATGAACTGCCTGACGTCGCCGACGCGATCCTTAAAGCCATCGCCGATGAGCCGCCTCTCGCCATCGCCGACGGCGGCACCATCCGCGCCGGCTTTCATGCCGAGCTCGACGAGCTCCGCGATCTGAGCTTGAACGGTCGCCAGTACATCGCCCAGATCGAGGCGCGCGAGCGGCAGCGCACCGGCATACAGTCGCTCAAGGTGCGCTTCAATAACGTCTTCGGATACTACCTGGAAATCACGCGCGCCAATCTGCACCTCGCGCCGGCCGATTACGAACGCAAGCAGACGCTGGCCAACGCCGAGCGTTTCACCACGCCGGAATTGAAAGAGTACGAGAGCAAGGTGCTCTCAGCCGAAGAAAAGATCCTCGCGCTGGAGCGCGAATTGTTCGCCGATGTCCGCCAGCGCACCGCCGCGCAGGCGCAGCGTATCCGCGCGACCGCCAGCGCCGTCGCCGAACTCGACGTGACCGCCGCGCTGGCGCAGGTGGCCGCCGAGAATCGCTATCAGCGTCCCAGTTTCTCCGAGGATGGCGAGATGCGTATCATGGCGGGGCGCCATCCGGTGATCGAGCGGCTCACCGATCAGGAGGCCGGCCGCTTCATCCCTAACGATCTGTTCCTGAACGATTCGAGCGATCTCATCGACATCATCACCGGCCCCAACATGGGCGGCAAATCGACCTATCTGCGGCAGGCGGCGCTGATCGCGATCCTCGCGCAGATGGGGTCGTTCGTGCCGGCGGAATCCGCCAATCTGCCGCTGATCGATCGCGTCTTCACGCACATCGGCGCTTCCGACAATCTCTCGCGTGGGCGGTCGACGTTCCTGGTGGAAATGACCGAGACGGCGGTGATTCTGAATGCCGCCACGCCGCGCAGCTTCATCGTGCTGGATGAAATCGGCCGCGGCACCGCGACCTACGATGGGCTCGCACTGGCGTGGGCCGTCGTCGAGCACATCCACGCGAAGACGCGGGCCAAGACGCTGTTCGCCACCCACTATCACGAGCTGACGGAACTCGCCGAGCAACTCGACGGCGTGCGCAATCTGCGGGTCACGGTGAAAGAAGCGGGGGACCACATCATCTTCCTGCGCCGCGTCGAGCCGGGCCGCGCCGACCGCAGTTACGGCATCGAGGTGGCGCGCCTCGCGGGACTGCCGCTGCCGGTGATCGCACGCGCCCGCGAAGTGCTGAAGCTACATGAACGCAGCGAGCGCGTGGTCACCGGAGAGCTGGCGAGAGTGGAGCATACCGGCCCAGTGCAGATCCAGCTGTTCGAGCCCGTTGGGTACGGGATCGCGGAACGGATCCGTTCGATCGATCTCGACGAGCTACGGCCCATCGAAGCGCTGCAACTGCTTTCCGAATTGCAGAAGGAGTTGAAGCGCCAATGAGAGTCGCGCGCAACCCAGACGTGGTGGGGCAGGCTTTAGCCTGCGGCGGACTTCAGTCCGCCTTCCGCAGTTTCTACATGGTTCGCAGGAGGTGGGCTGAAGCCCGCCGCAGACTAAAGTCTGCCCCACAGTCCAAAGTGAATAGTATTCGGATTCAGCCCGCCTCGCCGCCGTCTAGCCACAAACCTCACGGGCTAAATGCGTGCCCCACGTCAACAGGCGAAGCGCACCAGGAGTTGAGACATTAATGAGAGTTGCGGGTGTAATGAGTGGCACGTCGCTTGACGGCGTCGACGTTGCCATCGTCGAGATTCAAGGGCGGCGCATCGAGACGGTCGGGTTCCAGTCGACGCCGTACTCCGCGGCAACGCGCGCGGCGATTCTGGCGGTCTCCGACACGACGACACAAACATCGGCCATCTCGCGGCTGAATTTCCAACTCGGTGAACTGTACGCACGCGCGGTACGGCGAGCGGTGCGGCGATTCGGCCCGGTGAAACTGATCGGCTGCCACGGACAGACCATTTACCACGAAGGTGCGAAGAACACGCTGCAGATCGGCGAAGCGGCGGTGATCGCCGAGCGGTGTGGCGTGCCGGTGGTGTCGAACTTCCGGGCGCGCGATATCGCGGCGGGGGGACAAGGCGCACCGCTCGTGCCGTATGTCGACTACCTGCTGTTCCGCCATCGCACGCGCACGCGGATCGCCCTCAATATTGGCGGCATCGCCAACATCACCGCGATCCCGGCGGGCGGGCGCGCCGAAGACGTCGTCGCCTTCGACACGGGTCCGGGCAATATGGTGATCAACGCACTGGCGCCGCCCTACGATCGAGGAGGCAAGATCGCCGCGCGGGGAAGCGTGAATACGGCGCTGCTCGATGAGCTCATGAGCGATCGGTATTACAAGTTGAGGCCTCCGAAGAGCGCCGGCCGCGAGCAATACGGCGCGGCGTTTGTCGAGCGATTCAAAAAGACACGGATGCCGATCGAAGACCAGGTGGCTACCGCTACCGTGCTAACCGCCGCGACCGTCGCGCTGGCGGTACGGCAGTTCGGCGACTCCGACCTCATCGTCTCCGGCGGAGGGGTACACAATCCGCAGATCATGGCACACCTGGCAGGGTTTTTGCCGGGTGTCGCGATTTCAACGTCGACCGATCATGGCATCGACGCGGATGCGAAGGAGGCGATCGCGTTCGCTATGCTGGCTTACGAGACGTGGCGCGGCAGACCCGCGAATTTACCGTCCGCGACCGGCGCTTGCCGCGCGGTAGTACTGGGTGAACTTACGGTATAAGGGTTGCCTACCCGCATAGTCTTCCAGTCGTAGTCAAACTCTTTGCCGCAATCCAGGCAAGTCACATACGTACCATTCCGCTGTGTTCCGGGAAGTGTGGGGACTCCGCTTCGGCGTGCGGGAGTCAATGGAAAAGTGGTTCGCTGGTGGGAGCACCCAAACAGCGTATCGATCAGCGACTGAAACATGCTCAGCCTCCCTTTGCTACTTTATTAGATACGCTGAATCCTGCCTAAGTTTCAACAGCTAAACTCACACCGGTACTATGGCGTTGTGTGTAACAGCACTTCCGGCGAGTGTCGTTCCGACTTAATTTGAGTTAAATAGTACTTAGCCGAACAACTTAGACGCGACGGACTGAGCTATCTGTACGCCGTGGTAGCGGCCGTTTTCGATGAAGATCTCGTTGGTGTGCATGCCCGCCACAATGACGCCTGCGAGGTACACTCCGGGAGTTTCGCTCTCGAGAGTTTGCGGATCGGTGCGCGGGCGCTGGGTATCGGGCTCCAGCGTAATTCCGGTTGCATTCAGGAATTCCAAATCCGGCCGATATCCCACGAGCGCGAAGACGAAGTCGTTCTTCAGAGAGATCTCCCCATTCGGAGTCTCCACACGAATCGAGTCGGGGAGAATTTCCACAATGTGCGAATGGAAATAGGCCGGGATCTCGCCATTCTTGATGCGGTTTTCGATGTTCGGGCGGATCCAATACTTCACCCGGTCCGAGATTCCAGCACCGCGGTGGATCAGCGTGACGCGCGCGCCGGTCCACCAGAGTTCCAGCGCCGCGATGGCGGCGGAGTTCTTGGCGCCAACCACGACAACATCGTGGTTGTAATAAGGGTGCGGCTCCTTGTAGTAATGCAGTACCTTGTCCAACTCCTCACCTGGAACGTTTAACAGGTTCGGTACGTCGTAGTACCCGGTGGCCAGCACGATCTTGCGGGCTTCGAGCACGTGCGTGCAGCCCAGCTTGTCGGTGGTGTGGACGCGGAAAGCGAGGTCCTGGCCCTTGATGCGGTTGACGCGCTCATACTGGCGGATGTTCAGTCTGAAATGGTCGGCCACACGCCGGTAATATTTGAGCGCCTCGGTGCGATTCGGTTTGTCGTTGAGGCTGGTCATCGGAATGTTGCCGATTTCCAGGAGCTCCGGCGTGGTGAAGAAGCTCATATTGGTGGGGTAGTTGTAGATGGAGTTGACCACGCACCCCTTCTCCACCAGGACGGTCTTCACGCCACGTTTTTCGAGCTCGATCCCGCACGCCAAACCCGTAGGGCCGGCACCGACAACTACGGCGTCGAACGATTCGGTCACAGCTTGCTCTCGATCTCGCGGGCGACGGCTTGGAGCGCGCCATCGATCGCCGCGACGTCTTTGCCGCCGCCTTCGGCCATGTCGGGGCGGCCGCCGCCTTTGCCGCCGGTGGCCTGCGCCAGGGCGCTGACCAGTTTTCCGGCCTGCACTTTCGACGTGAGATCCTTGGTGACCGCGGCCACGATGGCCACGGCGCCGTTGTCGGGCGAGGCGAGCACGACCACCGCGCTCTTCCACTTATTGCGCAGCGAATCGGCCAGCGACCGCATCTGCTGGCGGTCCATGCCTTCGAGCAGCGCGGTGAGGACGCGCACGCCGTTCACGGTGCGGGCCTGTGTTTCGAGCACGCCCACTTGCGATTGCGCCAACTTTTCCTTGAGCTGGTCGACCTGCTTGGCGAGCGTACGCTCATTGGCCAGCATCTTCTCGACGTGCTCGATGAGTTCGGGTTCGGACGACTTCACCAGGTCGGCGATGCGGCGAAGGGAGCTGGTGCTCTCCTGATATTGATGGAGTGCGGCGTCGCCGGTGATGGCCTCGATGCGCCGCACGCCGGCCGAGATGCTGCCCTCATAGACGATCTTGCAAACGCCGATATCGCCGGTGCGCCGGACGTGCGTGCCGCCGCACAATTCGCGGCTGAAGCCCGGCACGGTGACGACGCGCACCTCTTCCCCGTACTTTTCGCCGAAGAGCGCCATGGCGCCGGTAGCGATGGCTTGATCGAGCGGCAGGATGTTGGTCTCCACGGGCTCATTGTGGAGAATCTCCTCGTTCATCAGGCGCTCGACTTCTTCCAGTTCGGCGCGATCCATGGCGGCGTAGTGAGTGAAATCGAAGCGCAGCCGGCCGGGTTCGACCACACTGCCGGCCTGCTTGACATGCGTGCCGAGCACCTGACGCAACGACGCGTGGAGCAGGTGCGTGGCGGTGTGATTGCGGCGAGTGGCGTCGCGCAACGGCACGGCGACTTCGGCGCGCAGCACGTCGCCGACCTTGATGGGCGCGGTGGCAACGATGCGATGCACGTTCAGGCCGGGCACGCCGGGGAAGACGCTTTCGACGTCGGCTACCTTCGCGCCTTCGGCCGAATAGAGCGCGCCGCGGTCGCCGACCTGGCCGCCGGTCTCGGCATAGAAAGGAGTCTGGTCGAAGACGAGCTCTCCGTGCGCGCCTTCGGGAATCTCATCGACGAGTTGCTTCTCGCGGAGAAGGCCGATGACGCGCGAGGTGGACTCGAGTTCGGAGTATCCCAGGAATTTGGTGCGGCCCTGTTCGAGCAGCTTCTGGTACGCGGGGACGACGGCGCCCTTCTCGGCTCCCTTCCAACTGGCGCGGGCGCGGTCGCGCTGCTGCCCCATTTCGCGGTCGAAGGCTTCGCGATCGATAGAGAGTCCACGCTCGCGGGCCATGTCTTCCTGCTCGTCGAGCGCGAGCCCGAAGGTGTCGTACAGTTTGAACGCGACGTCGCCAGGGATTTCAAAGGATCGCGGCGTTTCGAACGTGTGCTCGCCGGATGCCGGGTGCGACCGGTCCACTGGCGTGGCCGGCGCGGGCCGCAGACCCAGCTTTTCGATGGCCTGGTTGAACTCTTTCTCGGCGGTCAGGAAGGTGGTGGCGTAGCGGTGCTCTTCGTCTTTGACGACGCGGGCGACGCGCTGAATGCTCTCCATCATCTCGGGGTAGGGGCCGCGCATGAGCTCGGCGACGAAGCCGGTCAACTTATACAGGAAGGGCTCCTCCCAGCCGACCATGCGGATGTTGCGCATGGCGCGGCGCATGATTTTGCGGAGCACGTAGCCGCGGCCTTCGTTGGACGGCAGCACGCCGTCGTTGATGAGGAAGGCGGTGGCGCGCCCGTGGTCGGCGGCGATGCGGAGGGCGGTGTCGACACGCGGATCGGCGCCGTGGGTGAGACCGCAGAGCTCGGCAGCCTGCAGGACGATGGGGTGAATCAGGTCGGTCTCGTAGTTCGAAATCTTGCCCTGCATGACGGCGGCGATGCGCTCCAACCCCATGCCGGTGTCGATGGACGGGCGCGGGAGCGGCGTCATTTTGCCGGACGCGTCGCGATCGAACTGCATGAAGACGAGATTCCAGATTTCGACGAAGCGTCCGCCGGCATCGTTGGGGAATTGTTCGGATTCGCGGCCCGGCTCGGCGGCTTCGATGCCGAGGTCGTAATGGATTTCGGAGCAGGGACCGCACGGGCCGGTGTCGCCCATCTGCCAGAAGTTGTCCTTCTCATCGAGGCGGAAGATGCGGCTCTTGGGGATGCCGGTGATTTTCTGCCAGAGCACTTCGGCGTCGTCGTCCTCGCGAAAGACGGTGACGTAGAGCTTGTCTTTGGGGAGGCCGTACTCCTTGGTGATGAGCTCCCAGGCGAACTCGATGGCTTCGGCTTTGAAGTAGTCGCCGAAGGAGAAGTTGCCGAGCATCTCGAAGAAGGTGTGATGGCGGCGGGTGTAGCCGACGTTCTCCAGGTCGTTGTGTTTGCCGCCGGCGCGGACGCATTTCTGGGAAGTGGTAGCGCGCGAATAGTCGCGCTTTTCGACGCCCGTGAAGGTGTCCTTGAACTGGTTCATGCCGGCGTTGGTGAACAGAAGGGTGGGATCATTCGCGGGGACGAGCGAAGAGCTGCGCACGATGCGATGGCCGCGGGCGGCGAAGAAGTCGAGGAAGAGCTGTCTGATTTCGTGACCTGTCACGGGGATTCCTTGTTGGAGTGGACTAAATTTGATTGTACCGGAGTTGTTCATGGGGAACGCACGTTCACCACGGAGGCACGGGGACGCGGAGAACAGCTTAAGAAATTTGCTCTGGGATTGCTGGCCGGGCGGTGTCTTGTGCCGAGTCTTGAGATTACGGAGGTTGGGGAGAACACGGAGAACACATATTCGCCACGGAGAACTGCTTAAGGAACTTGCGCTGGGATTGCTGGTAGGGCGGGGTCTTCCGTCTAGTTTTGAGATCACGAAGGTTGGGGAGAACACGGAGAACGCATGTTCACCACGGAGCCACAGAGACACGGAGGCACAGAGAAAACCTAACAGTGGCTTGGTCCGACAGGCCTACCAGGGCCTCGTCTGCCCGAGGTTTTGAGATCACAGAGGTGGCGGAGGCCACAGAGGAGAACGCGCGGGGGCGGGAGTTTCTGGTGAGCGGTCAGCTTCATGTTGCACGCAACGCTGCTCTATTTTATTTCTGCCTGCACGCGCGCAAACTCATCTCCTGCGCGGTAGGCGCCTGCCGGCAGTTTTCGGACCTCGGACTGAATGGCGGCGACGCGCTGGTCCCTGGGCGGGAGAGAGTCAAATACGGCCTCCGAGGATCGAGCCGCTTGGACTCGTCCCAAGTAGGATGCCAGACCGGAAGGATCGTACCCGGCGGCTGCCATAGCCTTGACCGCCAGGTAATCCGCTTCACGCTCCATACCGCGCTGAAAGGCCAGCATTCCCATTGGCATTTTCGGGGAAGCCCCCGGCCCCGAGGAATCGCCGGTGATCAGCGCGCTCTTGGTTGCCGAGCGCGTCCAGTGGCGTGCCACCACGTGAGCCATCGCGTGCGCCAGCATCCCGGCAAACTCCGCTTCGTTTCGCGCCGCTACGATGAGATCCACCGAAACGAAAATGGGACCTCCCGGAAAGGCGGTGGGCTCGAGAGTCGGCCCTCCCTGGTCTTCGCGGACGGTCTCTATGCGATACGTCCAGCCGCCTGGAAATTGCGCGGCGAGATTGGCGCCCACGCGACTCACATAGTCGCTGGCGTCTGCGACGCCCAGCGGCGTGGTCTTCTGGCGGAACTCCAGGGCTAGTTGCTGGCCGAGGGCGATCTCCTTGTCCCTGGTGTAAGAGTTAACGCCCTGCCCGGGCTGCCGTTCCTGCCCTTGGGCGATGCCGATGGCCAGCACTGCGACACACCATAGGACTCGCATTGCGATTTCGTCCTCCGCGGGTTGGACGCGCGGCTGGGCCGCCGGGTTGCGTTCGGGGGATGCTACCGCACAACGCTCGGGCCGCGCGATTCGCGCACGGTCGAGTGCAGACCAGGTGCGGTCAGTTGTCGACCAATGGAACATCCGGCGGCTGCACTGGAGAACGGAATTGGACTGCCCTTCGGCGCTGGCGATCCCTCTGACCACGTCGTCCCGAACGTGCACCTCTGCCGGAGATTCATTAACACTGCCCCGGCGCTGCGATTCGATCAACTCCCCTGCGGCTGAAACGGCGGCATCTGCACGGTGTTCGGCGACGGGTGGATACTCCGCACAACTCTTCGCCGAGAAATGGGCCTGAGACCACTTGAGAAGGCCCAAATGGGAGCTTGCAGTCGGATGCCCGTCAATTCGAGCAGAAGGAAATGTGCAGGACGCAGGCCGTGCCGCCGGCCTTCTTGCATTGATCGATGGCTACCCGCATCGCCTCTCTTTGATCGGCGGCCGCGCCGAAGCCAGTGAAGTTGCGGTCGGCCGCCAGCGCTCCGCACTGTTTGTTGAAGGCCGTCTGCAGGACGCACGCCTTGCCGCGTTGGGCGCAAATGCTCAGGGCTTCTTTCTCCGCGCTGGCGCGGTCAGGCTTGCCCTGCGAATATCCAGCGCCCATGTCCCTGGTGCTGTACGCGATGGCGCCCCAGGATACGGTCCTTGGCGGCGGAGGTGCACTGGGCGGGGCCGTGCCGGCGCCGCGGATGGAGCAGACCGACGCTTCGATGGCACACTTCTTTCCCCCTGCCTTGCCGCACTCCGCGAGCGCGCGCTGCTCGGCGGCCACTTTTGTGCCGTCGGTACCCCAGCTGACTTTCTCGCCGTCGACCGCGATCGCGCCGCATGAGTGGTTGAAGCTGGCCTCCAGCAGACATTTGACGCCGCCCTGTTTGGCGCACTGTTGCAAGGCAGCTCTATCCGCGGTGGCCTTATCGTCCATCTCATACGACCATCCGGAGATCTCGTCTTTCCGGCTATAGGCGATGGCGCCCCAGGCGTTGTCGGCCTTGCCTTTGCACTGGATGGTGCAGAGTTCGGGCATATTTCTACAACCAGCCGGATCGGAGACCGAGCGGCCGCTCCAGCAGCCGGAGCGCTCCATGCATTCGATAAAGCAATCGGCGCCGTCCGCGGTGGCAATGAACGTGGGTCGACCCAGAGAGCTCAGAGAAATCAGAATCAGGACTTTACTCAGTGGTTTCATGAAAGTCGTCCTCGATGCATCGCGGTGACTGGATCATTTTATACCAAGCGGCGATTCGTCCATACGGGGCGGCGGAGACCGGGCGAACTCACTTGTATTACTAGACTCGAGAATCTTCGCGCGCCGCGGTGATTCTGCCCGAGAGCCTGCCAAGCTGACAGCTGATAGCTGATAGCTTGCGCGCAGCGCATTGTGTTACAAACTGTTTCTTCTTGACAAAGTCGTAAAAAAAGCGAAAACTACTTCTTATCCGCTCTCCCAGTTGCTGGCCGGATGCAAGAAATGAACTCTGTTGGTTCCGCGTTTCGGGCCATTCTGGGGCCACCAAAATTCGGGGGATCCAATGACACTCTCTATTCGTTCCACACGTTCCACTCAGACTATCGTCGTCCTCTTGTGCTGGCTGACGTTCGCCTCCGGACAACTCCTTTTCGGACAAGCCACCGGAAGTATTTCGGGGACGGTGCGCGACGCCACCGGATCGGCCGTGCCCGGTGCGACGGTGACGGTGACGGCTCCCGCAACGGGAGTCACGCGGTCGTCCGTCACGAACGGTGCCGGCGAGTTTATCGTTCCTCTGCTCGGCGTCGCCAACTACACGGTCCAAGTGGAAATGAAGGGCTTTCAGACTGCCGTCGCGCAAGATATCCGGCTGCAGGTGGACGAGCGCCGCGAACTGGATTTCAAGCTCTCGCCATCGACCGTGCAAACCAGTGTGGAAGTGTCAGCCACTCCGGTGGCGGTGCAGACTTCGGACGCCACTCTCGGCCAGGTAATCACCAGCCAACAGGTCGCCGACCTGCCTTTGAATGGGCGCGACTTCGTGCAGCTTGCCACACTCACGCCGGGCACTACGCAGGAGACCAATCCGAACAGCTTTTTCAATGGCGGCCCAAGCAGCGAAGCATCCGCGCGCGGCTCCTTTTCGCTGTCGGTGGGAGGATCGCGGGCTAACAGCACGGACTGGCTGTTGGACGGCAACGATAACAACGAACTCACTTCGGGCGCCATCGCGATTCTCTCGTCGATCGATTCGATCCAGGAATTCAAGGTCCTCACGTACAACTATTCGGCGGAGTGGGGAACGCGCGGTGGGCCGACGGTGTTGGTGACGACAAAGTCGGGAACCGACCAGTTCCACGGCAGCGTATTCGAGTTTTTCCGCAATACAAAACTGGATGCGCGCAGCTTCTTCGCCGCGTCCACGGAGAAGTTCAATCTCAATCAATTTGGCGGAGCGCTGGGCGGTCCGATTAAGAAAGACAAGACGTTTTTCTTCGCCGACGTGGAGCAGAAAGATCAGCGGCACGGGATCCCGTTTACGGGCGTGGTTCCTTCGGTGGCGCAGAGAGCCGGGGATTTTTCCAAGGACGCGTTCGGTCAGCCGAACAGCATCGCGTTAGTGAATCCGTATGCGACGCAGGTGGTGAGCGGCAATCCGGCCTCGGTTCCATTCATGTGCGACAGTGCGGGCAACGCCCTGCCAGCCGCGGCGGATGGCAGCCAGGCGAACGGTACGCCATGCAACAGAATTCCGCAGAGCCTGATCAATCCGATCGGTCAGAAGTTGATCAATCT
>Ga0182030_10013218_pt1 | contig 16443 bp, 12 predicted proteins | sample 812S3MmetaG_FD_121299 | JGI IMG/M metagenome (GOLD analysis project Ga0182030, IMG submission 121299) | Permafrost microbial communities from Stordalen Mire, Sweden - 812S3M metaG (Illumina Assembly) | ecosystem: Environmental > Terrestrial > Soil > Wetlands > Permafrost | place: Sweden...
GCCGAGGCAAACCAAGCGTCAGACCTTGCCAAGGTCAACTCTGATCTCTGGCCGTCGCACCAGGTGCGACCAGTCAGCAAACCTAGGGTGGGTTCGAGACAGAAAATCGGCGCCCTCTCTGTCCTAGTGCAGTCTTCAGCGCCCTCAGCTCATCATGGGGGCCGCGTAGCCACCTACGGCACCGTCCCACGCACCGCTCTCATTGCCCTCAGGGGCAGGCCGGCCAGCTCCGGTATATACTCCCCTCTGGAGGCCATAACGGCTGCGTACCACCTATCGCGTGAGACTGGCTGCCGAGAGGCATTGGAGCATGTTCGGCGCTAGGCGGTCCAGGATGAACAGGGGAAACTGTGATGATATTCGGGGCTCAGTACTATAGGCCACCTTTCCCGGACCGTAGCCGCTGGGAAGATGACCTTGAGCAGATGCGCCGATCGGGGCTCGACACGGTCCAGCTTTGGGCGTGTTGGGGATGGATTGAGCCGGAGCCGGGCGAGTACTCCTTTGACGATTACGACGAGCTAGTCGCTCTGGCAAACCAAGCAGGCTTGAAGGTAGTCATAAGTACAGTGGCCGAGATCCATCCGTTTTGGATCCATCGAGTCGTGCCTGACTCGGCAATGGTTGACCACATGGGCCACACGGTTATTTCTTCACTCCGAAGAGAGTGCAATGTTGGCTTGACGCCAGGTGGTTGCACCGACAACCCGGCCGTAAGGGAACATATGAGCTCCTTCCTTCACGCCATCGCCGGGCGTTATCGCGGGGCAGCGAACCTGGCGGCGTGGGACTGCTGGAACGAAACTCGATGGGCCGTCCAGGCAGATGGTTTTGTGTGCTATTGCGAGCACACGTTGCGAGCGTACCGCTCGTACCTGGATAACCGCTACGAGGGGCTCGAGGGCCTTAACGCAGCCTGGAAGAGACGCTATAGGTCGTGGGAGGACGTCAGGCCCGGAAAGGTGCCCGACCGGCCGTACACGGACCTGGTGGAGTTCGAGGCCTTCTTGACCGCTCGAGCTCGAGATCACGCCGCGTTCAGGTGGCAAGCCATCCGCTCCGCTGACCCCGATCATCCGATCGTGGCTCACTGTGGGGCCCCGAGCCTGTTTTCAACCGGGCAGGACTTCGAACAGGCTCTGGCCCGAGGGAACGACTGGGACCTTGCCGACACCTTAGACGGCTTCGGCTCATCACACTTTCCTATATGGGGGGGAATGTCTGAGGTTGACCTCGGAGCCCGGATCGAGGCGGTTCGATCGGCGGCGAGGTCGAAGCCCATGTGGGTGAGCGAGCTCCAGGGGGGTAGCGCCCGGAACGCAATCGAAGTGAGGGAGGCGGTGCCAGCCTCCGCCCAGCAGAGATGGGTATGGAGCGCGATCGGTCGGGGCGCCAAGGCCGTAATCTTCTGGTGCTGGCGCGACGAAGTCTTCGGGCCGGAGTCCTCGGGGTTCGGGTTGATAGGCGACGACGGGTGCGCAGATGAGCGGTTGGCGGCGCTCAAGGCCAGCGGAGACGTGCTGGCGCGGCACTCGGACCTGCTCGACGCCTATGCACCTGACCCAGCCAAGGTGGGGGTCCTGTTCGAAGAGCGCACCTATCACCTCGACTGGGCGCAGTACGGGGCGACCTGCGACCAGGCCGGTGAGAGCGTGGTTAACTACCTGCGGGCGCTCGAGCGAGCCCAGGTGCCGTACGACGTGTTGGACTCGGAGCACCTGGAGGGTTTAGACGGGTTGAGATTGTTGTTCATGCCATGGCCGCTGGTCGTGGTTCCTGCGGCCGCCGAACGGATCGCGGTCTGGGTCGAGCGGGGCGGGACCCTTGTGGTCGAGTCGGAGCTCGGCGCATATGACGAGCGCGGTTTCTACCATTACCCGGCCGAGCGCGATCTGGCTAAACGCCTCGGTGTCCGTTCTCTCGGGCGGCGAACAATCAAACAGCCCCAGTTTGTGGTCCGAGTCGGAGCCGTTTCCTACAGTCTTGGTCCGGCGACCTGGGTCGAGGCATTCGACCCTGGTGACGGTGTGGCACTGGCCAAAGTCGGTGACGAGGTCGTCGCCACCATGGCCAAGCGGGGAAATGGCACCGTGATCTCGATAGGGACATTCCTGGGCCTGGCGTACAGCCGGGAGCGCAATCATCAGTTCGAGGATTTTCTTCGCCTCATTGCGGACGATTCGGGGGCCCTGTCGGAAATGGTCTCGTCCGACTTGGACGGCGACCATTTGCAATGGCGCCTTGGCTGCGCCGACGCCCAACGGCTGCTGTTCATGACCACCTCTGCGGGACCAATAGAAGGGACATTTCGGGCGCCGGCAAACATCCTCGCCCCGGGAGACGAGCTTATTGAGCTAATTGGAGGCGCTCGAGCCGAAGTAAAGCGGTCCGACGGTGAGAACATAGTGAGATTGAGTGTCCCTAGTCACGGTGTTGCAGTGTGGAGCTGGCGTCCCAGCACTGCGATTGGCACGGTTTGACGGACGTCCATCAAGTGGGGCGCTGCCCCAGAAAGGATGTCCAAGGTGGAGACCGTGGCCAACAAGAAGCCCCGGCCTCGCCGGGCGGGTGCCCGGGCTCGCACACGATGACGTCGGCCATACCCCCCGCCAGTGGTCCTTTGGCGGCGCCCGTGGCGGACACCCGTAGCTCGTTGAGGCGCTCGAGGTCCCAGGCCAGCGTCCCTCCCTCACAGTTGACCTCCCAGGCCAGCATGTTGCGCCGGCTGGTTGCGTAACCGGAGGCGTCGATCGTCCCCGAGGCGCCGCCGGCGAACCGTACCAGCGCCGTCACGATGTCGCCCGGAGCGGCCGATTCGGGCCTCCCAGCATCCCCGGGCCGGCTGAGCGGGTCGCTGAAGAGGGCCGAGACGCTGGCGATCTCGCCCATAAGGAAGCGCGCCTGGTCGATGGCGTGGCAGCCGATGGTCACCAATGAACCATCGGGCGAGAGTGAGCCCCAGCTCTGCGAGTAGCGAAAACGACCCTGGCAGATCTCGCCCAGGGCACCGTCGCGCAGTATGTCCCGAGCCAACTGGACGGCCGGGACGAAGCGGTAGTTGTAGCAGCACAGGTGTTTGACCCCCGCCCCTTGGGCCGCGGTCCATAGCTGCAAGGCGTCCGTAGCCCGCCGGGCCAGCGGCTTCTCGCAGAAAACGTGCTTGCCCGCCGCTATGGCGGCGAGGGTCGGCTCCATGTGGGCTTCGTTGGCAGCGGCGTTGTCGAACACGCTGAGACGTTCGTCCGCCACCAGGCCGCGCCAGTCCGTGTAGTAGCCCTCAAACCCGAACCGGACGGCGGCGTCGGCGACCCGCTCTTCGGTGCGGGCGGCGATGGCCACCAGTTCGGGCCGTACTGCGCCAGGCCAATCGATGTAGGAGAGGGTGCGCAGGGCGTTGCTGTGGGCCTTGCCCATGAAGCCGCACCCGAGTACCCCGAGGCCGGCGGTCAGGCGAGGCGCGCCGGTAGCCCGGCCCGGGTACCGGAGGCCGGTCGGCCGGGGCCGCCTCAGCCCACGGCACCGGTGTTCCCGGTTATGCCCTCCTCCTGGGCCCCGACCAAACGCCTGAGCTCGTCGATGCTTTGGCGCACCGCCCGGTGCTCGTCGTAGCCGTAGTCGGGATGGAGATGGTCTATCTCGACGGCCAGGAGGCCCTCGTAGCCCGCCGCCGCCAGCGACGCCAGGATCGGGGCCATGTCGATCAGCCCGGCGCCGACGGGAGTACTGGAGAAGAAGAACCATTCGGCCGGCGAGACCCCCTGGCGCACCTTCAAGTCCTTGATGTGAGTGGCGAAGACATATTTCGCCAGTTTCTCCATGGCGGCCAACGGGTCGTCCAGTAACCACAGGAAATTGCCGGTATCGAAGTTGACCCCGAAGTACGGTGAGCCCACCGCCTCGACCAGCCAGAGCATCTCTCGGGCGGTGTAGTCGCCGTGGTTCTCTGCCGCCAGCCTTACCCCCCGGCGCTCTGCCTCGAGGGCCGCCTGCTTCAACCAGGCCGCCAGTACCTCCAAGCGGGGCTGGCGGGGAAGGTAGCGGTAGTCGCCCGGGCCTGGCCCCGGCGTCACCCGCATCACTGTGGCCCCGATCAACTCGGCATTGCCGACCTGGGCCACCAAGTCCTCGAGGGCGGCGCGGTTCGTGCCGTCTTCCAGCCCCTGCGGGTGCCCCCAGGCGTAGACCCGGTCCAGGCCGTAACCATCGAGACGCACCTTCAAGTCCCGGAACCATGACGCTTCCATGCTGGGAAAGAAACATGACTCGAGCGAAACGCCTTCGGCTCCGAGCTCCACCGCGAAGGCAAGGAACTCCTCCATCGTCATAGGCCGGGCCGGGACGGGCTGTCCTTCGTACACCTCGCCGAAGAACCGATGGAAGCAGTAGCTGTCGATCCCTACCTTCATGATCCTGGCCCCCGGGCCGGCAGGCTCGAAACCTCGAGCGCGTCCAGGGATATTGGGCTCGTCATCCCCGCCGGATCCTCGGAGTACCAGTAGGCGACTGAAGCGATGTCGTCCGATCGCGCCAGGTACCGACCATCGGGCCTCCACCCGAGGTCCTGGATGGTCACTTTCAGTTTGCGCTCGAAGTTGACCGGGTCGGGAAGGTGCCACCGGTACATGCCGAAGCGGGTTTGCGAACGGTACAGGCCATCGGGCCGGATGACCTGGTGCAGCCCGAGGAAGCTCGAGCAGTAGGTGGAGTACCCCTGGCCGGGGACTTCGAAGTCCCAGGCCCCACCGAAGTAATCCTCGGTGCCCGTGCCACAGATCGTCGGGTCGCTCTCGTCGTCGAGGAAGAACTTCATCTCCCCCTCGCCCCACCAACCCGTTGAATTGACCCCGACCGCGAGGTAGGTCCCCACATAGCTTCCTCGGCCTGGCGCCCCGTCGAGGAGCGTGAAGACCTCGCCGGCCGGGACCGGGTTCGACCGGCGCCAGGTGGCGTGTAGGTAGCCGAGGTCGTCGGGGATCTGCCCGAGGGCGTAATCGACCTGGTAGTAGACAACCTGATCGCTCGGGCCGAGGTTCTCGATGCTGATGCGGGCGGACTCACGGAACGGCATGGGGAAGTAACAGTTCATCCCGCCGTTGGGCGCGACCACTATCGGTTCGGACATCAGAGGAGCGAACTCGCCCCAACCTTGGCCGAAGAAGTCCCCGAGGGGGACGGCCACTGCGGGCGCTTCATGACGGCCGTCCCAGCTCATCCGTAGCACCATTGAGCGCCAGGCGTCCGGACGGGTGGTGACCCAAAGGTGTTCGATCACCCCCGGCCCGTCGATGGCGGCCAACTCCAGCGTCTCGCCCGCGGGTACGACCCGGCTGGGCGACACCTTCCAGCCGGCACCGAGGTCCCGAGCCGCTTTAGCCCCCGTGCCCTCGGTCGCTCGTCCCCCTCCTCCGCGCGCCCCGGACGGGTTCTCCGCGGTTATGGCGCGGCTTTCGGCCCTAGTGAGGCGGGCGGCGCTAAGCCGGGGCGAATAACCAAAGATCTCCGACATGGGGTCAAACCTCCGGTGACAGCTCGTAGGTGGTACCGGCGGCGAGGACGCCGGGCGAGGACGGGACGAACACCTTCTGGCCGATAACGACCTGCTCGACGCGGACGGAGCCGTGCAGGACGCCGAGGTCGGCCCGGCGGTCGCCCGACGGGGCGACGCTCTGGGAAAGCATGCCCCAGCACGAGCCGCTGGACCAGAACCAGCGCGAGGTCTTTTCCGCCTCGGCAAAGCTCATTACCCCGGTGCCGCCGTCGTAGCCGAACCCGGTCAGGCCCACCACGAGGCCCCAGCTCGCCATGGCCCGGGCATAGTGGTGGCCGCACTCGGCCTCGTCGAAGGGGTTGCGCCTGGCGCCCGAGAACCGCTCACGGGTGGCGGCGACGACATCCTCGGCCAAGGCCGTCTCTGCCTGCTGGACAAGTCCCAATGCGTAGACGTACTCGAGGCCCGTCCACACTTCCGACCAGTACGGCATCGGGTGCTCCGGTACCCCGCCCGGGTACGACAGCACAATGTGCCCGCGTTCGCCGTGCACGGCGTAGGTCCGCATGCAGTTGGTCCAATCCCCCAAGTCTTCTATGTAGTTCAGGCGGTGGATGCTCTGTAGGGCCGTCTGCACATGACCGGTGTCGAGCACCGGGCCCAGCCCGACGAGACGGGCGTAAGTGTCACCGAGCAGTTGGTCGGTGACACAACCGTCCCCGACTTGGAACTCGGGGTCGTCAGGGTTCTCCGCCCCCATGTTCGTGTGGCGCAAGCGGGCCGCGACCCGGGAGAAGTCGCCCGGCGGCATGACCTTTTGCCGGTAGTACTGACCGTTGAACAACAGTGCCTCGGTAGAGGCGGCGCCGGTGGCGAACATCTCCCGGCAGGTCCGGGCGAACTCGGCGTCGCCCACGGCCTGCGCCATCACCGCCGCCGCCTTCAGGGCCGCCAGGTACCAGGACTGGACCTCGGGGTTGGGGCCGAAATATTCGATGTCCATGGTGTTGTGCTGGGCGCCCTCGGCCACGCCGTCGCGGTCGGCATCCCAGCCGTTGTCGATCCAGGCAAATTCGACCGAGCGCCGGCAAGCGGGCCAGAGCCTCCTCAGCCACTCGTCGTCACCGGACAGCCGCCATTCCCTGAACAGCTTGACCACACACCCGAACTGGCCGTCGGCGGCCACCTGGTTGTACTCGCGCGCCTTGGTGAGGGGGAGCATGATCCTAAAGCTCATGGCCCCGTCGTCGGCCGTGGCGTGCAGGTACTCCAGCTCTCGCATCTGCCTGGCCATCGAGGCGAAAAGGAACGGGGTGGCCAGCTCGTAGTTCCAGACGTGGGTGCACGACCCCAGGCAGCTCCCGGCTTCGTCCAAGCAGCCCTCCCACCCCAACGGACTGCTGTCAGCGGCGCGGAACAGCGTCTGGCTCCTCAGGGTGCTGAGGTTGAACAGCGCCGCCTCCTTCACGGTCGGGCTGAGGTCGGACGACCAGAACGACGAAACGAAACGCTCGGTGACCGCCCTCAATTCGGGCAGGCGAGGCGCCTGAGCCGCCACGACCTCCCAGGCATCGCCAAAGCCCCGGGCGTAGAAGTTACCCACTGTGTCGGGCCCGGCCATCCCGCCCGGGCCGCGCCCGCCCCACAACCAGGAACGACGGTTGGGGAAGTGCCAACCCAACAAGAAGGTGACCTCGGCCGTGGCGCCCGGGGCCAGGGCGCATGTGGCGCCCAGGGTTCCTGCCACCGACGACCGGTAAGAAGCGGAGGGAACGGCACGGCCCACGCCGAACGTCCCGGCCCCGGGCCGACCGGTCTCGACGTAGCCCCGCCACATGGCCAGAAGGCCCTGGTTCCACTTCCCGACCCCCCAGGTCGGGCCCGCCCAGGTGCCGTCGCCGAGCACCGCCGCGGCCAGTGTCCCCCATTCTTCGTGACCGGGCTCAAGATCTTCGTCCGAGAGCAGGAAACCCTGCAGCCCGGGCGCCGAGCGGGGGCTGACCAACGGCCGGCTCGGCAGCCCTTGGCCCCGGCGCGAGTGACCGACCAGCGCCTCCGCCGACAACATCACGCTGCAGTCGAGGGCCACGTCGGCGGCAGACTCCAGGCTCACGCTTATGGCGGCCAGGGGGAGGCTACTCAGCTCCTCGTCGCCCGGGGCCAGCGGGTTGAACACCTCGACCCGGGCCCGCACGGGAAAGTGCGGGTCGGCCAAGACCGCTCGACCGAAAGGATAAGTCGTCTCGAACTCGCACTCCCCGAAACGGGGCACGCCGGCCAGCGGCGCCCGGGACCCCTCGGCGCCCTCCACTTCCGGGTCGAACAGAGCACCCTCGAGGATCCTGGCCTGGGGCAGGGTACCCGGGCCTTCCACCCGGCAGGCCAAAAAGGTGAGCTCCGACGTGAGGCCTTTGGAGGGGTGGTTCTCGAGCTCCCAGTCCCGGAACTGCCCCCGCCCACCGAAACCCACCGTACCGGTGCCGATACCGCCCACGGGAAGTGAAATGCGTACCCTGTCGTTCCCTCGGTACCGGCGGGCCACCGGCCATCCTCCACCGGCTCCGGTTTTGCCTGGCTCTTCCACCTTAGGTCGCCTCCTGTTGGGTCAACGGCGTCAAAGTCTGTGGACGCACGGTCACAGTGGTAGGTCTTGGCGTTCGAAGTGCGCAGCTGTGGCCAGCGCGCTCCCCGATCCCCAGTCAAAGCCGCTAACGCCGTTGAGCTGGTCCGTGCCTCCATGGCCGTGGTTCTCGGCGGCCATGCCCCGGGGCGAGCGCCACCAGCCCGAGTACCGCGGGGCCGAAGCAGAAAGGAAAACGGTCGTGAAGGCGGCACGCGCCGCCGCCATCGCCCTCTCGATGTGCTCCTCTTCGCCCGTCACCTTCCCGAACGCGAGGTGAGTCTCAGCAAACTGCGCCTGGCGGGCGTCGTTCCACTCGCCGTCCGTGTTCATCACGCCGTAGCCGCCAAAGCCGTAAAGCCCCAACCAAGGTGGGTCCCACACTTGCTGGTAAAGGCTCAGACGGTCCATAGCCCGGCCGGCCAGGCCCAGGTACGTCCGCTCGTGGGAAACCTCGTAGAGCTCTAGGAAACCGGCGGCGGCGTGGTGCATGCACAACGTGTTTTGGGGCCATTGGCCCGAGCGGTGATCGTAGAAGTCGAGGCTTTTCGGGCTGCACGAGAAGTAAACCTCGAAATCGGTCCACCGTGCCGAGGGGACGACCTGCTCAGCCAGGTAGCGTGCCACTTCGCGGGCGGCACCGAGGACGACTTCTCGCTCTGCGTCGCCGGCGGGTAGAAGGCGGGCCAATGTGGACAGGAACAGCAGCGAGGCGGCGTCCTCGGCGCTCTCCACGTAGCGCCCTTCGGCCCAACGCGACGCGAGCATGGCAGGCACGTACGGGTCACCGCCGGCGCCCTCGACATCGGCCAGGAGCGCGGCGCGGTCCACCACGGTCACGGGCGCGCCGTCCCGGTCGACATATGCCGGCAGCCCTCCGTCGGGGCGCTGGAGCCCGACCAGGGCCCGGGCATAACTGCGGGCGCGTGCGGTGGTCTCGTCGTCGGGCTCCAGTTCGGCGTGCCACCGCAACAACTGGTACATGGTCCAGGACATGTCCATGACGTGGAAGATGCCCGGGCCACCACCCTGGTGGTGGCTCTCGACCCAGCGGTCCGGCCCGAACACGAAGACAGTGGGGAACAGGCCAGCCGGCGCCGGCGCGGACAGCACCAAGGTCCGCGTCGCCCGCGCCATTTCCACCCAGTCGTGCTCGCCCAGGGCCACACCGTAGTGGTAAAGGCCGTAGGAGCTGCGCACGGGGTTGAACCACGACGAGAACCAGACGTCGCCGGCATAGGAGCGGTTGGAGGTTATGGCGCCGGCCCGCCTCCCGCCGATGACGGTCTCCGCCCACAAACTTCTCAGCACGGGCGGGTAAATCTGGCGGGCGTAGTCGCGGGCCGCCTGCGCCAGGGGCCGGCTCGCCTGCCCGGCCGTCGCCATGGCCCAAGCCTTCCTGCGAGCGGCGCCCAGGGACGCCCCGGGTTCCGTGCTGGGGAAAACGCCGACGCAATATCCATAGGTGACCGTCTGCGCGGCAAGCTCATGGGCGGCGGCCTGGCGCCGATGGAAGACATGCCCGCGAACCTCCTGTGCGTGCAGGCCCACAACCAGGTCAACCTCGTTGCCCGACCCCCTCAGCAGGCTCAACGCGGCGGGAAGGGCCACTGACTTACCCACTGTCCCGACGTCTACCACCACTGCTGCCCCCGCTGTCGCGCCCTCCACTACCAGTACCGGCGCCCGGAACATGTGTTGTCCCACCAGGTCGCCGTCTTCGGGCACGAGACTGGGCGTGAACACCTCTGCCACTTCGCCCCCGTCGTAGAACCGCCATCGGGCCTCGAAGGCCTCCATAGCCGGGAGGGGCCCGCCTTCGCTGGACAGCGTCTCGGTGACCTCCAGCCACTGGCCGTCCGGTCGCACGTTAAGGCAAATGGCCCGCACAACGCCACCCGAGCGCCCGACCAGCGTCATCGCCCCGCCACCCTCGCCCTTTACCACCTCCAGCGACCAGGCCGGTGCCGGCCCGTCCTCGAGCCGGCGCAACACCCAAACGCCGTCCGGCCCTCCCAGGGAGATCTCCGGGCCGTTATTACCGACCGCCGCCCTAACGGTCACGCCGTCGGCCTGCATTATGACCGCGCCCGTACCGTCCTCGCTAACCACCACTTGGTCCCCGCCCGTCACGCCGTCTGCCACCGGGCCCTACCTCGAAACGCCCCGGTAACCGATGCCTTCCATCAACTGGCGTTGGAAGAACACGAAGGCGATCACTACCGGCACGCACAGGATGGACAAACCGGCGAAGATAGCCCCGATCGGTCCTCCGCCCTGCATCGCCTCCAGGCTGACCAACCCTAACGGCGCCGTCATCCGGTCCGGCGAGGTCAGGAAGAGGTTCGGCCAGAAGAAATCGTTCCAGATATATTGCCCGGTTATCACCATGACGGCCGAGATGGCCGGCCACGACATGGGCACCATGACGTGGCGGATGATCCTTAGGTGCCCGGCGCCGTCCACACGAGCGGAGTCGTCGAGCTCCTGGGGGATCGTGCGAAAGTGCTGGCGCAGCAGGAAGATGCCCAGGACCTGGATCAGCGCTGGGATGATGAGGCTGGCCTGGTTGTTGAGAAGGTGCATATACCGGATCTCGATGAACGCGGGCACGGCGACGGCCTGGGAAGGAAGCGTCAGCGCGGCCAAGAACATGATGAACAGCACTTCACGCCCCCGGAACTCGATGCGGGCGAAGGCGTAGGCGGCCAGGATGCTCACGATCGCCGCCCCCACCACCACGGAGGTAGTGACAATGACCGAGTTAATTATGTTGAGCAGAAAGGGAGCGGCGGAGAACAGGGTCCTGTAGCTAGCCAGGGTCAGGTGCGACGGGAACCAGTCCGGGGGCACCAGGAACTGGTCGGTCGGCAACTCCAACGATGAAATAACGACCCACACCACGGGTAGCAAGAAGAGTATGCCCGCCACGACCAGCACGGCAGATATCATTACCCGCCAGGCCCGGCTCGTGGCCACGATCGCGTTCTGGGCGTCGCTGCGCCCGGCCGGGCGCCGTTTCTTCCCGCTCTTCATCGCTGTTCCCCCCTGCGCCGGCGGGGTGCCGCCTTGTTCGCGGGCCCGTCCCTCCGTGGCTGCTCCCTCATACACGCTCATAGTGCACCCACCGCCTAGCGATGACGGTCATCACCGCGGCGAAGCTCAGCAATATACCTATATTGATGAGCGACACAACGGCGCTGTAACCGAACTGGTAGTTCTGGAAAGCCGACCTGTAGATGTAAAGTACAATTGTCGTAGTCGCTATCCCCGGGCCCCCGTTGGTGTCGATGAGCGGCCAGGTAAATATCTCGAACGCCCCGATAAAGGCGGTGATCGAAGCGATAAAGGTAGCCGGCGACAGCATGGGCAATGTGACGCGGCGGAACTTTGCCAGCCCGCCGGCGCCATCGATGGCCGCCGCCTCGTACAGGTCCACGGGGATGGTCTGCAAACCGACCAGGAAGATGATAAACGTGAAGCCCAGGGTCGCCCAAACGTCGACGATGACGAGGCCGGGGATGCCCCACGTCGACGAGCCCAGCCAGTTTGGTGCGCTGATCCCGAGCTTGGCCAGGTAGTAGTTGAAGGGGCCGGTCTGGCCGTTCAGGACGTAGGACCACATGAGCGCCACCGTCCCGGCGGACATCAAGAAAGGGGTCACGATGGCCGTACGCGCCCAGTACCGGACCGCCCGGGCCCGGATGGTCGTCACCGCCAGGGCCAGCCCCATCCCCAGGACCAGGTGGAGCGCGGTTGTCATTATGTCCAGCAGGAACGTGTTGGTGAGGACTTGGCCCAGGTTGGGGTCATGGACGACGTGACGGTAATTGTTCAGACCGGCCAGGTGAGCAGGCGATATCAGGTCCCACTGCAGGAACGAGACGACGACCAACCCGACCAGGGGCACGCCGATAAAGGCGACGTACAGGATTAGCGCCGGGCTCAAGAGCAGGTACGCGGCCCGCGGCTGGCTCCGGCCCACCCTTTGACGTCGCCGCGCGGGCCTTGGAGCCCGGGTCTCTACGCTAACCATTCAACCTCGACTTCGATGGGTACACGCACCCGGAGGGCCACTGAGGACGCCCCCCGGGTGCTCTTGGTACGGGATTGCGGCCTTATGCCGCGCCGACGTTTACCGGAGTTCCTAGCCGACCTTCTGCTTCATCAAAGAGTTGCACTGGCTTTGCATGCTCTTCATGCCGGCGGCAGGGCTTACCGCTCCGGTCAGAATGGATTCCCAGGCATTGGAGATCTCGCTCTCCACCGCTCCGGCGTTGGGTACACCCACGATCAGTGTGGCGTAGTCCAGTTCCTTGGTGAAGTACTCCGTCCCCTGGGGCCATTGGCTGAGGAAGGAAGGGTCGGTGGCCACCGAGGTCCGGATGGGCATGTCCCCTCCGAACGGCACCACCGGGCCCCGCTGGAACTCGTCCGAGAAGGTGAACTTGATGAACTCCCACATGGCCGCCTTGTTCTTCACGGATTTGAACATGGGGAACCCGCCCACGCCGACCGGGGTGCCGGGCCTGGTCGAGACAGGCCAGGGGACGATGGCGAAGGTCTTGTTGACGGCCGCCTGCGGTTGGGCAAAGCCCAGGTTGGGCCACATGCCCCCGCCGAACATGGCCAGTCGGCCGGCGTACGCTTGGGTGCCGCCGTTGTACGAACCGCCCGGCTCGTTCGTCAGCTTCTTGCTGACCAGGCTCCGCACGAAGGCCGCCGCCTCGATGCACTCCGGGCTGCCGGCGACACATTCCGTCTGAGCGGGGTTCAATATGTACCCACCGTTGGTGAGCACCCACGGGTAGACGTCGGTGAAGGGACCGGGCACGGGGCTGCCGATGGCCCAGCCCAACCGGTTCGGGGAGTCCGACGTCTTGGTGGCGGCGGACATGAAATCGTCCCACGTCCAACCCGGGGCCGGCTCGGGCACGTTGTACTCCTTGAACATGGCCCGGTTGTACCACACGGACATCACGTTGTAGCCGATAGGCACGAAGTAGGTATGGCCGTTGATGTCGTCGAGCGCCTTGAAGGCCTCCAGCATGTGCGGGGGCACGTCGTTGTAAAAGCCGTTCATGATCTTGCTGTCGGAGGCGATGAAGCTGTCCAGCGGGTCGAGGAGGCCTTGCTCTTCGAACAGGAGCATGCCTTCGGTGGCGATATAAGCGCTGTCCAGCGGCAGGCCGCCGGCGATACGGGTCGAGAGTATCTGGAAAGTCTCGACCCAGCCACCGTTGTTGTTGTAAGAGACGGGGGTAATGGTGATCCCCGTGTTCTTGGTGAAACCCGCCAGCAGCTTGACCGTCGCCGCGTACTCTTCGGCGGTCCCCGGGAAGGCGATGGTGAGGGTGTCGTCCGAAGCGCTGGCGTACCTCTTGGACGCGAGGGGCCGGCGGTCCTTGGCCAGCAGGAGCCGGCTGGGTAACGCCAGGGCGGCCGCGGACGCGGCCGAGCCCTTCAAGAACGTCCTGCGAGAAAAACCCTGTTCTGAGGTCATAATGTTGTTGTGGCTCCCCTTTTTAAGGTGAAGCTATATCGATAGCCCCACAGTGTTATTGCATTTCGGTACTGCACTTGCACTGCAACGGCGGGCCCATGCCCGCGGGTGCAGCTCAGGCCCCCCTCGGGCAGCATGAGCCTCGATGGTGGAGCTCGAAATCGAACAGGCGGACCTTGCGACGCTTGCGACCTCCTTCCATCCGAGCGAATAGAAGCTCGACCGCGGCGTCCGCCATGGCCCGCACCGGTTGGCTGAGCGTCGTGAGAGGCGGGTCCGTTAGCTCGGCCCAGGGTGGGTCGTCGATAGAGACCAGCGAGATGTCCTCGCCCACTCTGAGCCCCGCTTCCTTGACGGCGTGCAGGGCACCGACTGCCATGAGGTTGTTGGCTACCAATAGCGCGGTCGCCCCCGAACCGAGGAGCTCATGGGTGGCATCTACACCCCCGGCGAACCGGAAGTTGCCGTTGGCGACCAGAGGGGGCAAGCCGGCGGCGGACATGGCCTGCTCATAGCCTTTCAGGCGCTCGGCTGCGGTCTCCAGCCGGGGAGGGCCACTGACGAAGCCCACCGCGGTGTGGCCACCGGAAATGAGGTGGTCCGCCCCGGAGCGCGCCCCGGCCGCATTGGCGGCCAGAACGGCGTCCGCCCGGCGGTCGCTAACGCCACGGTCGAAGGCGACCACGGAGGTGCCGTAGTCGATCAGTTCGCTGATCTCGGGGGCGGCGGCATCGGTGGGCGAGATAATGGCCCCCGCCACCCGCTCGGCCGCCAGCACGTGCAGATAATCGCGCTGCTTGGCCTCGTCCTCATCGGTGTTGCACAGCAGCACCCGGTAACCCCGCCGGTACGTGGCGTCCTCGACTGCCCGCACCATCTGGGTGAAGTGAGGGTTCTCGATGTCGGAGATGACCACTCCGATCATTTGCGCCTGCTGGCGACGCAGGTTGCGGGCCGTCCGGTTGGGGCGGTAACCCAGCTCGTTGATGACCGCCAAGACCTCTTCGCGCCTCGCTTCGGCCACCGTGGCGCTGCCCGTGAGGACTCGGGAAACCGTGGCAGGCGACACCCCGGCCAGCTCGGCGACATCTCGTATACGCAACCTGGCACGTACTTGCGAAGCCATCACAACCTTTGGTGAACCTAAGAAGTTTGTTTCAGCAACCCATTTCAGACATCGGTTTCAGCTGTCGGGACTCTAGAACCGCGGCGAGGCCTTGTCAAGGAACCCGGGGACCGGTCGCCTCGTCGATGAGGGGCGCTGCCTTTGGCCGGCGGGGAAGGCCCCCCGTCGGCTGGGTGCTCCATGCCGGGGGACACCCTTGACCGCTCCCGTCGTGTGCTCTGTGCTCAAAGCGGGCTACGCCCCGAGCAGGGCACCGCCTCACCACGGCTAAAGCCGGGGGCTTCCCGTCCCGCACCCTGTTTCGGTGAGGCACGCGTCGAGCGGCTACGTAAACGTCACGGTCCCGGTCGAAGACGGCATGGAGATCAGTTGCGACTTGGCGCTGGCATAGCGGTCCGGCTCATCGCCGAACTCGCCCAGCACCCGGGCGCCGAGGATGGTCCCCAGTCCTGGCAGGGAACGGACCACCGAGGCGTCCGGGTGCAGCTCAAAACCCGCTTCCAGCTCCTTGGCCAGCTCGGCGATCTGAGCGTGCATGGTGGCGATCACGGCCACGCTGGCGGCCACCGAGGCGCCCATGGCTGTCGAGACCTCGGCCGCGGCGGCGAGCTGGTCGGCCCGCAACGCCGCTTGAATTTCGCCGGCCCGTTCGTCGACGCGGCGCTGGCGGCCGCCCCGGCGCAAGGCGGCGGCGATCTTGGAGCGCGACAGGCTACGGCCGAGCTCGGGGGTGGGGGCCAGTCGCAGCACCTCCAGGGCGTCGGCGCTGGCCAGGTCGTCAAAAGCGATCAGGGCGGCGGGGTAGAACTCGCGGAGCGTAGAGCGCAACAGGTTGGTCTGGCGCCCCCGGGACCAGGTCATCGACTGGTGCGCCCGGGCCAGGACCTTGAGCGCCTGGACGGTCCCGCTGTCGACCGCCACCACCCGGTGGTTCTGGCGGTCGGTGCGCACCATGTCGGCCAAGACCTTGGCGTCGCCGGGGTCGGACTTGGCCCCCGAGGTCGAATGGCGGTCCCTATAACGCGACGTGGACATCGGGTTCACGGCAAAGACCTGGTAGCCGGCGCCGACGAGGGCGGAAACGAAAAGGCCCCGGTCGGTCTCGATGCCGATGACAACATCGCTTGGTTCGTCGGCGTGGTGGCCCACGAGCTCATGGAAACGGGCGATGCCGTCCACTCCCTCGGGCAGCCGGCCTCCCCCTAAGCCTAAAGGCCAGGAGCGGCCAGGGGTTGACCGCTCCAGGGCTCGGTGCTGATGCTCAGTTCAGGTCGTCGTCCTCGCCGGGGGCGGACCGGACGGCCCGGGTGATGGAGGCCTCGGCGTAGCGCAGGCTGGCTGCGACCTCGGTGGCGACGAGCTCGTGCTTGGTGTGGCGCTGGCCGTCTTGGCCCTCCCAGGAGTGCTGCTCCAGGCGGCCGGTGACAAGGGCCCGGTCCCCGGTGTGCAAGCTGGTGGCCACGTGTTGGGCCATCGCCCCCCAGGCGGTCACGTCGAGGTAGGTGACGGCCTCCTGGGTGGCGCCGGTGGCCTTGTCGGCCCAGCGGCGGTTCTCGGCGATAGAGAAGCTGACTACTGTCCTGCCGCCGTTGACGCTGCGCAGCTCGGGGTCACGGGTGAGGTTGCCGGCGATGGTGAGGGTGCTCATTTGGTTTCGTGTCCTTTCCGGGTGTGGTGGTTGATGAGCCCGCAAGTGCCGGCGAGAC
>Ga0182030_10013220_pt1 | contig 16442 bp, 12 predicted proteins | sample 812S3MmetaG_FD_121299 | JGI IMG/M metagenome (GOLD analysis project Ga0182030, IMG submission 121299) | Permafrost microbial communities from Stordalen Mire, Sweden - 812S3M metaG (Illumina Assembly) | ecosystem: Environmental > Terrestrial > Soil > Wetlands > Permafrost | place: Sweden...
CAGCCGGTATGTCGGCTTTTGTCCGTTGCCCGCCGGCCGTCCCGTCGTCGACAATGTGTCCGGCTGCACCCACGTCTGCCCCGGCCCGAGCATCGCCGCATTCTGCAGCGTCATCGTCGTCGGGCCCGTCCCGCAGTACACGTTCCATCCTTTGACATTCGCCGGATTGGTCGTCTGTACCGAGAAGGAACCTGCCGCTACCGCGATCGTCGCCGGTACCGAGCTCGCCCCCTCGTCTCCCGCTGCGTTCGTCCACGCGATGGCCACGTAATACGTGCCCGCCGCCAGGTTGCCCGCCGCCCCCTGCGGCGCCGCCGTGGCCGCCCGTGCCACCGGGTTCGCCACAATCCCCAGCCCGCTCTGGATCACATGGTCGTGCGCCCACGTGGCCATCTCGTGGTACTCGTCCCGCCGCCCCGAGTACCGGTCGTTCAACTGACTGTTGTACGCGTCTGCGTACACCATTTCCAGCGTCCGGAATATGAGCCACAGCTTCAGCGGAGGCGTCACCGCTACCTGCCCGAGCGCCGGAATCGCCGCCATCCCCCCCACTAATCCCGCCACCTCGTACACCCCTGGTGACGCCACCCCCTCCAGCAGTCCCGCCACCTCTATGCCGAGCTCCTCCTGTGCCAACGCCAGCTTCCGGGTCACGTCGATACCCTCGACAGTGGCCACGCTCAGCAACTGCGTGTCGTGCCCGCTCAGTTCTTCGATGCTCGCTATCGCCCCGTCCGTGAACAATGCCATCGTGTGCCGCCTACTCTTTGTTGCTCCGCGCCTCGCCCCGCAGCCGCTCCAGCTCCGTCGCGGATACCACCGTCAACTGGACCCTCGCCGCCGCCGCCGCCCGGTCCGCCGCCCGCTTCGCCTCCGCCAGCGCCTCGCGATGCGCTTTCGCCTCGTCCTTCGTAGCCAGCCGCGCCGTTCCCTCCACCAGCATCTTGGCCGCTAACCGCCGCGGCACCTCCGTCTTCGTCCCGACCTTGCCCCCGTCCGCCGTCTCCATGCTCGCCACCAGCGGAAACTCATCCGCGATCTTGTTCTCCATCTCGCGAATCTTCTGGTAATACACCTGTAAATCCATTTCCCTTCCTCTTCCTCTCTTGTTTTATGTGGCACAAGGCTCCGCCTTGTGCATCCGAGCGGAACCCCACCCTCCGGCATCCCGCCCCACAAGGAGCGGGATGCCGTCTCCCTCCCTAGGTGTTCACCTGCACGCCCGACGAGTTCCGCAGCACGCCGCAGCCGTACAGCACGTCTACCGTGAATTGCTGCGCCAGCGTGTTCGGCTGGTAGCTCATCACCACCCGCATCCCGAAGTTGCCCAGCTCCGCATACTCCGCGATCGCCCCCGTCCCCGGCAGCGGCTGCGGCAGCCGCCGCACCACCAGGCCCAAAGCGCTCTTCGTGAACGCCATGTTGTGAGTCGTCACCGGACTGCTGCCCGTCTTCTGCACGAACTGCGACCGGAACACGAAGAAGTCCTTGAATTTTCCAATCGTCCCGTCGATCAACGCCCGTAGGCCCGCATCGCCCGCCGACTGGTATTCGCTGAACCGCTCGATCTGCCGCCACGTCGAGTACGTCGCCGCGTCCACTACGATGAACTTCTGCTCGCTCGCCGGCACCTTCGCCAGAAACAGCGCCGTCTCCGCCGCGTCGATCGTCCCTTCCACGATCGGCGTCCCCGGCGTCCCCACCGGAGCGTTCGCCGTGAACCCTGCGTACAGCCCCAGCAGATCGCTCTCGATCTTCTGCGCGATCGCCGCCACGCACGGCTCCATGTAGATCTTCAGCAGATCCGGCACCGCCAGCACCTTGGTCACATCCGGAATCTGGAACGTCGCTTCCGCGTGCGTGTTCAGCACGATCTGCGCGTTCCCCAGACTCGGATTCTGCGTCTGCACCGTTCCGCCTTCCGCGATGTTGTTCGCCACCATCGTCGGCGGTATCGGCACGTTAACTGTGTCGCCGGTTTGCGCCAGCACCGGCTCGTAATCGCGATTCACCAGGTTCCCCATCACGAGGTTCCCCACCAGCACCGGCAATGCGTCGGCCGCCACCAGCTTGACAATCGCGTTTGCGACGTTACTTGAAGTAATAGCTCCCATTCGTTCTCTCCCTTAAAAGGTTCGGTCCTTTACTACACCCACGCCAGGCCGTCCTGCCCTGCCATGGGCCTCTTCACAGCCCCTTCAGGGTCTGCGACGCCACGCGCACGATTTCCTCTCGTACCCGCTGCATTTCCTCGGCGCTCATCCCCGGGCGTATCTGCTCCAGGTTCACCGTCTCCCGGCCCGCTGCCGGAGCTTTCAGGGTGGCCGTCATCCCTGTGCCCCCGGCAATCCGCGCCGGGAGAAACTCCGGATTCTCGTTCACGAAAGCGGTCAGGTATTCCTTCAACGGCGTTTCGCCGGCCTCGTTACGGGCTACCAGTCGCCCGTCCTCGGTCCGCACGATCCCGTCCTGCACCGCTCTGAACGCAAGATCGATCTTCGCTACTCCCAAGCGCTGCAACTCGGCCCGCACACTCGCGCTCCGCTCCGCCTCCGCCGCCATCTTCCGGCTGCGCTTGTTCTCTTCCACCAGTTCGTTCAACCGCCGCTCCAGTTGCTCTCGGCGCTTCCGCTCTTCCTGCAACTCTGCCTTGTGCGCCGGCTCGCTCTTCGCCTGTTCGTTGTTCACGAACTCCTGTACCGCCTGCCGCACAATCGCCTGTATGTCGATGCCTTCCATATGCCTCCCAATCCCTTACTAGTTCAACCGAGCCCGCGATTCTCCGCTTCCTCCGCGCTCTCAGGTTTTGACGTCCCCTATCCTGCTGTCGAAGCCTTCGCCAGTCTCTTACGTGTTCTCCGCGTCTTCCTTCGCGTCTCCGCGTCTCCGCGTCGAATCGACGCTCCCCGAGGCCTTAGCCCCGTCCCCCTACCCCGCGTCGATCTCCTCCGCTACCCGGTTCTTGATCTCCTGCCGCGCGTCGCACAGGTACTTGAACGCCAGCTTCTTGAATACCTGCTTCTTCAACGTCTCCGATCCGATCCCCAGATCCAGCAGCTTCTTGGCGTCGTCCAGGTCGCTGCTGAAATCGCCGATGTCGAATTCGTCCAGCCCCAAAACGTCAATCGTCACCTCGTCCTGCCGCGCCTCCGCGATCGCCCACAGCACCTGCTTCATCGCGCTTTTCACTATCGCCCCGTACGCGCGCAATACCTCCTGCGTCACCGCGGAGTCGATCTGCTTACTTAGTCCCGACGCCGCGATGAATCCGCCTTTTGCCTCCTCCGCCTGGTTCATCAGATAGCAAACACGGTAAATTTCGTCCTTTAACCGGACCAGGTTGTCCGCTGCGATCTGATAAACCTTCCCCTCCGGCTCCGTCCACCCGAATCGGTCGTCTTTCCCGAGTTGGATGAAGTAGCTCTCCCCCACCACCTGGTTCCATTCCTTGTCCGAATAAATCACCGGACTCGCGAACAGCCCCATCGTCAACGCCCAGGAAAGCGCGTTGGACTTATTAAAGTGTTCTAACTGCAGAAGCGCGGCCTTGTTCACCAGCCACAACCCCTCCGACACTTTCATCTCGAACACCGGCACCCGGCGCTGCCCGGCCAACCCGTGCCGCCCTTCATCGATCAGCTCGATCGCCTGCGCCTCGCCCGCCTTGCCGTAAACTTGGTAGTTCTCGCGGTCGTAGTAAATCCACCGCGTCTCTCTCTCCCACTTCGCATCCGTTACTTGCGATTGCTGCAGGCACGACGTCCGGATCACTACCCATTCCAGCCCCCCCGTCTCGTCGTAGTTCCAGTTGATTACTTCGTCCGCCGCGTATTCCGTCAGGTACGCCCGCGATCTCCCGCTCGCGTCCTCTTCCGCCCGCGTCTGCGCCGCCCCGCCCGCCTTCGGAAAGTCCACTACCACGAAGCTGCTCCCGCATACCATCACCTGCACGAAACGCTGCCGGAAAAACTCCGATAGGTTCGTCCCCTTCAGGTCGCAATTCTCCGCTAGTACGCTGTAGAAGCCCTTCGCTCCCGGGTCGCCTCCGTCAAACTGCAGCATCGGCTCCCGCCGCATCAGCGTCGCCGCGTACCAGTCCACGATCGACCCCACGTAGTTCTCGTAGAACACTCGCCGCAACCGCTCCTCGTACACCAGTGCCGGCTCCTTTTGACGCCGCACCAGGTACTCGTACGCGTTCAGCCGCAATTGCTCCCCGCCCGCGTACAGATCCTTATATTGCTTCCACATCGCCTTCCGCGCGATGTACTCCGGATGCTCCCGGTTGATGTTTTGCATGCTCTCCACCCGTCAAAAACCCACAATCGGAAAACCCCGATCCCCGATCTTCGCCGCCTCGCGGCACTCCTGCCACAGCAGGTATCCCAATGCGTCCGATAAGTGCGTCCGCAACCGGTCCCGGTCTTTGTCGATCTGGTTGCTGTCCGCCTTAAAACACACCTGTTCCAGATCCTTGATCAGTTCCTTGCACCGCGGGTCCATTAGTAACCCGACGTTCCCCGCCGCCGATTTCAGTTGCCGGTTCGTCAGGTTGATCCGCTCCTTCACACTAGGGTTCGATCGCGGCGCACGGTATTCCACCTTCACGTTCGAATAAGTCGCGAAATGGTCCTTGATCATGTCGTAATCCGTCGAACCCGTGGTTTGTTGCTGGTATCCCGACGCGTCGCCGTAAACTAACACCCCCGCTTCGTGCCTCGGATGGCGCTCCAGGAATTCCTCGCACGCCCGCTTCGTCGTCCCGTGCCGGATCACGATCTCTCCGATTACCTGCACCTCCCCGCGCCCTCGCTGCACGATCAACGAACTCATCGGGTCCACGTTGAAATCCAGCGTCCACAACAACGGCTGGTTCCGGTTCACCGTCAATTCCCGCACGTGCGTGTTGCGGTCGAATGCCGAGTACACCCGGCCTCCGTCCATACTCAGGTACGACCCCAGCACTTCCTGCTGATAAAACCTCTCGTCGTAACTGTCTTTCAGCCGTTCGTAGAAGTCCCCGATCCTTCCCAATAGGTGCCGGTTCTCGAATGGCTCCGCTTGCACCGCCGCATATCCGCTCACCGGATCCGCAATGAACTTCCGGTATACCCAGTCGTAACCCTTCGGCGTCCACACCCCGAACCCGCACAGCCGCGTCGCCCGCGGATCCCGCAGCCTTCCTTCCAGCCGCAGCCACGATTCTTCCTGCGTGTACGTCAACTCGTCCAATCCGAACCATGACAGGTTCGTCCCTCGCAACCGCTCGAATTCTTCCACCGGCCGGAACAGAATCCTCGACCGCGTATCCAGCATCACTAACGTGTTTTCCGCCTTGTTATGCTCGTACGGGATGTCGTTGCTTTCCAGAAGTTCGAACAGCGCCGCCTGCGTTGCGTCTCGCAACATCGGATAAGTCGGCGCCCCCAATAGCCCCAGCCGCCCCGGGTTCATGTAGCTCAGCCGGATCGCCTCTTGACACAGTGCCTGGCTCTTTCCGCTGCCGATCGGCCCGGAAAAGCCTTTGAACCTGTTCTCTAATGCGTGGAATTTCTTCTGGGAAGGTAATGGGTCGTAACTTATGTCTCGGTGCTCGGTGTGACCGGTTCGACCCATGTAACCCTGATCTCCTTTGGCTCCTCTTCTCCGATTTCTCTTTCCATCTGCATTAACTTCAGGAAATCCGCCAGCGAAGGCTTAAATTCCTCCGCCTTCAACTTGGTCTCCATGTTTTTGATCACTGTCTCCAGCACACCGCCCACCCTCAGCTTGTTCCTTACTTCCGTCCAGTGCTCGCATTCCTGACAGGATTTGGGAGCCTTCTCTTCTTTCTTGCCCTTGGCCACGTCGTGCTCCTCAAAATAAAAAAGGCCTCGCGAAAACTCGCGAAGCCAAACAGCTCTTCCCTGACTCGACAATAACACCCGGGGTGTTGCCTCAAGCCCGAAGAGATTTTTTAACTAATTGATAACAGAGGAAATATAAATCTCAATGATTGGTGAATAGATATTTTCCGCCGCTCGACTTCTGCAAATGGAACCGCTCTTTGCTCCCCAGTTGCTCCAGTCGCTCGGCCTTCGGCCCTTCCACCACAAGGTAATACCTTGCCTCGCTCCTCCACAGCCGCTGGAATTCCCCGTCGTCGATAAACATGTCCCGCGGAGCGTCCGGCGCGTACGATCCGTAGTCCAGATTGTTTACCCGCCCGTTCAGCAGATAGGCCCGCCGGTTCGTGTAGAAGAAAACCGACGAGAAGGTGTAATACTGGTCGTCCACAATCAGCTTGCCCGGCGGCGCCCCTAGCAGCGCCTCCGCCAGCGGCCGCGACGACATGTACGGATCGAATACCACCAGCGCCATCCGCGCCGCATGGAAAAATAACACCATCATCGCTACCAGCGCCGCGGTCGCCGCCCCTCCGCGCAGCCGCCACGCCCCCCACGTACCCACCGCCAGCGCCACGCCCGCCACCACCAGCGGCCCCCGTAAGTAGGCGAACGATTGCATCGTCAGATCCGTCATGTGCCCCAGCGATAACGTGTACACATCCGGATTCGAGCTCAGCGCCGACGCGATGTCCCCCGGCGTCGCCAGCCCCCGCACCATCCACAGAATCGCGCCGATTGCCGCCAGGCCAAGCGCCGTCACCACGCCCGTCGCTCGCGTCCCCCACTTCAGCCATCTGTCCCCGCTCGCCATCGCGCATCCCAATAGCAGGGCCAGCGCCGGATAGCACGGCATCGAATAGTATTCCTGCGTGGTCGAAAACGTGAAGAAGGTCAGGATGAATCCCGCCCAGCACAAACACAGCAGCCGCACCCGCGGCGCCCGCTCCGCCCCCCGGTATTTCAACCCCAGCGCCGCCGGAAAATACAGGCTCCACGGAAAGAACCACAGCAGGTGGAATAACCAGAAATAAGCCCGCGGCACTGTGTTGTAGTCCCGCGGATACCGCAGATTCAGAAACCGCAGCACGTGCTCGTTGATGAAGTAGAACCAGAAGAACCCGTGATACGAGCCCTTCTCGCTGTGCATCGTGAAATCGAAGTACGGCGGATTCTTCAGCGTCGCCAGCACGTGCCACGGCGCCGCGATCGATAGCGCCAGCAGCATCCCCCACATCACCCGCAACCGCCGCCACGTCCGCTTCTCCAGCAACTGCTTCGTCAGCCCCAGATACACGAGGCCCGTCGCCACCGGGAACGCCGCCGCGATCAACCCCTTCAGCAGCAATCCCGTGCCTATCGCCGCCCACATCGCCATCGCCCACGCCGCCGGATGCCGCTCCTCTTCCTCCAGCGCCCGCATCATCCCCCACAGCGCAATCGTGATCGTGAGCGTCAACATCACATCCGGAATCAGGATGCGCGTGAACAGAAACAGCCCCACGCTCGTCCCCATCGCCAGGCCCGCGTTCAGTCCTGCGCGCCGCCCGAATGCCCACGCCCCGAACCGCGCCGTCACCCAGCACAACAGCACCGTGCTCAATGCAATCGGGATCCGCGCCGCCCAGTCGTGTACCCCGAAAATGGCGAACGCCACCGCCATCATCCAGTATTTCAAGGGAGATTTTTCGAGATACGCCACCCCGTCCAGCCGCGCCGTTACCCAGTCGCCCGATTGCAGCATATTGCGCGCAATCTGCCCCTGCACCGCGTCCACATCGTCCATCAGGGATGGCGGGCTGACCATGCAGCCCAGGAAAACTACCGCCGCCACCAGCGCGACGATTATCTGGTAGCGAAAACCCGCGCGCCTGTCTGTGGAGCCGCCTCCGCCTCTCGCGGAGCCTCCACCTTCCATCTCTTCATCCACAGGAAAAGCGTCAGCAGGCCCCATAAGTGATATCCGGCATTGATCCGTCTCTCCATATGATCGCGGATTAATGCCTCAATCGCACGCCCGTCGAAAATTCCCGTCGCCGCCACCGCTTCCGGCGTCACCGTCTCCATCAGCAATCCCCGCAGTACCCCACGGAACCAGTCGTGCGTCGGTATGTCGAAACCCGTCTTCTTCCGGTTCAGCACCCTCTCCGGCAGCTTGCCCCGCATCAGTTCCCGCAGCACGAACTTCTGCGTTCCCCCGCGGATCTTCAGCCGTTGCGGCAGCGTGGCCGCGAATTCCACAATCCGGTGATCCAGAAACGGCGGCCGCACCTCCAGCGAGTGCGCCATGCTCATCCGGTCCGTCTTGTACAGAATATCGTCCGGCAGATAGTAGTTCTGATCCACCGTCAGATACCGCTGTAACACCCCGTTCGGCGCCATCTTCAGGTCGTCCACCAGCTTCCGCAACCCGCTGCCCTTCGTCCCCGGCCGGATCTGCGCCAGTTGCTCCGGCGAGAACGTCCCGTTCCAGAAAAAGTGCGCCTCGTCCGGATCGAGCAGGCTCCCTTCCAGCCACCGCTTCAACTTGTATTCCAGGCTGATTTTATCGTCCGACACCGGCATGTACCGGTCCAGCGCGCTGCGCATCAGCCGCCGCAGCCCCGCCGGCGCCAGACGCCGGAACGGCCGCACCAGCCGGTCCGCTTGGTGGGTCAGATATCCGCCGAACAGTTCATCCGCGCCTTCGCCCGATAGCGCCACCGTCACGTGCCGCCGGCTCATCCGCGAAAGGAACCACACCGGCAGCGCCCCCGCGTCCGCGCTCGGTTCGTCCGAATAGTACGCGAAGTCCTCGATCGCGCCCTGTAACTCTACTTCCGGATTCAAATCGAATTCGTGATGGTCCGTCCCGTAATTGCGCGCGATCTCCCGAAAGTAGGAGCTTTCGTCAAAGCTCCGCCCCTGAAACGAAACCGAAAACGTCTTCAGTTTCCCCGCCGTCTGCGCCGCCGCGTAGTGCAGAATCGCCGACGAATCCAGCCCGCCCGATGCCCACACCCCCAGCGGAACGTCCGCAATCAGATGCTCCCGCACCGCATCGTGCAACAGCCAGTCCAGTTCCTCTTTGGCCGCCCCCAGCGAGATCCCTCGCTTCCCGCCCTCCGGCAACTTCCACCATGCTTCGCCCCGTAACTTCCCGTGGCGCCATTCCAACAGGTGCCCCGGCGCTACCTTCTTGATCCCCCGGATCAGCGTCTGCGCCCCCGCCACGTAGTTCAGCGATAAATACGTGTCCAGCGCGTCCAGATCCAGATCCCGCGGCACTTCCGGATGCTCCAGAATCGCCTTCAATTCCGATCCGAAATACAGCTCCTCGCCGCTCAAGTAGTAGTACAGCGGCTTGATCCCCATCCGGTCCCGCACCAGCACCAGCCGCTTTTGCGACTCCGTCCACAACGCCACCGCGAACATCCCCCGCATCCGCGAAAAACACGCCGTGTCCCACTCCAGAAACGCCTCGAGCACCGTCTCTGTGTCGCAGTTCGAGCGGAAGCGGTGACCCAGACTCTCTAACTCGGCTCTAACTTCTTGATGATTGTAGATTTCCCCGTTGAAGACAATCGCCGTATCCCGGTTCCCACTCAGGATAGGCTGGTCCCCGCCGCCCAGATCGATGATTTTCAGCCGCACCGCGCACAACGTCGCTTCGCTGCCTTCGAAAATACCCTGTTGGTCGGGTCCGCGATGGGAAATCGCCTCCGTAATCCGCTCGGCAACTCCCTTGCTGGCGCCCTTACTGCGCCGCGTAAATCCCGCAATTCCACACATTTAGGCCTAATACTCCGATCCCCAGACAAACTTCATTGTAAAGATCCGCTTTGTGTCTAAATATACCACGAATCGCCCCTTACACAGAACAATTACCAATTGCAAGCCTCTTTCGGGCTACCCGCATCCCCACCTACCCACTTTAACCCCGGTCACTCCAACAAAAAATATCCCGCAACCAACTAGCAATCAACCACTTACCTACCAAAATGCCCTCTGGCGCACCCCGTTTTTTGCACCCTCTGGATTAAAATGAAACCAGGGGAGGCGCAAGAACCTTCCCCGGCACGGGCGGTCCCTTCTGTCAACTGTGGAGAAAATCCGCAAAGCGGGACAAATTTGTCTCACTCCACGCTAATAACTCATTTGTTTTCAATAAACATGCCACAAGAGTTGAGACAAATTTGTCCCGCCTCGAGCCCCTCCGTGTCCCTACCTGTGAGAAACTGAAGAATTCGTGGACAATCCCATCCAGGTGGAAGCCCTCACCAAGAACTACGGCGGTCTTTCAGCCGTCAAGGGCATCGATTTCCAAGTGCGCGCCGGCGAGGTCTTCGGCATGCTCGGCCCCAATGGCGCCGGTAAGACCACCACCGTCGAAATCCTCGAAGGACTGCGCACCCGCTCCGGCGGTCGCGTCAGCGTCCTCGGCTGCGACCCCGAGGTCCAAACCCGCCAACTCAAGGACCGCGTCGGCGTCTGCCTCCAGTCCACCAACCTCCAGGAGAAGCTCAAAGTCTCCGAGGCCATGGAACTCTTCGCCGCCTTCTACACCCGCACCGTGGATGGCGATCAACTCTTGAAGCGCCTGCAGCTCTGGGAAAAGCGCGACACCCAATACGCCAGGCTCTCCGGCGGGCAAAAGCAGCGCCTCGCCCTCGCCCTCGCCATGCTCAACGACCCCCAGGTGCTTTTCCTCGACGAACCCTCCGCCGGCCTCGACCCCCAGGCCCGCCTCGAAATCCACCAACTCGTCCTCGACCTCCGCCGGGAGCAGCGCACCATCCTCCTCACCACCCACTACATCGAGGAGGCCGAGAAACTCTGCGACCGCGTCGCCATCGTCGATGAGGGCCGCATCGTCGCCATCGGCACCCCGCGCGAGATTCAGGAAAAGGCGCTGGCCCATGCCACCATCGAAATTGAACTCGCCGCCCCGCTCGGCGATCTCGCCCTGCCCCACTGGCCGGAAGCCGACCACGTCACCGTCGACCAGACGCGCATGAAAATTGCCGTGACCACCCACCGCCCCGCCCGCATCGTCGTCGCCATGGTCAAGTGGCTCGACGAAAATGGCGTCGAACTCGCCGACATCCGCATCAAACGGCCATCGCTCGAAGACGCCTTCATCGAACTTACCGGAAAGAGCCTGCGGGAATGAGAGTCTACCTGGCGCTGTTCAAGAGCAATATGCGGCTCACGCTGCGCGATCGCGGCGTGCTCTTTTTCAATTACCTCTTCCCCCTGATTTTCTTCTTCGGTTTCGCCGAGCTGTTCAACGCCGGGGTGGGCGCGGGCGTCGCCTACTTCGTCAGCACCGTGCTCGTGATGGGCATCCTCGGCAACGGCTTGTGGGGCGCCGGCATGCGCAGCGTGCAGGAGCGCGAAGCCAATATTCTCCGCCGCTTCAAGGTCACTCCCATCTCCCCGCTCCCCATCCTGGTGGCCGCCATGCTGAGCGGCTGGCTGCTCTTCCTTCCCATGCTCTTCCTCCTGGTAGGGCTGGCTCATTTCATCTACGCCATGCCGATACCGCGGAATTGGCTCTCGCTGTTTCTCATGGCTTCGCTCGGCGTCTGCGCTCTGCGCGCCATCGGCCTGATCCTGGCCGCCGTCACCAACACCATGGCCGAAGCCACCATCGCCATTCAAAGCGTCTACATGCCCATGCTCTTCCTCTCTGGCGCCACCGTGCCCTCCGCCCTGCTGCCTAATTGGGCGCAGACCCTGGCGCAGTTCATGCCCGCCTCCTACCTGGTCAGCGGTTTCCAGGGCATCTTCTTCCGCAATCAGAATCTGGCCGACAACGCCCCAGCCGTCGCCGCCCTGCTCCTCACCACCGCGCTCGGTCTGTTCCTGGCCACCCAACTCTTCCGCTGGGAAAAAGAGGAAAAAATCCGGCCGCGCAACAAACTCTGGGTGATGGCGGTGATCGCCCCCTTCGTCGTCATGGGCACCTGGCAGTCGTACAGCAAAGATCATTTGAGCAACAACGCCGCTCTCTTTCGCGATTTGCAGCGCTCCGGCGTCTTCCTCATCCGCAACACCCGAATCTTCATCGGCGACGGCAAGGTCATCGAAAACGGAGCCGTCCTCGTCCGCGACGGCAAGATCGCCGAAGTCTACGAAGGCGCCGCGCCCGATACCGATCGCCTCAAAGCCGAGATCGTCGAGGGCGCCGGCAAGACCCTGCTTCCCGGCCTGATCGATGCCCACGTCCATCTCGCCGCTTCCGGCGGCATCTCCACCGCCGCCGCGGACTACGACGTCGAAAAGACCATGCCCCGTTCCGCCGCCGCCCTCCTCTATAGCGGCGTCACCGCCGCGCGCAGCGTGGGCGACGGCCTGGACGCTTCCCTCAACCTGCGCAAGTCCATCGCCGACGGCGCCAGACTCGGCGCCCAGCTCTTTGTCTGCGGACCCATGTTCACCGCCGAGGGCGGCCACGGCACCGAGTTCGTCCAACACCTGCCGGCCGGTATCAAGGAAACCGTGAAGGCCCAGTTGGTGCGTACCCCTAAAACGCCCGAGGAAGCCCGCAAACAGGTCCGCGAACTCAAGGCCAGAGGCGTCGATGGCATCAAGGCCATCCTGGAAGCCGGCTGGGGCGACGGCATGCTTTACGACCGCCTCGACCTCCTCCTCGTCCGCGCCGTATCCGAAGAGGCCCACCTCCAGCACCTGCCCCTGGCCACCCACACCGGCGACGCCCGCGACGTGGCCGACGCCGTCGAAATCGGCAGTGCCAGCATCGAACACGGCTCCTGGCGCGATGAGATCCCCGACAACCTGCTGGAACGCATGGCCACCCAGGGCGTCTATCTCGACCCGACCCTCGCCGTCGCCGAGGCCTACGCCCTCTACTTCGGCGGCAAGCCGGATCCCTTGAATCATTCGCTCGTCCAGCAGGTGCTGCCCGCGCGCCTGCTGAAGGGTACCCGCGAGTTCGTGACCTCCGGTAAGGCCGCCGACGCCGCCAAAGCCGAGTTGTTCCAGCGCGCCCTCGACACCGCGCGCGCCAACCTGCTGCGTGCCTGGAAGGCCGGCGTTCCCCTCGTGATGGGTACCGATTCGGGCAATCCCATGGTCTTCCACGGACCCTCCCTGCACCACGAGTTGCAACTCTGGGTCGATGCCGGGATTCCCGTGACTGTGGCCCTCCAGGCTGCCACCGTCAATGCCGCACGGTTGCTGGGTGCGGAAAAGCGCATCGGAGCCATCCGCGTCGGGCTGGATGCCGACCTGCTCCTGGTGGACGGCAACCCGCTTCAGGAAATCGCCGCCACCGAGCGCATCTCCCTGGTAGTCTTCAAGGGCGAACGAATCCGCCGCGCCGCCCTCTTCGACCAAAAATAACCAGCCAAAGGTGGGACGGGCTTCAGCCTGTCAATCCGAGCGAAGCTCGGACTCTTCTTGTTCTTGCCTTTCTCTGCGCTTCCTCTGCGCCCTCAGCGTCTCTGCGGTGAATAGTCTGCCGCCATCTTCCCAATCTCCGCCGCTACCATCTCCGGCTCTTCCATGGGGATAAAGTGCGAAGCCTCCGGCAGCACGACCTCGCGCCCGTGAGCAAATCGCGACGCCAGATCCGGCGCCGTCGGCGACGCCGCCAGATCGAACTTCCCGGGCTGCCGCTCCTTGCCCGCCCGCATCACCACCACGGGATGCCGCAACCGCGCCACCTCCGCATAGATATTCGACTCCGGCTCTTTGGAGTTCAGATAAATCGACGCCTCCACCGCCGGCGGGCACGCCAGCACGAATTTCCCATCGCGCGGCAGTACGCCGTAATCGCAGTAATCCCGCAGGATCTCCCGCCGCCAGCGGGCGAAGGGCGCGCGCGCCTGGAAACGTTCGAACATCTCGTCCGGCGACGCCCAGTGATTGCGCCGCCGCAGCGTGAACGATGCCTCCGGCGGCGCGGTGCCATAGTATTCCAGCGGGAAAATCGTGGGGTCCACCAGCACCAGCGCGCGATACGTGTGCGGCCGCAGCGCCGCCGCCTGCACCGTGGTATGCCCGCCGCTCGAATGCCCGATGCCGATGGCGTCGCGCACGTCCCAGTGCTCCGCCACCGACGCCATGTCGCGCCCGAAAATCCGCCAGTGGTACGGCAGCTCCGGCTGGCTGCTGCGCCCGTGCCCGCGCGCGTCCAACGCCAGGCAGTGACGCTCCGGGAACATGCGCACGATCTGGTCCCAGCACCGGCCGTGAAATCCGGTGGCGTGCGCGAACAGAAACGGCGGGTCCTCTCCCGGCCAATCCCATACCGCCAGCTCTTCTCCGCGCTTGCCAACGAACTTCAACTCAGGGGTTCGATCCACCTCCGTATTTTCCCACGGTGGCATAAGGCTCCGCCTTGTGCATCCGCTTCGCAGCTCGGACACCCTTATACTCGTTACATGGCCGGTCTGCTCTACCTCGTGGCGACTCCCATCGGGAACCTGGAGGACATCACCTATCGCGCCGTCCGCGTGCTCGGCGAAGCCGATCTGATCGCGTGCGAAGACACGCGCCAATCGCACAAACTGCTGGATCACTACCATATCCACAAGCCCACCGTGAGCTATCACGACCACAACGAGGCAGAGCGTACCGAAGAACTCATCGCCCGCCTGCAAACGGGCGCCGTGGTGGCGCTGGTTTCCGATGCCGGCATGCCTCTCGTCTCCGACCCCGGCTACCGTCTGGTGCACGCCGCCATCAGTGCCGGCATCGCCGTCGAAGCCGTGCCCGGTCCCTCGGCATCGCTCACCGCCCTGGCCGCTTCCGGCCTGCCCACCGACGCCTTTTACTTCGGCGGCTTCCTGCCGGCCAAGCCGGGGCAGCGCGCCCACCTGCTGGAGGCGCTGGCCGAAGAGCCGGCCACCCTCATCTTCTACGAAGCGCCCCATCGCATCCTGGAATCGCTCGAAGCCGTCGAGACCGTCCTTGGTCCGCGGCCCGTGGTGGTGGCGCGCGAGCTCACCAAAATCCACGAGGAGTTTCTGCGCGGCACCGCCGCCGAAATCCGCGCGCAACTGGCCGCGCGCGACGCCGTCAAGGGCGAGATTACCCTGCTCATCGGCAAGGCCACCCAGCCGCCGCCCGACGATACGCCCGTGATAGAGGCCGTCAACACGCTGATCGCCGATGGCATGCCCCGAATGGACGCCATCAAGCTGGTGGCGCGCCGCCGCGGATTATCCAAACGGGCAGTGTACCACCAGATGTTGCAGGAGAAGTGATGGAGTCTATACCATGCTGAATCGCTTTCGACTGCCGGCCGCGTTGTTGCTCCTCTCGGCCCTCTGCCCGGCCCAGGATTATGTCGATACCGTTGTCGAGCGCGCCCGCAAGGAATTCGATGTCCCCGGCATCGCCGTGGCCATCGTCAAGGATGGCAGCGTCGTGCTGGCCAAAGGCTACGGCGTGCGCAAGCAGGGCGAGACGGCGCCGGTCACCGCGCAATCCCTCTTCCGCATTGCCTCCAACTCCAAGGCGTTCACCACCGCCGCGCTCGCCATGCTGGTGGATCAACGCCGCATCGCCTGGGACGATCCGGTCACCGAGCACATGCCCGGCTTTCAGTTGTACGACCCCTACGTCACCCGCGAGATGACGATCCGCGACCTGTTGACGCACCGCAGCGGCCTCGGTCTGGGCGCCGGAGACCTGATGTTCTTCCCGCCGGGCGATCTCGGCCGCGACGACATCGTCAAGCGCCTGCGCTTTATCAAGCCCGCCACCAGTTTCCGCAGCGCCTATGCCTACGACAACCTGCTCTACATCGTGGCCGGACAGCTCATCCCCGCCGTCACCGGCCAGAGTTGGGACGAGTTCGTCCGCGCCCGCATCTTCACCCCGCTCGGCATGACCAACACCTCCACCGATGTCGCGGCGCTAAAGAAGGGCAAGGATGTGGCCACTCCGCACAACACTCTCTCCGGCAAGCTGGAGGCGCTGCCCCAGGAGGATATGGACACCAGCGCGCCGGCGGGCGCTATCGTCTCCTGCGCGGAAGACCTCGCCAAGTGGATGATCGTACAGCTCAACGGCGGCGCATTCGGCCCCGCGGGGCCGAATGCCCCGGTTGCCCCGGTTGGTCCGCCGGGCGCGGCGGGTAGGACGCCGCGCCTGTTCAGCGCCGTGCAGGCCAGGGAAATGTGGACGGCGCAGACCATCCTGCCCATCGAGGATCTCCCCAAAGATGCGCCCGCCGCTTTTGCCGCCATTCAGCCCAATTTCCACGCCTACGGTCTCGGCTGGGGTCTCAGCGACTATCGCGGCAAGCGCCTGGTGGGTCACACCGGTTCGCTCTCGGGCTTCGTTTCCCGCACCGCGCTCATCCCGGAACTGAAGCTCGGCATCGTGATCCTCACCAACCAGGAGGAGACCGCCGCCCATTCCGCCATCGCCAACACCATCGTCGATCACTACCTGGGCGTGCCCGATGCCGATTGGGTGGCGGCCTATGCGGCGCGTGTGAAGATCCAGCGCGCCGAAGGCGAGGAAGCCGTCAAGAAGGCCGCCGGCCAGCGCAACCCCAACACCAAACCCGCGCTGCCGCTCGCCGCCTATGCCGGCCGC
>Ga0182030_10013223_pt1 | contig 16440 bp, 11 predicted proteins | sample 812S3MmetaG_FD_121299 | JGI IMG/M metagenome (GOLD analysis project Ga0182030, IMG submission 121299) | Permafrost microbial communities from Stordalen Mire, Sweden - 812S3M metaG (Illumina Assembly) | ecosystem: Environmental > Terrestrial > Soil > Wetlands > Permafrost | place: Sweden...
CCAGGCCGGCACCAAGAGCTGGAAGGCGTTCTTCTTCGGCTCCTTCGACTCGTCGAACTTCATCACGGTCGACAAGCCGCCGGCCGCGCTCTGGGTCATGGAGCTGTCGGCCCGGGTCTTCGGCCTGAACTCGTGGAGCGTCCTCGTACCCCAGGCGCTCGAGGGCGTGGCCACGGTCGGGCTGCTCTACCTCTGCGTGCGCCGGTGGTTCCCGCCGGCCGCGGCCCTGCTGGCCGGCGCCGTCATGGCCACCACCCCGGTGGCCACGCTGATGTTCCGCTTCAACAATCCCGACGCACTGCTCACCCTCCTGCTCACCGGCGCGGCCTACGCCACCATCCGGGCGATCGAGGCCGGGCGGACGCGGTGGCTGGTGCTCGCCGGGACCCTGGTCGGGTTCGGCTTCATCACCAAGATGCTCCAGGCCTTCATCCTCATTCCCGTGCTGGCGCTGGTGTACCTCTTGGCCGGCCCCCCGAAGCTCGGCCGACGCATCGTCCAGCTCGTCTGGTGCGGTGTCGCCCTCGTTGTGGCGTCCGGGTGGTGGGTCGCCGCCGTCGTACTGACGCCGGCCGCCGACCGTCCCTACGTGGGCGGCTCGACCGACAACAACATCCTCAACCTGATCTTCGGCTACAACGGCATCGGCCGGCTCAGCGGGAGCGAGACGGGGAGCGTCGGTGGTGGTGGCACGGCCGGCTCGATGTGGGGACCCACCGGCTGGGACCGGCTCTTCCTCCGGTCGTTCGGCGGCCAGGTCTCCTGGCTCATCCCCGGTGCCCTGGTCGGCCTGGTGGCCGCGCTGTGGATGACCCGGCGGGCACCCCGCACCGACCGCACCCGGGCCGCCTTCCTGCTCTTCGGCGGCTGGCTGCTGCTGACCGGCCTGATCCTCAGCTACGCCCAGGGCATCATCCACCCGTACTACACCGTGGTCCTGGCCCCGGCCGTGGGCGCCCTGGTCGGCATGGGCGGCACGTACCTGTGGCACCACCGGGTCGCCTGGTTCCCCCGTATCGCCCTGTGCCTCGCCATCGGCGCCACCGCCGCCTGGGCGTTCGTCCTGCTCGGCTGGAGTCCGCAGTGGTACCCGGCACTGCGCTGGGCGATCCTGGCCGCCGGCGTGCTGGCCATCATCGGCATCGCCGCGACCCCGCGGGCACGGGGCGTGCTGGCCGCCGGCATCGCCGGCCTGGGGATCGCCGCGGTCATCGCCGGACCCGCCGCCTACGCCGTCGACACCGCGTCGACCCCCCACTCGGGCTCCATCCCGTCGGCCGGACCGACCATCCAGGGCGGCGGATTCGGACCGGGCGGCGGATTCAGACCGGGCGGCGGATTCGGCGGCCGGGGTGGGTTCCGTGGTGTCGCCGGGGGCTTCCCCCGCGGCGGAGTCGGCACACCTGGTGGGTTCCCCGGCGGCGGCACGCCGCCTGCCGGGTTCGCCGGTGGACTGCCCCCCGGCTTCGGCACCGGTTCCCGCGTCGGTGGCGGGTCCTTCACCTTCCCCGGCGGTGCGGCCCGGGCCTTCGGCGGGGCCGGCGGGGCCGGCGGGGCCGGCGGCCTGCTCAACGCCTCGACCCCGGGCAAGCAGCTCGTCGGCCTGCTCGAGTCCGGCGCGTCCCGGTACACCTGGATCGCCGCCACCACGGGGGCCAACTCGGCGGCCGGCTACCAGCTGGCCACCGACGACCCCGTCATGGCGATCGGCGGCTTCAACGGCACGGACCCGTCACCGACGTTGGCCCAGTTCCAGGCGTACGTCGCCGAGGGGAAGATCCACTACTACATCAGTGGTGGCGGTTTTGGTGCCCCCGGCGGCAACTCGTCGACCTCGCACTCGTCAGCCATCGCCACCTGGGTGAGCACCCACTACACCGCCAAGACCGTCAACGGCGTGACGATCTACGACCTGACGGCGCCCAGGTGAATTCCGTCGCCGTCACGGCCGACCCCCCGGGGGAGGCCGTGACGGCGGGGGCGGGCGAGGTCCCGCCGGGCGTGTCCTACCGGGCCGGCCTGGTCATGGTGAACAGGGGCGGTCCGCCCGGGCTCGGCGTGAGCCGGGCCGTCTCCTCGAAGCCGAACCGACGGTAGTAGGCGAGGTTGTCCTGCTTCTGGGTCTCGACGTAGGCGGGCAACCCGTCCCCGTCGACGGTCTCGAGGCTCGGTTCCATCAGGCCTGTGCCGATCCCCCGCCGCCAGACCATCGGGTCGGTGGCCAGCAGGCACAGGTACCAGTGGTCGTGGCGCGGCCGGGCCTTGTCGATGGCCATCGTGTAGCGCAGGCCAGTCAGCAGGGCCGGCGGCCGGGGGATGAGGGCGCGGACCGCACCCGCCATCTCGCCGATCTGGGCGGACACGGGGAGCGGAAAGGTCCCCGGCTTCTGCCATACGCAGATGCCGACGAGCGTGCCGGCGCGGTCGCGGGCGCCCGTGACCACCGCGGTGTCACGGAGGGCGGCGAGGTGGCTCCGCATGTAGAGGGCGAGGCCCCGGGCACGCAGCATCGGCTCGGCCGAGAGGTGGATGAAGAACGGGTCGTCGTAGAAGGCGCGCGAGCCGAGGACGGCGACCTCGTTGCGGGTGTGCCGATCGAGGATCAGGGGGCCGAAGGTGAAGGGGACGGAGGACATGCCGCGCACAGTAGCGCCCGTCCCGACCGCCCCCGCCGGGATCGGGCCGCCTGCGGTCAGGATCGGGACTTTCGGCCCGTTTCACAGCGCTCCCGCTCCGTGATGATGAGGACCGACACCCTCCACCCCACGAAGGAGACCCCACTGTGGCGATCAACGTGACCCCGATCCCGGGGCTCGACCCCGCCGTCAACGATGTCCGGCTCCGGACGGCGGCATTCGTCAACACCGAGATCCTCCCCCACGAGGAGGCGCTGTGGCGCACCCAGCGGTCGGGCGAGCTCGACGGGGACGAACGGGAGCGGGCGCGCCATCGCAGCATCGAACTGCGCGAGGAGATCAAGGCGAAGGTGAACGAGGCCGGCCTGTGGGCCCCTCACCTGCCGAAGGAGTACGGCGGCATGGGGCTCGACTTCCTCGAGCTCGCCTACATGTACGAGATCCTCTCCTATGCCGTGGGCGCCAGCGCCCTGTTCGGGATCGCCGCCCCCAACTCCGGAAATGCCAGCGTGCTGGTCAAGTACGGCACCGAGGAGCAGAAGCGCAAGTGGCTGCTGCCGCTCATCGAGGGTGAGCTGCAGTCGGGCTTCTCCATGACCGAGCGCGACCACGCAGGCTCGGACCCCCGCTCGATCGCCACGACGGCCGTGCGCGAGGGCGACGAGTGGGTCATCAACGGCCACAAGTGGTTCACCTCGAACGGGATCGACGCCGACTTCTTCATCGTCATGTGCCGCGCCGACGACCCGTCCGGCGAACTCGGCGCGCCCGGCCGGATGACCCAGATCATCGTCCCCACCGCCACCCGGGGCGTGCACATCGTGCGGGGCATCGGCATCTTCGGGCACGACTCGTCCGACCACTGCGAGATCCGCTACGAGGACGTCCGGGTGCCCGTCGAGAACACGCTCGGTCAGGTCGGCGAGGGCCACCAGGCCGCCCAGGACCGGCTCGGCGCCGGCCGGGTGTACCACTGCATGAATTCGGTGGGCCAGATGTGGCGGGCGTTCGACCTGATGGTGGAGCGGGCGCTGACCCGCGAGGTCCACGGCGGCCTCCTGAAGGACAAGCAGTTCGTCCAGGGTTTCATCGCCGACTCCTACATCGACGTGCAGTCCGCCCGGCTCATGACCATCGACGCCGCCCAGAAGGTGGCCGCCGGCTCCCCCGACGTCCGGACGGCCATCAGCGCCGTCAAGGTCTTCGTACCGGCCGCCTTCCACCGGGTGGTGGACCGGGCCATCCAGGTCTGGGGCGGCGCCGGGGTGAGCAACGACCTGCCGCTCGCCGGCATGTACCTGACGGCGCGGGTCCTGCGGCTGGCCGACGGTCCGGACGAGGTCCACAAGATCCTGATGGCCAAGAACATCGTCCACCACGCCGAGACGGGCGAGGGCTGGAATTTCGGCATCTGACGGCCCGGGAGACCACCCGCGGCCCGGCGCGGCACGGAGGCGTTCCACTACGCTTACCGTCGTGAACCTGCCCCAGATCAACCAATCACGTCGTGTCGTCACCGACCTGCCGGGACCGAAGTCGAAGGAGCTCGACGCCCGCCGGCAGGCCGCGGTGGCGCCCGGAGTGAGCTCCGTCTTCCCCCTCTACATCGACCGTGCCGAGGGGGCGATCCTGGTCGACGTCGACGGCAATTCGCTGATCGACCTCGGCGCCGGCATCGCCGTGGTCAGCGTCGGCCACGCCGCGCCGGCGGTGGTCCAGGCCGTGCAGGACCAGATCGCCAACTTCGCCCACACCTGCTTCATGGTCAGCCCCTATGAGCAGTACGTCGCCGTGTGCGAGGAGCTCAACGCCCGCACCCCCGGCGATCACGAGAAGCGGTCCGCTCTGTTCAACTCGGGCGCGGAGGCCGTGGAGAACGCCGTGAAGATCGCCCGGCACACCACCGGCCGCAACGGGGTCATCGCCTTCGACCACGCCTACCACGGCCGCACCAACCTGACCATGGCGCTGACGGCGAAGAACATGCCGTACCGCGACCGCTTCGGCCCCTTCGCACCCGAGGTCTACCGGGTGGCCATGTCCTATCCCTACCGCGACCCCGAAGGGATGACGGGCGCGGAGGCGGCGGCGCGGGCCATCGAGCAGATGGAGCGTCAGGTCGGGGTGGAGAACGCGGCGTGCGTGCTCATCGAGCCGATCCAGGGCGAGGGTGGCTTCATCGTCCCCGCCCCCGGCTTCCTCCCGGCCGTCGCCGAGTGGTGCCGGGCCAACGGCGTGCTGTTCATCGCCGATGAGATCCAGACCGGCTTCTGCCGCACCGGCGACTGGTTCGCCTGCGACGACGAGGCCGTCGTGCCCGACCTGATCACCACGGCCAAGGCGATGGCCGGGGGCATGCCACTCGCCGCAGTGACCGGCCGGGCCGAGCTCATGGACGCCGTCCACGTCGGGGGCCTCGGGGGCACCTACGGAGGCAACCCGGTGTCGTGCGTCGCCGCCCTCGCCTCGATCCGGACCATGGTCGACCTGGACCTGGCCGGCGCGGCGCGGACGATCGGCGCGGCGGTCACCGAGCGCTTCGGCGCCCTGCAGGCCGAGCACCCCGGGATCGGCGACGTACGCGGCCGGGGTGCCATGCAGGCCATGGAGCTGGTGCGGCCCGGGACCAGGGAGCCCGACGCCGACGCGGCCAAGCGCATCGTCGCCGCCTGCCACCGCGAAGGCGTGGTCACCCTGTCGTGCGGCAGCTACGGCAACGTCATCCGGCTCCTGCCGCCGCTGGTCATCACGCCGGAACTCCTCGACGACGGGCTCGGCATCCTGGCCGACGCCGTGACCGCCGAGCTGTAGCCCGGTCCGTCGCCCCGCCGGCGCTCACTCGAAGCGCAGGCAGCCGTCGTCGAGGTCGGCGGCCGGAATCGTCTCCCGTTCCGACCAGTAGTCCTGGCTGTGCTCCCACTCCGGCGTGGCGATGCGGCGCGGCAGCAGGTGCATCGAGCGCCGGAGGTAGCCGGGGTTGAAGTTGTCCGGGTCGATCCAGGGGCCGAGCTCGCGGCCGAGGTCCTCCGGACGGAGCTGGGGCGTCACCCGGTGGGCACCGAGCTCGTCCATGTGGTCCAGCAGTCGACAGACGAAGTCGCACACGAGGTCGGCCCGCAGCGTCCAGCTGGCCCGGAAGTAGCCGAAGACCCAGGCCATGTTGGGGACACCGGTGAAGAGCATCCCCCGGTAGGAGACGGTGTCGGCCAGGTCGAGGGGCTCGCCGTCGATGGCCACGTCGATGTCGCCGAGGACGCAGAGGTCGAAGCCCGTGGCCGTGATGACCACGTCGGCGTGCAGCACGTCGCCCGAGGCGAGCACGATGCCGTCCTCGACGAAGTGGTCGATGACGTCGGTCACCATGGTCGCCTGGCCCGCCGAGATCCCGGCGAACAGGTCGCCGTCGGGGACGAATGCCACCCGCTGGCGCCAGGGGTCGTAGCGCGGCGTGAAGTGGGTGGCCACGTCGTAGCCCTCCGGCAGCAGCTCGGCCACCATCCGGATCAACTCGTCCCGGACCAGCTCCGGCTCGTCGAGCGACAGCTGGATGAGTGCATGGCTGTCGAACAGGAGCTTGCGGCGGACGATCTCGTGGACCCACTCGTCCGGCAGGTCGAGCTGGCGCAGCATGTCGGCCAGCTCGTTGGCGTTGGGCCCGGCGTAGAAGTAGGTCGGTGAGCGCTGCAGGACGGTCACGTGTCCGCACCGGTCGGCGATGGCCGGCACGAGGGTGGCCGTGGTGGCGCCGGAACCGATCACCACCACGTCCTTCCCCTCCAGGTCCAGGTCGTCGGGCCACGTCTGGGGGTGGACGACCCGGCCCCCGAACCGCTCGAAACCGGGCCAGTCCGGCGTGTGCCCCCGGGCATGGCGGTAGTAGCCCTGGCCCATCCACAGGAAGCCCGTGGTGAAGGTGCACCGGGCGCCGGTGTCGGTCCGGGTCGCCGCGACGGTCCAGAGGTTGTCCCGGCTCGACCACGATGCCGAGTCGATGCGGTGGCGGTAGCGGATGAACGGGGCCAGCCCCTCGTCGTCGATGACCTCGCCGAGGTAGTCGAGGATCTCGGCACCGGTGGCGATCGGGGGACCGACCCAGGGCTTCCAGCCGTAGCCGAAGGTGTAGAGGTCGGAGTCGGAGCGGATGCCCGGGTAGCGGTGCGTCAACCAGGTCCCGCCGAAGCTCTCGAGGGAGTCCAGGACGACGAACGTGGTGGCCGGCCGTCGGGTCCTCAGGTGGTGGGCGGCGTCGATGCCGGAGATGCCGGCGCCGACGACCAGGACGTCGACGTGCTCGGACCCGTCGCCGTCCGCCGGGGACGACCCGTTCGAGTCCTCCATCGGGACTCCCTCCTGGTGCCGTGACACCGTCGCTCGTCAACCACGGACCGGAGCGGCACACCTATGTTCCGGCAGCTCGGAGCGTACTTCGACGGCGCCCGGCGACGGAGATCGGCGGGTGGGCCGGGGCACCGCCCGCCGCCCGGCGACCTACGGGTTGAGGCCGGGGCGACCGGAGGCCCGCATCGATGCGAGGCCGGCGTCGAGGAGCGAGAGCTCGTGGCCGGCGTCATCGGTCAGGTCCCGCAGGCGCTGGGCGCTGGCCTCGCCGGCCGAGGTGACGGCGGCCTGCTGCACGTCGGCGGCGGCACGGACGACCTCGAGCACCTGATCGGCCACGGTGTCGGGCACCGGCGCGGCCGGGTCGACGCGCAGGACCTTGTCGATGTCGACGGCGGCGGCCTGCAGGCGACGGCACAGCGACGGCAACTCCGCGGTCGGCCCGCCCAGGTCGTCGGCGGCCCGCACCGCTGCGGTGGCCCGGTCGACCGACCGCCACATCTCCTTGCCCACGCGGGCCGACGACCACTGGCGGACCTCGGTAGCCGTTACCTCGGCGCCCGACCGGTTCCAGCGGTTGGAGGCGGCCATGTCCCACAGGGCGCCGGCGCCGACCACGGCACCGTGGGAACGGAACGCCCGCAGCTTGCGCCGTCCGTACCGCCAGAGCAGGAAGACGCCGGTCGCCACGGCGAGCATCAGCATGCCGGCCAACAGCACCACGCCCAACGCCAGTGATTCGAGGATCGACCCGGTCATGGCCTCAGTCTAGGACCCGTCACCCCCGGACGGACATCCCCCGGCAGCCCGGCGCCGGACCTCACACCTGACCGCCGGGACCGCCGCCTCGCCCACCCGTGGACACCCCGGCGGACCCGTCGGCGGACGCATCGGGAACCGCAGGTGGGCGGACCCTCAGACGGACGGCTCCAGCAACAGGTCGGCCATCCGGTCCAGGTCCGCGGCCGACACCCCCGCGCCGAGGGCCCACGCCCGGGCGCCGCCATAGGTGGCCCGGAGTCCGTCCAGGAACCCCTCCATGGTCGACCCCTCCACGCTGAACCGCGACGGGGGCACCGCGGCCATCCGCTCGGCGAAGCCCGGCTCGGCGCGCCAGCGCTCGAGGATCAGCCGGATCCGTTCGCCGGTGATCACGTAGTCGGTGACGATGGCATCCCGGTCGACCCCCAGCAGCTCGAGCACGAGGGCGGCGAGGACGCCGGTGCGGTCCTTGCCCGCGGCACAGTGGAAGACCAGGGGATAGCGCTCGCCGGCGCCGAAGAGGGTGAGCGCCCGGGCGATGGCATCGCCGCCCACGTCGAGGTACCAGAGGTACCGCTCGGCCAGGTCGTCGCCGGCCGGTGCCGGGGCGGCCACCGCCTCACCGTCGGCCGCACCGTCGGTCGTGCCGTCGACCCGGACGCCCTCCTTGACCACCGCCAGGTGGTGGAAGGCCACGTCCTCGGGCTCGAGTGGGCCGCGGCCGGACCGGGCCAGCTCGCGGTCGGTCCGCAGGTCGACGACGGTGCGTAGGCCGAGCGCCCGCAGGTGGGCCACGTCCCCGGGGGTCAGCTCGTGCAGGGCGTCGCTCCGGAAGAGCCGACCCCACCGGACCGTCCGGCCGTCCGCGGTGGCGTAGCCCCCGAGATCACGGAAATTGAACGACCCCTCGAGGGCGACCAGGCGTGCGGCGGAGTCCATCCACCCATCTTGGCCTGCCGCCACGGGGGGTGCCCCCGACACGGGTGTTCAAGGTCGGGCGCCGGATGGGCGACAATAGAGGGGAATCCGTCGTACGGAACCGTTCGGCACTGACTGCGGTCACCGCCTCCCCACCCGGAGACCGTCGACGACCTGGTCCGACCACCCAGAACAGGAGCCCCTCCCCCATGAAGTCCCTCGCCACCTGGTGCGTCCGCCACCGACTCGTCGTGGTCCTGCTGTGGATCGCCGCGCTGGTCGGCATGTCGGTGCTCTCCAACGGCATCGGCACCGCCTACTCGAACAACTTCTCGCTGCCCCACACCGAGTCCACCGAGGCACTCCAGCTGCTCCAGGCCGCGGCCCCCAAGCAGGCCGGTGACCAGGAGCGCATCGTGCTGCACACCACCGACGGCTCCCCGGTCACCGGTGCCCAGGCCCAGAGCTCGGTCGACGCCATGCTCGCCAAGGTCGCCGCCGTCCCGCACGTGACGACCCTGCAGTCGCCCTTCGCCACGACGCCGAGCGAGCTGCCGGGCGCCACCCCGGGTCAGTCCGTCACGGTGCTGCCCGGGCCCCACCAGGTCAGCGCCAACGGGACGACGGCCTTCGTCAACGTCACCTTCGACGTCCAGGGCCAGAACGTCGACGTCACCCAGTCCAAGGACTTCGTCAACGCCGCGCTGTCCGCCCAGGGCCCGCACCTCCAGGTGGCCGTGTCCGGCCAGATCGCCGAACAGGCCGACCGCCAGTCGTTCGGCGGCACCGGTCTCGGTGTGCTGCTGGCCGCGCTCGTCCTCCTGCTCGTGTTCGGCTCGGTGTTCGCTATGCTGCTGCCCATCCTGTCGGCCATGGCGTCGCTCGGCACCGCCATCGGCGTGATCGGGCTCCTCAGCCACGTGCTCAAGATGCCCGTGTTCTCGACGGAGCTCGTCCTGCTCATCGGGCTGGGCGTCGGCGTCGACTACGCGCTGTTCATCGTGACCCGGCACCGACAAGGGCTCCTGGCCGGCAACGACGTCGAATCGTCGATCGTCAACGCCGTCAACACCTCCGGGCGGGCGGTGCTGTTCGCCGGGATCATCGTGTGCATCGCCCTGCTCGGCATGTTCGCGCTCGGCGTGTCGTTCCTCTACGGCCTGGCCATCGCCGCCGCCATCGGCGTGTCCTTCACCATGGTCGCCGCCCTGACCCTGCTACCCGCCCTGCTGGGCTTCATCGGCCCCCGCGTGCTCAGCCGGAAGCAGAAGAAGGACCTCGCCGCCAACGGCCCCCGCATCGTCGGCGCCGGCACCAAGGGGTTCTGGCCCCGGTGGGCGGACTTCATCCAGCGTCAGCCCATCATTCCGGCCATCGTGGCCCTCCTCGTGGTGTTCCTCGTGGCCATGCCGTTCTTCTCGCTCCGGCTCGGCACCTCGGACCAGGGCAACGACCCGACGTACACGACGACCCGCCAGGCCTACGACCTGCTGTCGGCCGGCTTCGGCCCCGGGTTCAACGGTCCCCTGCAGCTCGTGGCCGAGCAGAAGGGACAGGTCGACGCCCAGACCCTGGACAAGCTGGCCGCGGCGGTACGCGCGCAGCCGGGTGTCGCCGCCGTCGTGCCCGCCGTCACGCTCCCCGCGCACGGCGGGCAGCAGGTGGCCCTCATCAACGTCTATCCGACCACGTCGCCCCAGTCGTCGGCCACCAACAGCCTGATCAACGAGATCCGGCAGACGACCATCCCCGAGGTGACAGCGGGCACCGGGGTCACGGTGTACGTGGGAGGGACGACGGCGATCTTCGCCGACTTCGCGAAGGTCCTCACCTCGAAGCTCCCGCTCTTCATCGGCCTGGTGGTGCTGCTCTCGTTCTGCCTCCTGGCCATCGTGTTCCGAAGCCTGGTCATCCCCCTGACCGCGGCGATCATGAACCTGCTGTCGATCGGTGCGGCCTTCGGCATCCTCGTGGCCGTGTTCCAGTGGGGGTGGGCCGGCTCGGTGTTCCAGGTGAACCAGACGGGGCCGATCGAGGCCTTCCTGCCGGTGATGATGTTCGCCATCCTCTTCGGGCTGTCGATGGACTACGAGGTCTTCCTGATCACGCGCATCCAGGAGGAGTACTTCAAGTGCGGGGACAACCGCACCGCCGTACGCAACGGCCTGGCCGCCACCGGCAAGACCATCACGGCGGCGGCCCTCATCATGATCCTGGTGTTCGGCGCCTTCATCCTCGGCGGCATCCGCGTCATCAAGGAGTTCGGCCTGGGTCTGGCGGGTGGGATCCTGGTCGACGCCGTCATCATCCGGATGGCCGTGGTGCCCTCGGTCATGATCCTGCTCGGCAAGTCGAACTGGTGGTTCCCGAAGTGGCTCGAGTGGCTGCCCCACGTGACCGTCGACCCCAACCTCCCGACCGAAGCCCACACCGCCACACCGCCGGCTCCCGCCGACGAGGAGCCCGTCCCCGTCTGATCGGGACTGGTCCGGTCTGATCCGGTCTCATCCGGACTGGTCCGGGTCCGGAGTGGGATCGGCTCACCCACCGTGGGCCACCGGGGTTGCCTCCGAACACACCGGTCGCCCGGGACACCCGCCGGGCACAGGTGTAGGTTCGCGCGGAGGAACCAGAGCACCCCAGGGGGATCATCATGTCCGACTTCGTCATGACCATCGGCGGCGACTCCGTCCCGGCCGTCGACTCGTTCGGGGTGGTGAACCCGGCCAACGGCGAGGTCTTCGCCCACGCGCCGGAGTGCACCCGGGACCAGCTCGATGCCGCCTTCGACTCGGCCGCCAAGGCCCAGCGGGACTGGAAGCTCGACGAGGCGGCCCGCCGGGCCACGGTGCTCAAGATGGCCGACGTGCTGTTCGCCTCGGCCGAGGAGGTGGCGCCGATCCTGACCGCCGAGCAGGGCAAGCCCCTCGACCAGGCGGCCATGGAGGTGTTCGCCTCCGGCATGTGGTGCCAGTACTTCGCCAACCTCGAGACGCCCGCCCAGGTGATCCAGGACGACGCCGACGCCTACGTGGAGGTCGTCAGCCGGCCGATCGGCGTGGTGGCCGCCATCACCCCGTGGAACTTCCCCGTGCTCCTCGGCTTCTGGAAGATCGCCCCGGCCCTCGTAGCCGGCAACACCCTGGTCCTCAAGCCGTCACCCTTCACCCCGCTCTCCACCCTCAAGGTGGTCGAGCTGCTGCGCGACGTCGTGCCGCCCGGGGTGATCAACGTGGTGAGCGGCGGTGACGACCTCGGCGCGTGGATGACCAGCCATCCGGCGCCGCGCAAGATCAGCTTCACGGGGTCGACCGCCACCGGCAAGCTGGTGGCCCAGTCCGCCGCCCCCGACCTCAAGCGGGTGACGCTGGAGCTCGGCGGCAACGATCCCGCCATCGTGCTGGACGACGCCGACCCGGCCAAGGTGAGTCGGGCGATCTTCGCCGCGGCGTTCAACAACAACGGGCAGGTGTGCTCCGCCATCAAGCGGGTCTACGTGCCGGAGTCGATCTTCGGCGACGTGCTCGAGGGGCTGACCGCCGAGGCGGCCGCCGTCCAGGTGGGCGACGGCACGGTGCCGGGCACCAAGCTCGGGCCCATCAACAACGCACCGCAGTTCGCCCGGGTCAAGGAGCTCGTGTCGGATGCACTGTCCCACGGCGCCACCGCGACGACGGGTGGCGCCGCCCGGGACGGGGCCGGTTACTTCTTCGAGCCCACGATCCTGACCGACATCGCCGACGGCACCCGGATCGTCGACGAGGAGCAGTTCGGACCCGCACTTCCCGTCATCCCCTACCGCAACGTGGGCGAGGTCGTGGAGCGCGCCAACGCCACCCACTTCGGCCTCTCGGGCTCGGTGTGGGGCGGGGACGAGGACCGGGCCGCCGAGGTCGCCGCCCAGCTCGAGTGCGGCACCGCGTGGGTCAACACCCACCTGGCCCTGGGCCCGTCCCAGCCGTTCGGCGGGTTCAAGTGGAGCGGCGTCGGGATCGAGAACGGACCCTGGGGGCTCTCCGAGTTCAGCGAGATCCAGGCCGTCCACCGCTCGCGCACGGCCGACGGCATGAACATCGGCATCTCGGGGATCTACTCGTAGCCGGACACCTCGGCCGGTCCGCCGCGCTGCTGGCGGCGCTGGCGCTGGGCGGCTCCGCCCTCGGCGCCTGCTCGTCGTCGGGGACGGCGGCGCCCACCACCACGACGTCGGTGGCCACGGCGACCCGCAGCCCCGGATGCGGGCGGGCCCCCGATCCCGGTCCCACCAAAGCGGCGGCGTTCGGCGACGTCACCCAGTCGATCCCGGTGGACGGGGCCGTCCGCACCTACCGCCTGGCCGTCCCCGCGGACTACCGGGCCGATCGGCCCACGCCACTGATCCTCCAGTTCCACGGCAGCGGCTCCGATGCCGTCCAGCAGTCGGCGTATTCGGGGCTACCCGCCGCCGGCGCCGCCGCCGGCTACCTGGTGGCCACGCCGGACGCCATCGGAGGGAACTGGGACCTGGCCGCGCCCGGTCGCCCCACCGCGGACCAGCAGCTGGTCGTGGCCCTCGAGTCCGACCTGGCGGCCCGGTACTGCGTGGACCGCGCCCGGATCTACGCCGCCGGGATCTCGCTGGGGTCGGAGTTCGCCACCATCGCCGCCTGCGATCCGGCCGACCACGTCGCCGCGGTCGGTCTGGTGGCCGCCGAGTACCTGCTGCGGCCGTGCCCCGGCCCGGTTCCCGTCCTGGCCTTCCACGGCACGGCCGACCCGATCGTCCCCTACGCCTCCGGTGCCACCGGTCGGTCGGTGCCCGGCGTCCCGGTGGTCGGCGCGCTCCAGAACCTCGAGGCCTGGGCCCGCCTCGACCGGTGCCGTCCCTCCCCCGCGACGACGGCCCCGGCCCCGGCCATCGTGCGCCGCCAGTGGTCCGGTTGCGTCGCCGGTTCCTCGGTCGTCCTGTACACCGTGGTCGGCGGGGGCCACACCTGGCCGGGCTCGCCGGTCGTCCTGCCGGCGGCCACGTTCGGCCCCACGACCGGGTCGGTCAGCGCCACCCGCCTGATGCTCGCGTTCTTCGGGGAGCACCCGGCGCGCTAGGGGCGGGCCCCCGTGCGGTGGGGGCGGCCCCCGGGATCAGGCGCCCGACGTGGTGCCCGGGACGCTCGACGCCGCCTGTTCGAACTGCTGGAGCGACACCACCTGGTCCGCCGGAGGGGGCGTCATCGACACCGGCACGCCGTAGTTCGAAGTGTCCTCGGTGACCGTGCCCGAGACGGTCTGGCCGGCCAGGGTCATGTGGAGGCCGGCGACCATCCGGCGGAGCAGCCCCGTGGACGAGTTCACGTAGACGTCCATGCTGATGCCGGCCGAGCCCATGACGGACTCGGCGGCCTGCACCGTGCCGGCGGGCAGGTCGGAGCCACTCAGTTCGTTGCGCAGGGCCGCCGGGCTGATGACGACGTGGTAACCGTCGACGGGGACGTCGTCGACGTCGCTGGTGCCGAGCGGGGTCACCTCGTCACCCTGGTTCTGCAGGATCTGCAGCATGCCGGCCGGGTTGGAGCTGCCGAGGGCCATCGAGGAGGTGCCGACGGACTGGGACACCCACGACTTGCCGGGCAGGACCGCGGCGATCTGCGGCATCGAGAGGTAGAGGTCCCCGCCGCTGAACAGCTCTGTCATCTGCAGCCCGCCCGCCGCCGTCGGCATGCCCTGGTAGGACACACTCACCTGGCTGGCACTGGTGGAGAAGTCCACCTGCCCGTCACCGGTCGCGGTGATCTTCCCGGCGCCGGGCACGTCGATGGCGATCGCCAGGTGCAGGTCGGCGGTCTTCGCCCCGAGGGTCGAGTCGATGGCGTCGAGCACCACGGCGTTCGGCGCCTTCTGCGACGTCGCCGCCGGCCCGGTGCCCGAGTGGGATCCGGACGACGTGCCCACCGCGATGCCGACCACGGCGATGACCACCACCACGACCGCGCCCACCACCAGTGCGACGCCGCTCCGCCGGGCAGGCCCGTCCGGTGCCGGTGGTCCGACCGTCACCGGCGCCATCGGCGACTCCGACCCGTCGGCCGCGGTCGCAGACCCCCCACCCGCGTTCGACCTCTCGAGTTCCTCGCCCACGGCCCACCTCCTTCGGGCTCTCCAAGGTACCGGCGGTCCGCGCGCCGGGGCCACAGTCGGGAGCGCACCACCGGTTGCACCCGGTACCGGCCGGGCCCGACGCCCCGTACGGAGTCCGGGATTCATTCGATAGTCTAACTATGTGACCGCCGAAGCAACTCCCCTCTCCCTCGCCGACGACGCCGACCGCCGCAAGCTCGGCCGCACCGCAGCATGGCTGGCCAAGCAGGTCGAGATCGGCCTGGGCACCGTCGACCTGACGCTCTCGCAGTACCGGATCCTGGGGCTGCTCGACGAGTCCGCCGCCGCCTCCTCGCACCTGGCTGAGCGACTGGCCGTCCGGCCACCCACCATCACGGCGGTCGTCGACGGCCTGGTGGCCAAGGGCCTGGTGGAGCGGCGCCCGGTGGCGGGCGACCGGCGCCGGGTCGACCACGTCCTCACCGCCGAGGGCCACCGCCTCCTCGACCGGGCCGACACCGCCATCGACCAGCGCCTCCACGGCATCACCGACGCCATGGACGACCCCCTGGCCGCCGAGGAGGCCATCCGCGGACTGGCCTCGTGGCGGCGGGCCTTCGTGGCCTACAGCCGGGCGCGGTGGGGCCAGTGAGGACCCCGACCCTGCGCCCCCGGCCGTCAGGCCCGGCGGAGACGGGCACCGAGTTCGTGCCCATCGCCGAAGAGGCCCGCAACGAGGCCCCGCCCGCCGGCATCGACCCGGACACGTCGCTCAGCTGGCTGCGACGCGCCCTGCCCATCATGCGCGCCCACAAGGGCATCTTCATCACGTCGCTCACGCTGTCCTTCGTCGGCCTCATCCTGCAGGTCGCCATCCCGCTCCTGTTGAACAAGGCCATCACCAACTCGATCCAGAAGCACCTGGTGCCCCTCAGCCACTACGTGTGGTGGATCGTGGGCCTCGGGCTGCTCAGCGGCGTGTTCGGCTACATCGCCCGGCTCTTCCTGTTCGAGACGGCCTACGACATCGAGTACGACCTCCGGAACATCATCTACGAGCACCTCACCAAGATGTCGTTCTCGTTCTACGACCGGGTGCAGTCCGGCCAGCTCATCTCCCGGGCCAATTCGGACATCCGGTCGGTCCAGATGTACATGACCTTCGCCCCGCTGATCCTCGTCCAGTGTTCGATGGCCGTCATCGCCTTCTGCGTGATGCTGACCATCAGCGTGCCGCTGGCCCTCGTGGCCATGGCCACCATGCCGCTGGTCTACTGGACCGGCGTGCGCATGCGGAAGTCGATGTTCCCGGTGTCGTGGATCATCCAGGCCCGCCTGGCCGACGTGGCCACGATCGTCGACGAGAACGTGAACGGCGTCCGAGTGGTCAAGTCCTTCGCCGCCGAGGAACAGCAGCTGCGGTCGCTGGCCGGTGCGGCCGACAAGCTCCAGTGGGGCTACATCAAGGACGCCGACCTGCGGGCCCGGTTCACCCCGATGGTCCAGAACCTGCCCCAGGTCGGCCTGGCCCTCGTGCTGCTGTTCGGCGGCTACATGGTCATCCACGGCGGCCTCGACGTCGGGGCCATCCTCACGTTCAACCTCTACCTGCTGATGCTGCAGGCGCCGTTCATGATGCTCGGGATGCTCATCATGATGGGCCAGCGGGCCGCGGCGTCGGCCGAGCGGATCTACGAGATCCTGGACGAGC
>Ga0182030_10013228_pt1 | contig 16437 bp, 10 predicted proteins | sample 812S3MmetaG_FD_121299 | JGI IMG/M metagenome (GOLD analysis project Ga0182030, IMG submission 121299) | Permafrost microbial communities from Stordalen Mire, Sweden - 812S3M metaG (Illumina Assembly) | ecosystem: Environmental > Terrestrial > Soil > Wetlands > Permafrost | place: Sweden...
CCGATGTCCCATCGGTAGTGCTTACATACGTTGATGAGCGGCTGGTACCACGCGATTTCGGCGGCTGATGTCGGTTCGTCTCCGATTCGCTCTTCCAGCAGCAGGGCGTTGACGCCGACGGTACCGAGACTGCGGAGAAATTCCGCGACGTAGACCGCGGCGGAATCGACTTCCTCGGGGCCCACATCGGCCCCCGAGGGCCCGTGCGCCCATGCGTGCGCCTCTCTGATCCATCGCCGGGGCGAAGGAATGCTGGCGACCAAGGGCTTCGAGCTCAATGTGCCGCACACGGCCATTGCGGCGTCGATCGCAATCGAACGGACTTTTGCATCACCGAGCAGGGTTCGAAGCGGCGCGATCACACGCTTCTTCGCGCGCATCTCGGTCAACAAATCCTCGTCAGCCTTCACGGCCGCTTCCATCACGGCGCCTATGGGCACCACGGTCACATCCGACGGAAGCAGGCTTGCCGCCTTGCGGCGAAACGCCGCCAGCGCAGCGGCATCCAGCCACACGGTGCTTGGCGCAGCCAGCAGCCGCGCCGAATACGCGGCATCATCGAGCCACACCAACGGTGCATTGGAGGCCGCAATAGTCTCTAGCAACGCGCCCACGACCCGCCTCCTACGCTATCGAACTGCAGGGGCATCACGCGCTGCCGAGGCGCATCAGAGCGGTACTGGTCAGATAATCGTCGTAAGTGCTCGCGCGGTTGACACTGGTCGCGTGTCCGCCCGAAATGCTGCGAACTTGCTCCAGCCGCGTCATTCGCCCGGTCTGGCTGTCGAAGCTATGAACATGCGTCCACGACCAATAGGGATGGCTGCCGTCCATGACGGATTTTCCATCGGCTTCGAACATTGAATAGGCGCCGTCAAAGGAGCGATACATCTCGCCGCGGCGATCGTAAGAAACCATCGCGACGGGCAACGCGGTACGCACATCGAACCAGACACGCTTCTTGCTCACCGGAGCGCGGGCAAACATCACCGGCTCCGCCTCCACGATGACAGCCTCCGGAACGAGTTCCACCTGCGTATCCCAGAATGTCTTGCCCTTCGGTCCACCGTGCGTTTTGTGTTCCCAGTTCGGATGATCGCCGCTCCAGCCGCCGGAGACCGCCGAAAGCATCGGGCCGCGCCCCACTATTTTGTAGTTGCCCCAGGTATAGAGAGGATCGCCGGCGGTCCACGCATCCGACAGGTACAGTGTCGAACCGGGTATCAAGGGCTCGAAACGCTGATCCGTCGGAAACTGGCGGATGCGTTTGAACGCCGCGACAAAGCCGTACAGTTCGGGAAACCGATGCTGGTCGTAGGGCCAGATGTTCAGGAAAGCCGTTCCCTTCACGTTGTCGGGTGTCTGAAAAAAGATCGACTGAAAGCGCAGCTTGTCTTCCTTGCCGGGCAAGTACGGGTGCGGATCCATGCTCACGCGTGCAACCGCCGACATTTCCGCCCAGCCGGACTCGTAGCGAAACTGAACGTCGCCCTCGGGAGAAATATCCTCTTCTTTGATGGCATAGAACGATGCATCGTGGCGCCCCCACGACAGCGTTTGTCCTGCGAACAACTCCAATGCGGATTGCGCATCCGGAAACGGATTGCCACCGATCCAAGGCTTCCCCTCGAGGGTGACGACATTGCCGCGGTCATCAAAACGCGCCTGGCCCCTATTGCGGAGCGTGGCCTCCAGGTATTCCCATGGGCCGAGTTTCATGATCTCCGTGGTGGACTTTGCGACCTTGAGGCGCCTTCCCAGGGTCGCCACCTGCATGTACTTGATCGGTTCGAGCAGATCCTTGACGAGTTCGACGTTGTCCGCGCTGATCACATCGCCCGTCTTGATGCGTCCGCGAGTGTAATTCTCGATGGACAGCAGCTCCTCCGGATAAGCCCCGCTCGAGTCGCCTGATTTGGCGATGACGTCCCACAAGGGCGCCAGCACCCCGGCGGCGGCGAAGCCGCCCGTCAGCGCTTTGAGAAAATGGCGGCGGCTGTAGTCTCGGTCGTAGCGGATGACGTGCATGATCTTGGCGTCAAGGCCCGACCCGGGCGATCTGTCCGGAGTGGCCCACGATGACGATCGGCGCATGCGGCCCTGCTTGCGCCGCGCCGGCATACCAGGAAGTGGTCGTGTCGTTCGTTGCCACGTGCTCCCAGCCATCGCCGCCGTCCCGGCTGACCAGCATATCGCGCATGCCGGTCACGACCACGCGGTCGTCGCTGGCGGCGCAGACTCCGAGTAAGTTCGCATTGCTGACCGGCGGCAGAACGGTCCATGTCGAGCCGCGATCCAGACTGCGTAGAATCGTGCCGCTCTGCCCGACGGCGTAGCTCGCACCGTCGTCGCGGATCTGCATGGCGAACAGCGACGCGTCGCCCTTGTGGAGCAGTTGCCAGCTCGCGCCGCCCGTCGCCGAGCGAAGAATGAGACCGAATTCGCCCGCAATGAACATGACACCCGCCGAGTCGATGCTTGCCGCATAGAGATGCGGCTCGATCCCGTCGGCGACCATGTTCTTCCAGTCGGGCGCGACGCGGTTCCAGGTCTCGCCGCGGTCGTGCGATGCGATGACGGTCCCAAAGGCGCCGACCGCGAGGGCATCACCGCGTGCATTCAGCGCCACGGAGAACAATCGATTGTCAGTCCCGGATCGACCCACGTTCCATTTCGCACCCGCGGAACGCTTGGTGAGAATCACGCCCTCCTGACCGACGGCGATTGCCGCCGTATCGCTGAGATCGACGCCAAGAAGAGCGAGCATCGTCGGAGACTCCTCGCGCCGCCAACTTCCGCCCGCATCGCCGCTCACCATGATCGACCCGCCGGACCCCACGGCCAGCCCCCGTTGCCCGGCAAATGCGACGGCAAATTGCGCCTCGTGGGCGCTGCCCGAAAGCAGGACCGTCACGGCGGGCGGCGTGATTCCCGAGCCGCCGATTGCCTCGGCCGCACCCGCGCCCGCGAGTGCGAATGCTGCAACCAACAGGCGAATCCGCGGACTCCGCGGCCCCCGCCCCCGCAACACCGTGCGCATTGTCATGCAACAGCCTCTTTGTGGATTCCGCTATACAACGTCGGCGAGTTCGGCATCGGATGCGGTCACGACCGATAAATCCACGCCTTCGCCGACCAGCAAATCCGTGCGTCCGACGAAAACCGGCTTCACCAGCCATACCAGCAACGGCAGTACGATCAGTGCCAGCACCATATTGCTGGTAAGCGTAAGCGCCAGCAGCAGGCCCATATCAGCCATGAACTTGAGCGCCGACAGGAAATACCATGGAAGGATGCCGATCAGCATGATGGTCGAGGTGAACAGAATTGCGCGCCCGGTCGTCGTCAGCGCCGCCGTGAGAGTAAGACCCCAATTCGATGCGTGAGCCTGGTGTTCCTCGCAAATACGCGACAGAAGATAAATTCCATAGTCGATGCCGACGCCCACACCGATCGCCGCCACCATCAGCGAATTCACATCGAGCCCGATGCCCATCAAGTGCATGCAGGCATTGAGGATGAAGTTGGCGAGGTTGACCGGCGCTAACAGGATCAGGCCCGCGACAATGGACCGGTACGCGATGCTGCATCCGATGAGAATGACCACGTTGAGCAGCCCAATCACCACCCAGTGATATCGTTCGACCACGTTGTTCATCGCCTCCTGCAAGGCTATCGTGCCGGTGCCGAGCCTGATGCGAAATGCACCGTGGTTCTCCCCCAGTTGCTGCACGGCCGCGCGCACTTGGCTCAAGGCGGCTACCACCGTGTCCTGTTTATTGTCCTTGTACCAAAGGGAAACAGTTCCGTTCTCCTGTTCGAAGTCGACCACATTTGAAAATGCCTTGGCGCTGCTGCCCAGCATGACCGCCTGCGCGGCGGCATTGACGGCGGCGTCGTTCGGATCGAGCGGCAGCCATTTGGGATTTCCGCCGGCAAACAGCCGGTTGCCCTCCATGAAGTAGTCGGCAATCGACAAGGTGGCGCGCGGCGGCGAAGCACCGCGCTCGATCAAGTTTTGCAGTTTCAGCATCGTGAGGACCGTGTCCGCCTGATGCGTGACCCGATTCGGGTCCATTTGGTTCTTGCCTTCAAAGACGATCTCGAGGGTATTGACGCCCGGAAAATGATCGTTTATCTGACGCACGGCAGTGTTGAATTCCGAATCGTCCCAGAGCAAATTGCTACCCTCGGTCGGGTTGCCGATTCGAATCTGCAAAGCCGTGTAAATCGCGAGTACCGCAACGATGACGACGGCAAGCGACGTATAGCGCGCCCGCCTGCCGTATGTGACCGTGGACACGTAAGTCAGCACTTTCTTGATGAAGCGGTGCACGCCGAATTCGCCCGCACCGCCGGTGATGTTCACGATGTTCTTTGGCGCCGGCAGCACCGTGAGCAAGAGCGAAATTAGAAACACGCCGGTGGGAATCAGCCAAATAGCCCAAAATCCGCAGAACAGCGCAAAGCGCTGCATCGCCGGAATCGGCGCCAGCGCAATGAGGAAGATACCGACGATATCGCAAAAGATTCCGAGCACGGAAGGAGCCATCATCACTCCCATGGTGATTTCGGCCGCCTTCACGCGATCCTTTACTTGCGCGTAGACCTCGAAATATCGCTCGGTGAATTGCACGCAGTGGGAGAGCGACCGTGCGACGAGGAGCAGCGGCACGATCATCAGCAGCGGCTCGATGGGCGACCGCAACCAGCCCACGAAGCCGAACCCCCATATGGCCGCCACGGCGCTGGTGACGATGGGAGTTACCACGCCGACCACGTTGCGCATGTAAAGGATGAGTGCGCCCAACAATGCGGCGAGGGTCACGGCAAATATGCCGAACATCTGGGACTCGTAGTGATACACCCAGCCCGTCAGCGCGGGCTGGCCCGCCATGTAGACATCGTGGTGCGCGTCGCGGCTCTTGACCACGAGGTTCTGCACGAACGCGAACGCCTTGCCGTAGTCGAGCCGTTTTTCTATGAAAGTCGCGTTGATGAGCGTCGCGCTACCGTCGTTCGATACCAGGAAGGTGCGCGCGTTGGGCGATTTATCCACGCGGCCGCGGAACGCCGCGATTTCCTCCTCCGTGCGCGGGGCGTGGTCCTCCATCAGCGGCCGGACGTCTATGCCGGTGGGCGTCGCCTCCGCGTAACGCGCCTTTTCCGTGGCGATCGACAGGATCTGATCGTGATCGACGCCCGGCGCGAGGTCGATGTCGCGGGTGAGTTGCCACACCTTCTCGAGGGTTTCGGCGTTGTAGATGTCGCCGTCTTTGCGCCGCACCATCAGCGTAATGGTCAACGGATTTCCGAAATTGGGATGATCCTTGTAAACCTGTACGAATGGATCGTCCCGCGGCAGCAGATCGGAGAAGATCGTCTTGAGCTGCACCCGCGGCAGACCGGCCGCGAAGCCCAGGGTGACGAGGCAGAAAAGGATCGCCACCGGCAGCCGGTGGCGCATCATCCAGCGAGCAATACGATATCGGAGGGACATCTTGCGTGCCTCAATCGATGCGAGGCCGGCACTCACCGGCTTCGTGGTTCACGTGATGATCAGGCTGAACCCAGCCGCTGCATCGCCTGTACGGTCAGGTATTTATTCAGTACGTCGCCGTCCGGACTAAATGTGGTCTTATATCCGCCCGTGACTTCCTTGACGTGACTTAAAATGCTCATGCGGTTCGATTGAATGTCGTGCACCATGACATAGGTCCAGGACCACGCCGGATAACCTGAGGTGTCCTTGAAAACAGCGTTGCCGTCGACGAATTGCCCCGAACCGGTCTCGAAGGATTTCCAGACTTCTCCGCGCCGGTCGTAGGTCACGCTCGCCACGTACATGTTGTTGCGGACGTCGATCCAGATGCGCTTCTTGCTGACGGGCGCGCGCGGGTAACCCACCGGCTCGGCTTCAATCACGATGACCTCCGGTATCATTTCCATATAGGTGTCGATGAAGGTCTTTCCCTTGCCGCCGCCGTGGCGGTTCTTTTCCCAATTGGGCCGGCTTCCCTGCCAATTGCCGCTGATGGGGCCGAGGAAGGGCTGACGGCCGACGGTCTTGAAATTCCCCCAGGTGAGCATGGGATCTCCGGATGACCAGGCGTCCGACAAGAAGAACGTGATGCCCGGCACCAGCGGTTCGAAACGTTGATTCGTGGGAAACTGGCGTACGCGCCGGAATGCCGGCAGATAGCCGTACAGTTCCGGAAATCGGCGTTGATCGTAGTACCACTGCGACAGATAGGCGGTGCCCGCCGTATCCTGCGGTTTGGTGAAAAATACCGACTGCAGCCGCAGCAAATCCTTGTGGCCCTCGAACACCTGCCCGTCGGTGCGAGCGGTGGTGTTGAGCTCGCACCACACGAAATCGTACTGATAGGCCTCGTCGCCGGACGGTTGAATGTCCCAGTCCCTGATCGCGTACAGAGAATAGTCGTGGCGCCCCCAGCTCAAGGTGATGTTACATAGCGCTTCCTTCGCATCCTTCGGTTCGGGGAACGGTGTTCCGCCGCGCCACGGACCTCCGTCCTCGAATACGACGTTTCCGGTATCGTCAAATCGCGACTTGCCTTTGTTGCGCAGCGTCGCTTCAAGGAAGTCGTGATTGAACATCTTGGTGATGTCCGTGGTTGGCGCGACGATGTTGATGCGCCGGCCCATGCGCTTTACCTGCTGATACGCAATGGGATCGAGCAGATCCTTGACCGCGTCCACATTGTCCGCCGTGAGGACGTCTCCCGGCTTGACCTTGCCCTTCGTGTACGCCTCGATGGAAGTCAACTCCTCGGGGTATGCCTTGCTTACGTCGGCGCCGCGCGCGATCAGCGGCCAAAGCGGCGCCAATACGCCGGCCGCGACGGCTCCCTTCGCCACCTTTTCCAAAAGCGCGCGTCGCCCGTAGTTGCAATCGTATTTCTTTATGTGCATCTGATCCCCCTTGCCACGAAAGCGAATTGATCGCGACTCGACGACGGCACCCGCCGCGGCCGCATTCTTGTTTCCGACCAAAGTGCGGAAGTCTTTCAATGAACTGTGTGGAAGTATCCGCCGACGCGCCGGCGGATCAATTAGGTATATACCGCCGCTTGCGCTTCGGCTTCGCTATGAGATCTGCGTATAAAGCCGTCGAAGCACCGGAAAATGGGTGTCCCGACTCAGGGAAATACCCCCTATCCTTAAGGATATCCCTACAATCCCGTTTTTCGGGTCACTCCGGATCGGAATTGCCTCGTCGGATGACGAGCATCATGTGCACGAGTTCGGGATAGTTGCGCGCCTGCATCTTGCGCATTAGCCGCGCCCGGTGCGCCTCCGCAGTCTTGTAACCCACGTTCAAGAGCCGGGCGATGGCTTTGTTGTTCTCGCCTGCGACCAGCAAGTCCAGCACTTCGCGCTCCCGAGCGGTGACGGTCGCCAGGCGTTCGTTGATGACGGCCGCCATCGCCTGCTGCTCATGCCTCCTCCTGCCCTGCGCCAGCGCTCGTCTGACGCATTCAAGAAATGCCTGGCTATTCGGAGGTTTCTGAAGGAAATCAACGGCGCCTCCGCGCATGGCGCGTACCGCCAGCGGGACATCGCCGTGCGCGGACAGGAAAATAATCGGAATGGCGAACCCGCGCTCGATCAGGTGGTCCATGAGTTCCGGACCGCTCATGCCCGGCATCCTCACATCCAGCACGATGCAGCCGTGCGACAGAGGCGTCAGAGTTTTGAGCAGGGCCTCCGCCGATTCGAATGCCTCGACATGCAGCTTGACGGACTCCAGAAGATACTTGAGCGAACGCCGCAGCGGCTCTTCGTCATCGACGATATATACGGTCTCTTCTTCGCCCTTTAGGGTTACTGTCCGACGTTCGGTAGTAGGCATGTGAACGTTGCTCCTCCGTGTACGTTGGTGCTCACGGAAAGTTCCCCGCCGTGAGATTCCACGATAGACCGGCAGATGACCAGGCCGAGACCCATTCCATTCGGCTTGGTCGAAAAGAACGGTTTGAATATGTTGGCCACGTCATGGTTGGCGATACCATTGCCGCGATCCGCCACGGTCACCTCCACCCATTTGCGACCGCGCAGCTTGGTTCCGATCGTCAATATGCGCTGCACCTTCGCGACCGAGACCATCGCCTCCAGCCCGTTCTTGATCAGATTCACCATGAGTTGTTTGATCTCGAATGCATCCAGCATCAATTGCGGAATATCGGCGGATAACGCCAGTGCGATTGCGGCGCCGTGTTGGCGGCTTTCAAGTTCCATGAATGTCGCCATGTCGCGTATGATGGCGTGAACATCCGCGAGCACCGTGTTCGGCTGATGTAGCCGCACGAACTGCCGGATATTCTTGATGATATCGCCCGCCTGCTCCGTGTACTGCAGCGCCTGCGAGATCGTGTCCGCCACTGCCGCAGCATCGTATTCACCGGCGGCAAGTCGCAGCTGGCATCCGGTCAGAAAATTCATGGCCGTGCTCAAGGGTTGGCCGAGTTCGTGCGCCATCGCAGCCGCCATTTCGCCCATCGTGTTGACACGGGAGGCGCGCGCCAGCTCCATCCGTTGCACCCGTTCCTGCTCCTCGAGCCGCTTCGTTTCGGTGATTTCACGATGAGCCACCACTGCGCCATAGGCCTTCACCGGCATCGGCGCGCTGCTGACGCTGAACCACCGGACCTGGCCATCTCGATTACGCGCACCCAGTTCGAATTCGGGAATGGTCTTGCCTTCCCGCAGAGCCCGCGCATCTGCGAATTCCGAGCGCTTCATCTCGGTTCCGTCCGGATGAATCTGCGTGATACGCGCGGATTTCGAACCGCGCATGCTGGAAATCAGCTCGGCCTTCGGAATCATGCGCGCCATCGCCCGATTGACCTCGACCACGTCGCCGTCACCGTCTGTCACGAACATGCCGACAGGTGCCGTCTCGAACAAAGTGCGATATTTTCTGCGGCTCTCGCGCAGCTTTTCTTCAATGCGTTTGCGTCTGGCGATCTCCTGCCTCAGCGCCTCGTTGGTCTGGCGCACCTCTTGCGTGCGTTCTTGCACGAGGCTCTCGAGGCGCTGATGCGTGCGCAGCAAGGCCTCTTCCGCGTTCTTGCGCGGAGAAATATCCTGCAATATCCAGATGGCGCGGCGCCTCCGTGTGCCCGCATTGAGTTTTTTGACGGACAACGCGCACCACAGAAGATCTCCACATTTGCGCTTCATCAAGCGTTCGTCGTCATATACGCGATGCCTGCGAAAGTGCCGCGACATCGCCGCATCGGTGGTCTGGTATTCGCTCTCCGTGGGGAATATCTGCCGGAAGTTCGCATGATCCAGCTCGCCGGGTTCGTAACCGAGGATTTCCTCGAAGCGACGACTGCAGCGCACCATCGATTCATCGATGCTGCAGCCGATTCCCACGATCGCGTTGTCGAATATCAACTGATGGTCCCATTCTTCCTGCGACAGCTTGTCGGAGCACCCCGCTTCGGTCTCGATCACGTACGGCTTGCGGTCAACGATGCGCTCCGATCGAGCTTCCGCGCTCTTCCCGGCCGCGACGGACTTCACTTCGAACTGCGCCGTCGGCGCTGCGTTGCGTCCAATAGACCTGCGAGGCGTGGGTCTCGCGTTAGACCCTCCGCTAAATCCATTGTTGCTTAAAACATATGCGGTGCCAAGAAACTTACCGGTATCCTTCGTGCGGATCGGAATCGGATCGGCGCTTCGATCCAACGATTGTGGCGTCAATTGCACGGTTGCGCCGTTCGTTCGTACCGTGCGAACCAGGCGGCCTCGTTCGTCCAGCAGAATCAGGCTTTCCGCCGGATAGCGCTCGCACAGGCTTTCGTAGCGTTGCAGCAGATAGTGCCGCACGGCATTCGAGCGCTCTTGGAAATCCGCCGTGATGGTCCGCGCCATCGAGGATGTCAGCGAAAGCGCCTGTTCCTGATAATTCTTGCCGACGGTCGTGAAGTCGATGACACCGATCGTCTCGTGAGTATCGGCATCCATCAGAGGCGTCGCTGCACAGGTCCACGTGTGCCAGCCTTCACAGAAATGTTCCGTTGAAAACACGTGAACCGGCTCTCCTTTCGACAGCGCTGAGCCCATCCCGTTCGTGCCGGCGACGGTCTCGAGCCAACAAGAGCCCTCGACGACACCGGAACGTGCGGCAGCCAAATCGCGGACCGTCGAGTTGCCGGCAATGTACAGGATCACGCCTTCGGCGTCCGCCAGCAATATGACGCCGGGAACACCGCTGAACTGCTCCGTCACCTTGTCGATGAGTGGGCGTGCCGCGTCCAGCAGTTGCCGATTGTCGTCCAAATGCTTCTGAAACGCCTCGTCCGAACACTTGACGCCGAAGCGCCGAGCAGGATCGACGCCGAGCTTCGTGCAGCGTGTCCACTCGTTGATCATGAGCTTTACGTAGGGATCGGCGAATCCTTCGGCACTGAAGGCACCCGAATTAAATCGTTCCCAAAGCGAATAGGTCCGGCGCTGATCCTTCCGGAAACCGACATAAGGATTCTTAGTAGGCACCGCGGATCCCCCCCCTATTGTTCTACCCGCGCCAGCTAGGTCATGACGTATCGTTTGTGCCGCGTCGAATCGGCACATCCAGTGTCAAGTTACGTCTCCTCGCACCGTATCCAGAACTATAGCACCGCTTCACGGGCGATTCCGCTGTTCGAGCTCAAGGATGCGGGCCTGCAATTCGGCGATCTTGACGTCCTTGGGGTTCGGCATGAAAACGCCCTCCATCGCATCTGCCCTCATCGTTTTTCGCGGCACTCCGCCAAAGGGGCCGGCGTAGATGGTGCCGCAATCGTCGCCCCAGCAGCCGTACATCGGCAAATCCGCCGGGGGCTCCGCCTGGACCCACTGTTTGCAGAATTCTTTGTACGGGACCCCCCGCTTCTTGCGTGCCGCGCGTTCCGCCGTCCGAGCCGCGCATGTGGCTTCGCGATCCAATACCAGCGTCTTCGAATCGAAGACAATATGGTATATGCGTACCGCCGTCTCCTGGGAGATGAGGTCTTCCTCGATATCCTTGATCACGAGCAGCGGATCGCGATCCAGTACATCGCCGTAACCACCGCCGCTTCCCTGCATGATCATGTACAGCTCGCCGCGATTGCAGAGCTCGAACTGCAGTCCCATATGATGGGTACTATAGGTGGCGCCGGCGAACGGCTGCTTATTCATGATATCGACGATGGAGAATTCCCACTTCGCCGGGTCGGATTTCATGATTTCGAACGTGTCGACACCTTTCACCTTGCACAGCGGATAGGTGGGCGAGGAGTATCCGCCGAACAGGCCCGGCGTACACGATACCTTCGAGCCGATGCAGCACACCATGAATCCCCACATGTTGCTCATGAGGTTGGACGCGATCATCTCGTAGCCCTGGCCGCCTCGGTATTTTCCGAAGGCCTGATTGTCCTTCATGATCTTCTTCGACACGATCTGAATGAACGGGATCTCCTCCTCGTTCAGTTCCTGCTCGCCCGTGTCCGCCATGGATGCAAATATCGGCGCCACGCCGTGTTCTCCGTCGCGATCGGCACGCGCACCGCCTCCCATGCCGTTGAGGTCGGCGCACAGATTTCCGACCATCTCGTTGTGCTGGGTCAGTCCTCCCCAGATGAAGGTGCGAATCATGTTATGCCAGGGTGCGATGACTTTGGTGAACTTCGACGGACAGCCGTACAGGAACTTGGCGACACATAGCTGCGCGGCGGTGAATGACGGAAAAAACGTCATCATGCTTTCGGCATTCGGTGTCAAATACGAGGATCGTAGCGTCGACTTCGGATCGCAGATGACCCGGATCGGCGCGAACACGGCTTGATTGCGCGGCAAATCCGGCCAGACGAACATCAGAAACAATTGGCAAAGCATGCCCTTCAGCGACGCCAGCACCGTATTGTTGCACCGATTGGCGAACTCCGGGCTCGAGCCTCTGAAGTCCAGCACCAGCTCGTTGTCGCGCTTTGTCATGGCAAGCTGAATCTTGATCAGGCAATTTTCCCGTAAGGTGCCGTCCGCCATCACCACGGTTCGAACGGTGCCCTCCGGCCACTCCTGCAACCGGCGCTGTACCTCCGTCTTGGAATCCTCGAGGCCTCGCCGCAGCGCCGAAATGACGGCGTCCGGGCCGAACTCCGCGATGGCGGCCTTGACTCGCTGCTCGAGCCGCCGGCAGACGAACAATTTGACCTTCATATCCTCGTACTGAAGTTTGGGCTCGCGTACCGAATTTTGCAGATACGTGACCAGGTCCTTCTTGAGCTCGTATTTCTCGACGACTTTGAAGGGCGACATTTTCAGGCCCTCGTCATAGACCTGTTCGGCGGCCGAGGGCATCCCGCCGGGCTCAATGGCACCGTTTTCACCTTCGTGCACCGTCGCACCGGCCCACGCGATCAGCGCGCCGTCGTGAAAGATCGGCATGATCAGGCTCTGGTCGGTATTGTGGATATTCCCGTAGCGCGCATCGTTGTGGATGAAGCCGTCGCCTTCGCGGATGCCGACCGTCGGTTCGCTTTCCCAATACTTTCTGATGAACTTGATGGGGTGGTGAACCAGGCACGCGAACAGCAGCACGCCCCCGGTGCTGCCCACCGCCAGGTCGCCGCTCGGCGTGAAGACGCCGGTAATGATGTCGCCCCACTTCGCGCCGGGGGCCGCGCCCATCTGTTCGAGCATTTCGAACGTCTCATTGCAGCCGGCCTGCAGCCGATCCCGAACCAGCGCCAGGACGGCGGGATCGCCCTCGTTCTTCATCGCCGCATTCTCACGCTCGGTGCGCGGCGAAATGTCGTGATTCTCCATGATCTCTGGATCCGGCCCGAGAAACAGCACGTTATCGTCCAAAAATCGGTCGATCAGTTCTTTTTCGCGGCTCTCGTCGATTGCATATTTTTCGGCAGTACTCATCAGTCAACTCCCAAACTGGATGCGGTTGAACGCGGCAGTCAAACGGTCGCGACGCTGCGCGCCTTGCTTGCCGATGAAGCTATGGGTGCGGTTACGGCGCCGAGCCGCGTGAACCAGGCGGCCCCATGATCTGCGATCTCTAGCTGCCAGCCCGGCTCGACCAGATAGGTGGTTACCGGCGAAATGATCACCGACGGCCGATCGATTACATTGCCCGCCTTGAGTTGCGAGATATCGTAGAAGGCGGTCTCCACGGGGTCCTTTCCCTCGACGAAGAAACACTGACGCTTTTCGGTCGGCGCAGGCGTCACGCCGCTGCGGCCGCGCGGCGCGATATCGTTGAACTGGACGGTTTCCAATTCCACGTAGCTCGACACACGCACCGTATTGATGCGGATTCCCGCTTCTGGCGCCTCGCTCCCCTTGCCGAAGCGATTGCCGTAGTCCACCGAGAACTGCTTGATCAACGCCATCACGTCATCCATGTTTCGCAGCCTCGACGTCGGCGAAATGACAGTGGTCTGCACCAGCTGATTGCCGTAACGCATGTCCAGTTCCAGACGATGCTTGATGTCGTCCGAACGCATGCCCTGGCGCAAGAGATCCAGGCGTCCTGCCGTCTCCAGCTCCCCGACGATGATGTTGAAGCGTTGATAGTCGGACAGCAGGCGGCGAGCCGTGCTGTCATAGATGTACATGAAGAGCGAGCGCTCGTGAATATGCAGCTGGTGCATATTGGCGGCCCCGACGGCCGAGAATACGGAACAGAAAGGAGGCACGAGAATTTTATTGATACCCAGAATATTGGCAATTCCGCAGGCGTGCAGAGGTCCGTTGCCGCCGTACGCGAGCATGGTGAACGTGCGGGGATCGTAGCCGCGAGCGCGCAACTCCTGGAAGATTCCGTTGGCCATGTTGGCATCGACCCGTCGCTTGATCATTCGTGCGGCCTCAACCACCGAACAGCCCATCTCCTCGCACAGATTATCCTCGATCGCGGTCTTGGTCCGTGTCGCATTGAGCTTGATATTGCCTCCGGCGTACCGGTCGGGCGAGAGATACCCGAGCGCAAGATCCGCATCGGTCACGGTGGGAAAGAGGCCGCCACGGTCGTAACATGCGGGTCCCGGATCGGATCCGGCGCTCGATGGTCCCACTTGGACCGTACCGTGCAAGCGGTCGTAACGGCAGATCGACCCGCCCCGGCGCCCAGTGTCACCAAGTGGATCATCGGCACGGTCACGAGCCATCGCTCGATGACCGGATTGAAGTCGTAGTGCTTGACGCCGCCTTCAACCACGAGCCCGATATCGAAACTCGTGCCGCCCATGTCGGTGCAAATCACATTGCCCAAATTACCTTGCGCCGCCAAGTGTTCGGACGCACTGATTCCGGCCACCGGGCCGGAGTGAATGGTCTGCAACGAGTCGGTGGAGTTCAGCTGCGCCATTCCGCCGGAATTGTGAATTACCAGCATCGGCTTCTGGTAGCTGGACTCCCGCAAGTTGAGTTCCAGGGCACTCAATCCGTGATACATCACATCGTGCAGAAAGGCATCGATGATGGACGATGACCAGCGCACATATTCGCCCTTCCGTCCGGCTACTTTGTGCGAAAGCACAACGGGCATGGCGCCCAACATGTGTTCCGGATACTCCTCGAGCAGCACTTCTTCCACGCGCCGCTCATGGACGGGATTGGTGACCGAGTTCACCAAGCCGACGACGAACGCCTGGGCGCCTCGATCGACCAGCTTGCGGATCTTCTGTCGAAGGTCATCCTCGTCAAGCTTCATGACAATGCTGCCGGCCGCATCGATCCGTTCACGTACGGAAGCTATCATCGGAATCGGCACCAACGCTTCCGGCCGATCTGCCGCCGGCAGATTGGACTGTTCCATGCCGTCCAAGCCCTCCCCGTAGCCGCGCCCGCGCGATAGCGGTACGCAGCTTTCAAAACCCGCAGTCACCAACAGCGCCACTTTTGGACCCTTGCGTTCGATCAGCGCGTTGGTACCCAACGTCGTCGCATATCGAACGGAGTCGATTTGCGACAGCACGCTCTGTGCATCGAGGCCGATTGATTCGCACGCGCTCTGCAAGGCCTCTCGGAACCCAAGCGACAGATTATGGTGCGTGGTCAATGCCTTCGACTGAACGTAGCGGTCATCCCACACGAAGAAGCAATCGGTGAAAGTGCCGCCGATGTCCACCGCGATTCGCTTCATGATTCACGTCCCGCGCGCTTGGCCACTTTTTGCTTGTGTGAGTGTGCATGAACGGAGCTGACGAGATCCGGGCCGGCCAGTTCTTCGGCGGTCAATTCCTTGCGGCCCTTCCACTGTTTCTTGAGGGCATCCAAGTCGAATTCCATGTCGTTGACCGGCGGATGTCCCGGCGGCAGATATTCGGCTTCGATCAACGTACCGCAATCAGGACAGTAGAATTCGAGAATCTGCACCCACTTCGGATCAGGAGCGAACGTGAATTCGTACAACTCCGGATTCAAGATGGGCTTATGAATCTCGCGAGGGTCTCGCGCGTAGACGAGCAGCCCTTCTTTGTACGGGCGTCGAGCTGGACCCAGATCGCCGGCGCACGTACGGCACATCCACAATTCACGTTCGAGATCGATCTGCAGATACTCCGTCATGGGTATTTTCATGGCTTAGTTCCGTTCGTTGTTCTATTCAAAACGAGGTCAACATTTTCGTTTACCAGAAACTTCCAACCGTCCGGCACGAAGCAGGTGAAATACTCATCCTCCACAATTGCCGGGCCCGTCGAGAACTCCCCGCTCTTTAATTGCTCGTAACGGAACAACGGAATATCCCTCGCCGAAAGCGTCTTCGATGCTGCGTCGGAAGGCACGCGCACTTTTCGCGTGCGCGTGGACTTCGCCGCAGTGGCGGATGCCGTTCCAAGCGGCGCCAAAACGAAGTGCGGGATTTCCTTGGTGGCGCGAAGTTGGACGCGGATTTCCTGCGCCTGCTTGACGAAATCGGGCAATTCGCCTGCAACGGACAGCGCGTGAGAACCGCTTTCGCCGTTGCTCGTAAAGCCTATGGACGACTCCACCTTGCACTCGCTGAGTTCGAATCCTTCCGCGAACATGTCGCGGCGCGCACGCTGAGTAAGTTGGTCGACGGCACTTTCGACGCCGGAAGGGTCGGTGCCGGGCAGCGCGGCGTCATAAGTGTGAGCGATATCGCTGAATCCGATGCCAAATGCGCTGAAGACGGCGGCCATTCGCGGCACGATGATCTCACGGATGCCTGCTTTCTCGGCGACCTTGCATGCCGACATCGGGCCCGCTCCGCCGAAGGCGAGCAAGCTGGCGCCCGCAACTTTCGCGCCGAGCTGCGAGATCCCGGCCGCAATTTTCCCGACGTACGCCTCTTCCATTCTTATCAGCGCTGCGTCGAGGGGCGTACCGAGCGGATTGGCGACGTTTTCAAGTATTGCCGCGCTTGCTCTGCCTGCATCGAGGCGCAACGTGCCGCCG
>Ga0182030_10013229_pt1 | contig 16436 bp, 19 predicted proteins | sample 812S3MmetaG_FD_121299 | JGI IMG/M metagenome (GOLD analysis project Ga0182030, IMG submission 121299) | Permafrost microbial communities from Stordalen Mire, Sweden - 812S3M metaG (Illumina Assembly) | ecosystem: Environmental > Terrestrial > Soil > Wetlands > Permafrost | place: Sweden...
AAGACAATCCCCTGCTACGCAACCACCCATCCAGATCAGGTTTCTCATTGGAAGAACAGTGGATTCATCGGGGTAAAGATCGCCGCTCCCTGGGGCACTGCGGACGGCCGCATGGGCCTGATCAAGATGCAGAAATGCCTGGAAGACTGCCGTACCGCGCTTGGCGAGGAGATGGAACTGATGGTGGATTGTTACCTCTCATGGGATATTGAATTCGCTTCCCGGATGGCGGAGCGAGCGCGCGGCTGCGATGTCAAATGGTTTGAGGACCCGTTGCAGAATGGATGGGCCGAGCACATGAATGCAGAGTTACGCGCACGCATCAACCCGATTCAGGTGGCCATTGGCAATCTGGAATTTGACGTAAAGGCCTTCGCCGCAATTCTGGCTGCCCGCGCATGCGACGTTATTCAGCCGGAGATGCAGTGGTGCGGGGGTCTCACCGCTGTCCGAAGGATTGCGGCCATGGCCAAGCCCTATGATGTTCCGGTCATTCCACACGGCTCAGGCGTATACAACTATCACTTTGTGCAATCCAACCTGAACTCGCCATTCGCCGAATATCTTTCTGTCGGGGATGGCACCGGCATACGTCCCATCTTTGAGGCAATCGTCGGCGAGCCTCTCCCCGTCAACGGACATGTCACGCTCGGCACGAAGCCTGGCTTTGGCGTCGAACTCAATCGTGACCTGCTGGACCCCATCGACCTTCAGGCATAGAGGAGCCCCTCGTGCACGACAAGATCAAATGCGGAGTTATCGGCGCCGGTTGGTGGGCGACGTTCGCACACATTCCAGCATTGCTAGAACATCCAAACGCGGAATTGGTGGCAATTCAAAACGACAACCAGCAGGAGGTGCAGAAGATCGCTCGGGATTTTCGCATTCCCGTTGCCTGTACTACCGCCAGTGAACTGCTTGCTATCGAAGGTATTTCGGCGGTCGTAGTCAGCAGCAGCCCTCATCTGCATTACGAAGATGCTCTTGCGGCCCTTGAGCTGGGCAAGCATGTGCTGATCGAGAAGCCGATGACGCTAACTGTCACCGAAGCCATGGAACTGGTGAAGACAGCGGATGAGCACAACGTCCAGTTTCTCATCAGCTGCCCCTGGCATCACACCGCTCATGGCACCGAAGCGCAGCGCCTGATACGCGATGGGGCTCTTGGCCAAGTACGCATGATCAGCGTCTTGATGACCAATCCAATCGGCGACCTTCTCCGCGGCGCCGATACCCGGCCCACGCATGGGACACCGTATATGCTTCCGCGCGCGGGAACCTACAGCGACCCAAGGGTGGCTGGGGGTGGGCAAATCTATGCCCAGGTTTCTCACGCAGCGGCTTATCTGACCTTTCTGACAGGTGCGTATCCCAGTGAGGTTTTTGCGCGATTCCATAACGATGGCGCGGCGCTCGACATCTACGATGCCCTCGATCTGCGCATGGACGACAGCTCGATTGTCACGATTGCCAGCACGGGTGCGACGAGCCGTGGGCGCAGGGACTTCGAGGTGCGGGTATTCGGCACCAACGGGATGTTATTCCTTGATCTCTGGCGTGGAAGACTGGAATTTGTGCCACTTGTTGGAGGGCCACGTACTTATCCCGATCTTGACGAGGATGCAATCTATCCCCATAAGGCTCCGGCACAGAATTTGATCGATTCCATCCAGGATCCACGCCGTAATCAGTCGCCTGCAACATTTGGATTGGCGGCAATGGAAGTGATTGAGGGGGCAACCCTCTCCGCAAAGACAGGCAACAACCTTCTTGTCTCCTCTCTCGCGGAGCAGCCCGCATGAAGCCGGGATCGCTGCGTGGCATCACCTGGAACCACAGCAGGGCGTTCCCGCCGCTGGTGGCGACTGCACAGCGTTTTGAGGAAACGCATCCAGGGGTGAGGATTCAGTGGGAGAAGCGGAGTCTACACGAATTTGGGCACGCAGACATCACCACTCTCGCTCACAATTTCGACCTGCTCGTCATCGATCATCCGATGGCAGGCGACGCAGAGGCAACGGGTGTGTTGATCGATCTTCGCTCACTGCTCTCATCTGAAGAAATTGAAGATCTTCGTGACGACTCGATCGGTCCTTCCTTCTCAAGCTATATCTACCAGGACAAGCTTTATGCACTGCCGATCGACGCCGCCGCTCCCGCAGCAAGCTTCCGCCCGGACTTGTTTGAGCAACACGACCTTAAAGAACCGGAACTCTGGGAAGAGGTGACGGCGCTGGCGCGATCCGGTTGGGTACGAATGCCAGCGTTCTCGGCAGATCTTTTCCTGAACTTTATGGGGTTATGCGTTTCGCGAGCCAGCACCGTGGCCGAAGATTCTGAACGGCTCGTCGACCATGAAGCCGGCGCTCACTGCCTGGATCAGCTTTGTGAACTTGCAAGTCTGATGCCGGACGAGATCTACGGCATGAATCCAATTGCCGTGTTCGAGCAAATGGCAGAGGAAGATTCTGTCGCCTATTGCCCATTCGCATATACCTACAGTAACTACTCACGCAGTGGTTTTGGGAGAAATCACATCCGATTCTCCAGTCCGGTCGCGCTGGAGAACAGCATGCCGATGCGCACGGTGCTTGGTGGCACTGGAATCGCAATCTCCGCCGGCTCTGAGAACGTCGCCCTGGCCCTTGAGTACAGCCTGTTTGTCGCCGGTCGAACCTGCCAGCGAACACTTTACGGAATGTGCGGCGGCCAACCGGCACGACGCAGCGCCTGGCACGATCCACTGCTCAACCAGATCACCGACAACTTCTTCTGCCGCACCGCTGCCACTATAGAAACAGCCTACGTGAGACCTCGCTACCGCGGCTATGTTGGCCTGCAGGAGAGCGCTGGAAAAGCCATCGTCGACTACTGCAAGCGCCGTGGCAATGCAAAGCAGGCGCTCGAACAGATGGACGCCCTCTATCGCGCAAGTTTGAAAGGAAAAGTACAGAATGCCTAAGTTCTCATGTGCAGACTTCACCTTCCCAGTGCCGGACCGGCCTGCGGCGTTGCGACTGGTAAAGCTGCTCGGCTTCGACTATGTAGATATAGGGATGCTAGCGCGCAGTTCTCATTTTTCACCGCTTGAACTGCAGACGTCTCCGCAAGCCTATACCGCGCAGGTCCTGCGTGACTTGAATGCGGCGGAATTGAGCGTCTCTGATGTTTTTGTTCAGATCGGAGTCGATCCATCCGAATGCGCAACAAACGACCCCAGTCCCGAGGTGAGGAGTAAAAGTCGTGATGTGTTTAAGCATGCACTCGATTTCTGCGTCGAGCTAGGCTGTAGCCATCTAACAGGCCTGCCGGGAGTGTTCCATCCGACAGCCTCGCGAGACCGGAATTTGGAGCTTGCAGCGGAAGAGACATCTCGGCGCGTGACTGAATGTGCCAGCGCAGGCGTCCGCTACGCGATCGAGGCTCATGTCGGCTCAATCTGCGCAGAGGTTGGAAGTACCCTCGCATTTCTGGATGCCGTTGAGGGCTTGACACTAACGCTCGATTATGGACACTTCGTTATGGCCGGCGAGACCTCTGCGAAGGTGCATGATCTGTTGCCCTTCACTTCGCATGTTCATGTACGCGGAGGTGCTCTCGGAAGGCTGCAAACCCCGGTTGAAGAAAACACGATTGATTTTCCTGGCATGCTGGCCGGATTGACACGGCTCGGTTACGATGGCTTTCTTGCCCTGGAATATGTGTGGGTGAATTGGATGGATTGCAACCGCACGGACAACGTTTCGGAGACCCTTCTCTTACGGCAGGCGTTGGAGTCGAATATTCCCGTGATGACGAAGACAATTCACTGCGATTGAGCGGAGAAACCAGGACCGATTATGGCACAGTCGAGCGTCTGCGGCTCCGTTCTTGCCAGCCAACCTCCAGGGACGCGGCGGATTGGGTCCTCCGATCAGTTCCCTGAGTGGAATGGCTATGCTCCTCCTGTCGACATCGGGCGTTTCCCAGTAATAATCAGCTCCCCTGCCGACCGCTGCCACATTCTGGATGTTCTGCGCCTCGTTCACGCTTTTGCGCAATGATCGGATAGTTCATCGCCGCTTGGGCGTGCTTCGCGACAAGATTGCGCAAAAGATCATTCGACGTGGGACCTGAGTCATATGGTGGGGTGCTCATTCTACGCCTCGTATAGAAAACCAGTAGTACCGCCGCCAGCAAAACATGCAGCGAACCGGGCGGAGAGCAAACATCCCCAAGAGGCCGTCGAACGAATGCAACTCGCCTGGCTTAAATTTAACCGAGTTGCAACGAGGGCACACTCGTCGAATCCACAATACCCGAGGCAGCCAATTCGGCCAGGTCATCGTTGCAACGTTCATGGGGTCCTTCCTTTCACTCGGATGAGGATAAGCATTACAAGTCAACTCCATTGCCCACGCTGGAATGATCGTCCAGCCATGCGAGAAGATTGCGGATGCTGCCGGTAGCCATCGCTACGCAGGAATCTGCCGCGCCGTAATACAGGTGAATGGTGTCTCCGTCGTTGCCGATGGTTTGTCCGCAAGGGAACACAACACCGTTGACGTCTCCTTCCCGCTCATAGGGAGTTTCCGGGCCGAACATCCAGGAGTCGCTTCGTTTAAGGCAGATGGCAGGATCCTCAAGATCGAAGAGAGCGAGACCCAGGCGATAGATGCTGCCGGAAGCGGTCTGGCGGACACCGTGGTAGATCGCCAGCCAGCCTGCTGGAGTTTCAATGGGAGGAGAACAAAGCCCAATCTTGTTTGCATCCCACCACCCGCCTCGACGCGCTTGAAGAATGATTTTATGACTCCCCCAATGACGTAGATCCGGTGAATAGGACATCCACATGTGCGCGCCAAGTGTTGTCATTGGGCGATGGATCAGAGCCCAGAAACCGCCAATCCTGCGCGGCAGCAGTGCAGCATCCTTGTCCTCGGGAGACATGACCACGCCATATCGCTCAAAGGCTTTGAAATCCTTGGTCAACGCAAGAGAAACGCCAGGGCCACCTTTCGCGAAGGATGTGTATGCAACTGCGTATTGCTCTAACTCCGGAACATAGGTGATGCGCGGATCTTCAATCCCCCATATTTCCTCCGGGTACTCGTGAGGATTTGCCAGCAGCGTAGGTTCCTTGTCGACGCGCCACCCATCAATTCCATTCGCTGAACGCGCGGCGCACAAATGCGAAAGTCCCCGCCGGTCCTCGACACGGCACAATAAGAGCGTGTCACCGTCGGACAATTGCACAGCAGCAGGGTTGGACACTGTTAATTGGATACGACCAGTCTTTTCTGCTGAGGATTGGATTGGCCGCGTACCGGGTAAATAACGGAGCCTCGCCGCGCATGGCCGAATCCTGCTGTTTCTGATCGACGATATCCGGCGATGCTACCGAAAGATTGATTGTGCTCAAATGCGGACACTCATTTCCTGGCTCTGTTCCTCTGCGTTCGCCGATTGGACCCTGCGCATTTCAAGCAGAGCCATCAAGAAAGAGAGCGTGGATTCGGCTCCCTGGTTTTCATTCACTCGGTCGGGATGAAGTCCGTCCCTGCACCCGCCCGTTACGGGATCGTACAGGGGAATTTGAAGATCGTTCACGCCGAAGAACCAGCGAAAGGCACATCGTGCCTCTTCAAGCCAATGCTTCTCCTTCGTCAGTTCATAGGCCAGCAGGCAACCGCAAACGGTTGCGCACGCTTCAACAGGTTGCTGATCAAAGCGTGCCTTTTCGGCGCCTACTCCAAAGAAACCCATGGAGCCAATCGGTACGAAAACCCCCGCATCGCTGCGGTGCTGCTCTTTCACCAGCCAGCGCAGCGACTCTTGAGCCACCTCGATCATCCGTTTGTTGCCGCTCTTCCAACCCGCGATAAGAAGCGCCTCAGGCAATCTGGCATTCGAGTAAGACAGGCTCCTCTCAAACCAATGCCATGTATCAGAGTGAGTGCGTTCATAAATATCCAGTAGCTTGTTGGCGAGCATATTGCGAGCGCCCTGGATCACCCGGTCTCCTGGGAACCAATCCAGATAGGCCTGCATCCCCAGGATCGAGAACGCCCACGATCGAGGACTGGTAAACTTCAAGGTTACAGGCGCCGCGGCTTCGAACAGCCTGCCTGCCGCACCCCTCAGACCGCTATCTCCTGAGCGTCCAAGAACCGTGCCCAACGCCCAGAGAGCGCGACCGTGGCTGTCTTCCGAACCGATGTTTTCAAGCCACCGGCGATCATAGCTGAGGAAGTTTCTAAACCGGCCTGTCTTCAAATCAAAGCCCAGCCACAAAAACGCCAGGTAGCGATGAGTCAGCTTCGCGTGCAACTGGGGATCGGACTGCGCATAGCCATTGAGAAGAGTTGCTACGATCAGCGCGCGTGCGTTGTCGTCGGTTGTGTAGCCCTCATCGCAGTTGGGCAGGGAGAAGATGGCGTGCTGCAGAATGCCCGTATCATCCGTCATGGCCCGCAGATGCGCCGTATTTACTGCTGGAAATCGATCCACTGCTTCGGTTTCGGAATGGTCGCGCAGTGTGGCTCGGGGCCGGGACATGCGCTCGTTACGGGCGCGTTGAAAGCTTGCCATATACGCGCGAGCAGTCTTAGGCCAGGTCGTCTCGCGTGAGTAAAGATAGGCGCGCTTCCGCATGGCGTGACGCTCGGCATCATGCTCTAGCAATTGAATCGCAGCCTTCGCGATGGAAGTGGGATCCTCGAATGGAACGATCACGCCACGTCCGTCGGCAAGCAACTCCTTTGCGTGCCAGTAAGGCGTGGAGATAATCGCCTTCCCCGCGCCTAACGCAATGGCCAGCGTTCCGGAGACGACCTGAGCTTCCTGCCGGTACGGAGTAATGTAGATGTCCGCGGCGCCCACGTGCTCGATCAGTTCCTCCGCACTCACGAACCGATTGTTGAAAATTACCTGTTCTGAAACGCCGAGCTGTTGTGCAATTTCCTTCAACCCTTCCCTGTAGCGCTCGCCTTCGCGCCGCAGGATATGAGGATGTGTCGCACCCGAGACGATGTACACCACGTTGGGATGCTTTGCTAAAATCGCGGGCAAAGATCGAATTACATTTTCGATGCCCTTGTTTGGCGATAGCAACCCAAATGTCAGCAGAACCGATTTTCCTTCGGTGCCAAATTGATCTTTGAAATAATTCGGATCCATGAACGGGGTATCCGGCACGCCATGAGAAATCACATCGATCTTTTCACGCGGTACTCGATACACATCATCAAGAAGGCATGCAGCGTATTCGCTCATTACAATTAATCGATCCGATAGCTGGGCGATTTCTTCAAGCACTGCGCGCTGACTTACATCCGGCTCACGCAGGACCGTGTGGAGCGTCGTCACCAGCGGCATCTTCAATCTGCGCAGCAAGGTGAGAATGTGGCTGCCCGCGATCCCGCCATAGATGCCATATTCATGTTGCAGGCAAACCAGATCGTTGCCGTTGAAGTTGAGAAACTCGGCCGCCCGCTCATACGAGGCACGGTCCTCCTGTTCCAACTCAAGCCGCACGCGTTCGGGATATTCGTAACTTGAGCCGGGGTCGTTAACAGGAATCGCGAAAAGGCGCTCATTGCCATATTCAGTCGCAACCGCAGTACTTAGGTCGGTGGTGAACGTGGCGATCCCGCATCGCCGCGGAAGGTAGTTTCCAATGAAAGCGATGCGCGTCGGCATCGCTATGGAACCAGCTTGTTGCATAGGCGTAGCCGATGCTTCACCAAGGGGAGATCCAGCCGGCTCTTCAGAATGAAGCATTTCTGGAATGGACATGATTACCTGCTTTCACATGTGAATGAAAAGCTTGCGAAATCCAGGTCACTGAATCGCATTGACGCCGGATTCCCTGCCGGTGAGAGCAGTACACGGAATGGAGGGAGGAAAATCCACCTTGGAAGACTCACTCGTTTCAGAGGTTCCGCGGCAAAATTAAACGTGGGGAAACCGCGAGCAGTGAGCCTCCTATCTACAGTGTACGCTTGCGCCGAAGTAAAGCTTCTGAATGAATAACGATTTGAATCCTTGCCAATCGGCAAATCTTCGAGGAGCATCCCCAGATGAGTTCCTGAGAAGTGATTCACACGCCTCGGCTTCGTCGATATTGCTGGTTGCAGAGCCCGGCATAAAGGCGAGTTCGATTGGAAACCTTGCAACCAATCGAGCGGGAGTTGCTCACATTGAGATACTGATGGCAATTCCCGGTCGACCCGGATACCTGCGGTCATAGAGATAGTAACCATCTTCGTAGTAGTCAACATACATATCGTCGCTCCGGTACCAGTCCGTTCCCCAATATTCCGGATAGGGATCAATCACGCTGAACCAATAGCCCTCGTATTGGAAGCGCGGATACCCACCCACCTCCAGGAAAGGCAAGTCGTAGACGCGAAAGCTGTGGCCCGTTCCAAAGTTGCTGCTAAAGTAGGCGTCAGGAAAGCGATAGCCGCTGTAACCTCCGCGCTGTTGCCAGTTCCGGTGCTCGGAATCGAAGTTGCGAGCGCGATGCTGCTGCCAGACACCCTGTTGTTGGACCTGCTGTGCGCGCTGTTGTCCGGGTGTGCGCTCCACTTGCACATGTGCAATGCGCGCTGATTGCTGCTTGCTTTCCTGCGTCCCTGCACGTTGCTGCGGCCGCGCGTTTTGCTGAGGCTGGGCGCGCTTCTGGCCCTGTTGCTTGACAGGCTCCGCCTGCTTTCCCCGCTTATCCTTCTCCCCGCCTTTGTCTTCCTGCTGTGCGTAGCCAAAAGCATCGGTTCCGAGCAACATGCACAACACCATCGCCGTGTGAGCAATCTCATTTCTTTTCACTTGTGCTACCTCTACTCAAACTCAGCGGCAGTGACGAGTATGCGTCGTATCGCGTTGAACAACAATGCGACTTGTTAAGAGTCGGCGGTCAAATGTGCGATGAGAGATACCACTTGTGCCATCGACCGCCACTCTTAATGCGCATGGTTGAGTCGGCGTCCTAAACACCTCGCCGTCCAGATATCAAATTGAAGATCAGGACCGCCAGGGCCACAACCAGCAGAATGTGGATCAGAGCGCCGCCCACGTGGAAACTGAAACCCAGAAGCCACAAGATCAAGATGACTACAAAGATTGTCCAAAGCATTTCTGCCTCCAATTTGTGTTGCGACACCCGGGAGCTGGTTGACTCACCGGGTGTCTGGTTAAGACTCGCCGCTAATTAGCGGCTGCCCTGTGCCACAGCCTGCGCCTTGGCGCCTCTGACTGCGTTCAGGAACGGTTCAGCTGAGGCTGGCGTCGTCACATCGCCGCGCAGCACTGAGCGGGTGGTGACGTCGTGGCCGTAGAAGGCATCCATTGAGTCGTTGTCGCGGCGAATTGAAGCACCTGTCAATGTGAGCCCGGCAAAGGCGCCCTTGGCCCGCGAGTAGGTCAGGATCTCGGTCTCCAACTTCCAATCGGTATCGGCAGAAGCATGACGTCCCACCGGCCCGGCCGCCGCGGAGGCATCCGCCCCAAGCTGAAATTCGCTTGACAGCAACCGCTGCATGCCGTGCTCGTTCTGGATGATCATGACCAGGTCCACACCTTCAACGCCGATCTGTAGCCCCCAGCTTCCGCCCGTGATGGCAAAGAACGCCGGCGCGCTCCACCCTGCGTCGGTCCGGCATGTGGCCACGCCTCGGCCATTTTCTCCGCCGAACACAAAGCCGCCCTTGAGCATGTGAGGCACCACCGCCACGCATCTGGCGTGTTCCAGAACTTCTTGCGGAATGCCTTTATCCGGAGCAGCCATGATCTCGGCAATTACTCTGCCTGCATGATCCAGCCGGGCGTCCGACGCTCCGCGATCCGACTCCGCCCAGCCTGGACTCGACAGGCTGAGTAACGCAACGCACATGATGAGTTTCTTCACGCATTTCACCTTGTTTTCTACCCCGCACTCGGGCGCCTGCTTCGCGCGCAATCTCAGTACTCTGAGGTAATTCCGACCTTAGCCCGACGTGAGCGTGCTGTCTGATCAATTGGGCTCATCCGTCTCGGTGGCTTTGCTTCTTGAGTAGTCGCTTGAATGTGTATGGCACTCGGCACAAGATGGGGGAATCAAAACCGCGCTGAGCGGAATCTGCTCGAGCGAATTCATTGATAGATTTTCCGCACAATCGAGGGAGGTGAGCACTATTGACCTTCGTTGTGTCGCCACGGAGCGCTACACTCTGTCAAACCGGTGCTCGCTAAACTAAATCGGTGAGTCTTCGTCTTGAGGTTTCCAATGGCAGGCAAGCTCCGAAATGTATCGGAGGCGCGAAGCATTCCCGGCAACAGCAGCCCAAACTAACCTTCCCGTCCGGCAGCAACTCGTAAGTCGACACGCGTTTGAAGCAAGTTAACGAATCGTCCTCGCACACCCACATGCTCTCACGCAATATCCGTATGGAAGCCGATCCTGTCGACCATCAGTTCAACTCCAGCGAAAAGCGCCTGGCCCGGCTCCTGCTGCTGATGGCCAACTTCAGGCAGGAATCGAAGCCCATCCCCGTCATCGCCAAGATCAGTCAGAAAGCCCCCGCCCTAATCATCGGCACCACGCGCTCTCGCGTGAGCTTCTTCCTCAATCGCTTCCGCGAACTGGGCTTCATCGACTACGACCCTGGGGGCATGCTCGTAAACAGCTCACTGGTCAGTGTGGTACTGCACGAATGAGCAGTAGCCGAAGGATCGGCCCGGTGCGGATGCTCAGACTCACATGTATCCACCGGTGAGTTGGACTCACAGGGGCGTACCCGTCAAAGCATTGCTACAGCATATGATTCCTATTGCTCAGACACGGCTGATCTAGGCAACTAAAGTCAAAAGCGTAGGGATAGATAGACTCTGGCTCCGGTGGAATAAAGGGGACTGATAAACGGATTAGAGATCCTTATGACGCTGTTGTTGCCGGGTTCTTCCTTTCGGCTGCACCGCCGCCCACGCAACACAAGCAACCGCAGACGCCTTGAAGGGGGTCACACATGCGCGGACTTAAAGTTCTCTTCGGTACCACAACGTTGCTTGCCGGCTTGGCCCTGGCGCCAGCGGCTCCAGCGCAACTGGTCGTCAATCTTGGCGTTCAGCCCGCTTGCGCCTACGGCTATTACGACTATCAGCCATACGCCTGCGCACCCTATGGTTATTACGGATCGGGATATTTCTACAACGGCATCTTCCTGGGCATGGGTCCGTGGGCTGGCTGGGGCTATGGCCACGGCTGGGGCGGCCATCGTTTCAGCGGAGATGGCGGAGGAAGTTATCACGGCGGTGGTGGCTTCGCGGCGAGTCGTGGATACGGGGGAGGCAGATCGGAAGCACGCGGGGGCGGTTCCAATAGTGGCGGGGCGCGTCCCAGTGCAGGTCACGCGGCAGTTCAAAGGGGTGGCGGCGGATCGCGCGGTGGTGGTGGCCAGGCCCGTGGCAGCAATGGTGGATCGCACGGTGGTGGTGGCCAGGCCCGTGGCGGCGGTGGATCTCATGGCAGCGGTGGTGGTGGTGGCCAGGCCCGTGGTGGCGGCGGTGGGGGATCTCATGGCGGCGGTGGCGGACACCGGTAGGCATTGACGATGGTTGCGCCAGCACCCTGCGGGGGCTTGACTTCTCGAACGCCAACGCGCTCCCTGGCACAAAGAATCTAATCCCATGAGCGAAATTGAACAGCAGCGTGCGCGCGCGGATGCGATTCTTTGCGCAGGGAAGATCGGCCCCCCTATTACTCCACGAGGTGAAAACCATGAGCGACACGCCTAGGCCCAGGATTCTTGTTGTTGATGACGAACCGGATATTTGCGAAACCATGGCCATGTTGCTGGATGATGAGGGCTACGACATCTCGACGGCGATTCACGGATTCGATGCGCTGCTTCAGCTCCGGGTTACAACTCCCGATCTGATCATCTCCGACCTCAACATGCCGCGGATGTCCGGATTTGAGTTCCTCTCCGTGGTGCGCTGCCGCTTCCCGTCAATTCCGGTAATCGCGATGAGCGGCGCTTTTGCCCCCGGCGATTGGCTTCCTAGCGGCGTGATTGCCGATCGCTTCTATGCCAAGGGCAGATGCCATCCGGACGAACTCTTACAGTTGGTAAGTGAGTTGATTCATGGGACGGTAACGCGGTCGACAGACAAACAGCGCCGGCCTGCCACGGTACAAACGCCACGGCATGGAATGGATTCCAAGGGAGCGCCCTTCATCGTGCTCACCTGCACGGAATGTCTAAGATCATTTCGGATGAGCGACGAGCAGCAGGCCCAGCATGATGTCCAGGTGGCAAATTGTCAATTCTGCGCAACCTGCTTTCTCTACATCAATACCTCTGCGCCTGCATTTGTTCCTGAACAAGTGATTACGACGCTTCAAACACCTGAGGAATCGCTCCCTGAGCCTGCAAATCACGGATATGCGCGGCAGGCGCCATCTTACTCAACCTTGAGTCCGGGCGCTGCTTGAATCCCACTTCCGGATTGCCATTTAACGCGCTGTCAATCGACACGGAAGCTCTTGGGCTAGAGAGATATTGGCGCGTGCGTCCGGGACATGCCGAAGATCTGCAATTGGCAACGGCGTAACTCAAAGTGAATGCGCGAGAGATGATGGGTGCCAAAAGGACTCTGGCCTGCGATAGCGACACCCTGCCGGCGAAGGAGAGGCGGCCACGGAAAGCAAACACAATCGTGAAGGCACACAAGTGAAGAGAGTGGTGAACCAGGCACCGGGCCCTAGCGGAGACGCATGCACCGCGATTCGCGATTCTGGTTAGGCGCCGTCTCCATGGCTTCTGCTCTCGCAATCTACGTGCTCAGTGGCGACTTGGCGCGGATACCGCGCGGTTGTCCATAAACAGCGGCCCCGCTGAACCGCCGGAAGCTATTGGCAAATCCACGCAGGCTTCAAAAGGATACGCAACGGCTGGGACTATGGCACGACAAGCCGGCACCAGCAAATAGGTAAATGACCCATTGAAAGAACTCATTGTCTTCGATTTGGATGGCACCCTCGCCGAAAGTAAATCAGCGCTTGATGCGGAGATGTCGGCTCTACTCAGCGAACTCTTGGGAATGGTGAGAGTGGCCATCATTTCCGGCGGTAACTGGCCGCAATTCGAAAAGCAATTGCTGTCCAATCTTCCCCATGACGACCGCCTCAAGAACCTATCTCTTCTTCCCACCTGTGGAACAAAATTCTTTCGCTATCAAGGAGCCTGGCAAGAACTCTATTCCGAGGACTTCACGACGGAGGAAGAGGCAAGGATCACGGGATGTCTCAATAAGGCGCTCGTAATGGCCGGCTTTGAGGCAAAAGAAACTTGGGGGCCATTAGTTGAAGACCGGGGAAGCCAGGTCACGTTCTCGGCATTGGGGCAGCTGGCTCCCATTCAAGAAAAGATGAAATGGGACCCGGACTTTGCCAAGCGGAAGAAGATCGCGGCAATTCTGACAACTCTCATCCCCGAATTCTCCGTGCGCATGGGCGGCACCACATCCATCGATATCACCAAGCAAGGCATTGACAAGGGCTATGGCATCAGGAAGCTCCGCGACACTCTTGGCGTCGCAATCGATGACATGATTTTCGTTGGAGATGCTGTGTTTCCGGGAGGAAATGATTATCCGGCGAAAGAGGCAGGCGCATTGTCAATCCAGGTCAGAGATCCACATGAATCGAAACGGGTAATTGAAGCGATCGTGGCATGTCTGGATTCGGCCCAAAACACGAGGACCTCAATGGAGGCGAGAGCCCAAGTAGTCTTCAACTTATAAAGTAGAAAATGATTTGCATACTTTCGCGAAAGCCACTGTAATGGATACGAAGGCGAATTGACATGCACCGTAATAATCAGGGAAAGGGCTTATGAGTTATTACAAAGACTTTTGCATTGCGCCGGAACGCCGCGTCCGGCTTAAGGACTTCGATCCGCAGTATGCAGACAAGCATGAAACGAAGCAGCCTGCACTGACGAAGATCGAGCATCTTCGCCAGCGAATGGAAGAGATGCAGTACACGCTTTATGCTGACCAGAAGCGCTCCCTCCTCATTTGTCTTCAGGCCCTGGACGCAGGCGGCAAGGATGGCGTCGTCCGGCATGTCATCGGCTCAATGAATCCCGAGGGCTGCCGTGTCGCGTGCTTCAAGCAGCCGTCGAAAGAAGAGCTGGAGCATGATTTTCTCTGGCGAATAGAGGCACAAACACCGAAACGCGGCGAGGTTGTGATCTTCAACCGCTCCCACTATGAGGATGTGCTCGTGACACGCGTCCACAATCTTGTCCCCAAAAAAGTCTGGTCGAAGCGCTATGAGCAGATCAACGACTTCGAGCGGCGCCTGGTAGCGAATGGTACGCACATTTTGAAGTTCTTCCTGCACATCGGCAAAGAAGAGCAACTGGAGCGATTCAAGCAAAGGCTGGACGATCCTGCGCGGCGCTGGAAGATCAGCGAAGCAGACTATGCGGAAAGAAAGTATTGGGACGATTACAAGAGAGCGTATGAGGTCGCGCTCGGAGAATGCAGCACCAAGTACGCACCGTGGTTCATCATCCCCTCAGACCATAAGTGGTTCCGCGACCTGGCGATTTCTGAGATCATCGTGAAGACAATGGAGAAACTCGACATCTCGCTTCCCGAGCCGACAGTGAACCTCGCCGAAATCCGTAGGAAATATCACAAGACGGTCGCGAAGGAGACGGGCGTAAAGTAAGCGGCGAGCATTGTCGCCGGTGGGACCGCTTCACGGCCAATCACCGATCTCAACTCGCCGCACGGCCGAATCACCGAAATAGGGGGTTTGGTCAGGAACGGTCAATGGAGACGCCGGCCTGGCCAGTCTCATCTCTAGTTGAAGCCCCCCAACATGTAGGCAATCAGGACGATCACCAATATGGTGCCTAGCCCGATGCCGAAACCACCGCCGTAACCCCAGCGACTATGGCCATAGTAGCCTCCGCCTCCGCCTAAGACCAAAATCAAAACGATAATCAGGATCAACATCGAGATCTCCTTTTCTACGGTACGTCAAGACCGGTCACCGCCTGACGGGTTGAGGTTCTTGTTCTTCCGTTGCAAAACATTTGCTGGCGTTCGCGCGCTCGGTCGCTTATTTGTCGAGCACCTTTTCATTTTGTCCCAGTTTCTTTTGAACCTTGCCAGCGACCTTTTCGCTTTGGCCTTTGTCAACCAGCGTGGGATTGTTGGTAGCCTTACCCACCTGCTCTTTAACGGTGCCCTTGGCTTCATGCAAAGTGCCTTGTATTTGGTCTTTGCTGCTCAATGTCATCTTGTTTCTCCCGGATGTCTTTGGGGTTGGGGGTCCATGAGAGGACCGCTTACACGAAATCGCCCAGCGGGAATGGGAAGCGTGACTGACCTGAGTGCCGTTCCGCATCGGTCTAGTCCAAGCCAGAGAAACGACAAAAATCTGGCCCACTTTTCCACTCCGCGCTGGATATTCACGAAACGAACGGGCAATAAGAAATACCGTCACCCACCAGCATTTCCAAAGTGGGCTCCCGATGGTTCGCATACTCCCCGGGGTTTCCAATCTGGAATCCTACAAATCAATCGTAGAGAATGCCGCGAGACTTGCCTGCTCAATACTGCTCACTGGGCGCAGTTTCAAATCGAGACCATCTCCCCCTGGTAGAGACGACTTTTCACGCAGATCCTTCGCATTGTTACCTTTTGACGAATTGTTCGCCGCGCCAACACCGGCAATCGCCGCCCAAGGCAGTCCGCCGCGATAACCTGTATTACTTTGACCAGCCTTTGCCCGCCGTCTCCCCACAGAATTGCAAGTGACCAAGCAGCGAAGGCACACACACAATCTAGGCGCCTAAGCTACTGTCAGTGGCGACGGTTCGAAACCAGATGGGCCGAGCCGACTGACAACAGGAGAGACACAGAATGATCAAACTCTTGATTCACTGGGTGTTGAGTGCGCTTGCCTTGCTGATTATTGCCCAATTTGTGCCGGGCTTCCAAGTGCAAGGCTTGGAGCCGGCGCTGATAGCGGCACTTGTCATTGGCTTATTGAATGGGACACTGGGCCTACTGTTAAAGATCATCACATTTCCCATCAGCATCCTCACGCTCGGTCTGTTCCTTCTCGTGATCAACGCGTTGATGATTCGGTTAGCGGCGCACATCGTGACCGGCTTCCATGTGGGCGGATGGATTCCGGCCTTGTGGGGAGCCGTGGTGCTCTCGGTGCTCGGTATGGCGATCCATTTGGTTGCGAAAAGGGCCTAGTTGAGCAACTTCATTGCGCCGCTGGTATCAACTTGAATTCAGGATTAGACTCTTGTTGAAGTGTGGCTCTGGTCCAAAATGAGCAAATTGAACACAAGTGTGAAAGCATCAGGTTGCCGTGACTAGCGACGCGATCATAATCTCGCAGCGTTCGCGCTTTCGAGCCGCCTTGATCCTGGCGGTCATTG
>Ga0182030_10013230_pt1 | contig 16435 bp, 16 predicted proteins | sample 812S3MmetaG_FD_121299 | JGI IMG/M metagenome (GOLD analysis project Ga0182030, IMG submission 121299) | Permafrost microbial communities from Stordalen Mire, Sweden - 812S3M metaG (Illumina Assembly) | ecosystem: Environmental > Terrestrial > Soil > Wetlands > Permafrost | place: Sweden...
ATGTCGATCTCGGTCGGCGTTGGTATCCTCAGCCGTGCGGCTTGGGGATTTGTCATTTTCGGGATTCTGGTCTTGGTCGACAACTTTGTCTTCAAGAGCAGCCCGCCTCCCGCGACGCCGGTTCTATACGAAGACGAGTCGGAGCCGGTGGGGCACTTGAAATGAGTGGGTTAGAGCCGCGGCCGGTCTCCACCCAAGTCCGAGCTGGCGTGGGATAAAGCCGCGCACGCGCCAACGGCGGTTGATGGGTGCTTTGGCCATCACTCGGTTGTCGGGAAGTACCAGGCAGCGAAGACCAGGCGGAGCCACGCCAGTCGAGAAAAGCAACTCGTTAAAAAGTTGCGAAGTGGGAGGACGGAATGGCACGGATTGTAGTGGATCCGGTAACCCGTATTGAGGGGCACCTCCGCATCGAGGCTCAAGTCGATGGCGGCATGGTCTCGGATGCATGGAGTTCGGGGACGATGTTCCGCGGCATTGAGCTTATTCTGCGCGGACGCGATCCGCGAGAGGCTTGGATCTGGGCGCAGCGGATCTGCGGAGTTTGCACCATGGTGCACGCCCTGGCGTCGGTGAGTGCAGTAGAAGACGCACTCAGCATTGAGGTGCCTGACAACGCCCGTCTCATCCGTAACATTATCGCCGCAACCCAGACCATCCAGGACCACGTCATCCACTTTTACCATCTGCACGCACTGGATTGGGTGGACGTTGTTTCATCCCTCAAGGCGGACCCGGCAGCAACTTCGAAGTTGGCGCAATCGATCTCCGATTGGCCTCTTTCAAGCACCCAGTACTTCAAGGGCGTTCAGGACCGTATCCGCACGCTTGCCGAGAGCAAGCAGTTGAGTCTGTTCGGCGCCGGATATTGGGGGCATCCCGCTTACCATCTCCCGCCGGAAGCGAATCTGATGGCGGTCGCGCACTACCTGGAAGCGTTGACTTTCCAAAGGGAATTCATCCGCATTCACGCGGTGCTCGGCGGCAAGAACCCGCACCTGCAGACCTTTCTCGTTGGCGGCATGGCAACGGCGATGGACCCGAACGAGCCCGGCGCCACCATAAATCCGGAGCGGATGGATTTCCTGGTGCAGGTGGCGAAGTCGGCCCAGCCATTTGTAAGTCAGGTGTACATTCCCGATGTCCTGGCGATCGCCGGCTTTTATCGCGATTGGTTCGGACGTGGCGAGGGACTCGGGAATTTCATGTCATACGGCGGCTATCCGCAGGGCTCGGTTCACGACTACGCAGCATATTTTCTGCCACGCGGCATCATCCTGAACCGCGATCTCTCCAAAGTCTATCCCGTTGATCCAGGGAACATCACCGAGTATGTCGCTCATTCCTGGTATCAGTATTCGCGAGGAAACCAGGTTGGCCTGAATCCCTATGAAGGCGAAACCAACCCAAAGTACACAGGACCGAAGCCTCCTTACGAATTTCTTGAGGTAGACCAGAAATATTCATGGTTGAAAGCTCCCCGCTATGACAACAAGGCAATCGAGGTCGGTCCGTTGGCCAGGTTGTTGGTCGCCTATGCCTCCGGCCAGCCCGACGTCAAAGCGCTGATAGACACAACCCTGGCGAAGCTTAACTCTCCACCCGCGGCTCTGTTTTCGACCCTTGGCCGGGTCGCGGCGCGGGCGCTCGAAACGCAACTCCTCGCGGACCGGCTCGTAGGCTGGCTCGAACAGCTTCGCAACAATATGGCGACGGGGAAGCTAAGCATCTTCAACGGCGAGAAATGGGACCCGAGTTCCTGGCCCCAAACCGCACGGGGATTTGGCTTCTTTGAAGCTCCACGCGGATCACTCGGACACTGGGTAGAAATTGAAAATCAAGCCATCAAGAATTATCAGGCCGTGGTGCCTTCTACCTGGAATGCTGGCCCTCGAGATCCTTCCGGCCAGCGCGGGGCGTATGAAGCTGCGCTCATTAAGACTCCTATCGCCGAACCTGAACGCCCGCTTGAGATTCTACGCACAGTACACTCTTTCGATCCGTGTTTGGCTTGCGCTGTGCACGTGGTAGACGCTCGCGGGCGGCCTATACCGGTACTGAAACAGGAAGATGAGGCAGTCCGTTTCCTTGGCGGATCTGAACGAAGCGAGACAACGAAATGATCGACTCGCTTTCCTCAGATACTGTGGTCGTAGGAGTGGGCAATACAATCCTGTCCGACGACGGCGTAGGGGTGCATGCTGCACGACTCCTGCAGTCCGATGCGCGGGTGCCTGCCGGAGTAACGATTCTGGATGGCGGCACACTCGGCCTCGATCTCGTGCCCTATGTTTCGGATGCATCCCGAATACTGTTCCTGGATGCGGTGAATTCGGGATCGGCTCCGGGAACGCGTGTGCGCATGACAGGAAAAGGTCTGCTCGGCTTATCGGGCGGGTGGAGTGTTCATCAGTTGGGCGTTGCCAATTTGATTGCGGTCCTGGCACTCGCCTCAACCAAGCCTCAGGACATCGTTGTGCTTGGGGTGCAGCCAGCTATTACCGATTGGGGAACATCGTTGACCTCTGCTGTGGAGGCTAGCCTTCCACAGTTAGTCGAGGCAGCCCTGGCACAGTTGCGACAGTGGCAGGAGTCGGCGCACGACGGGTTGCCACTTGCGAAATCCCCGTGTACGCCCTAGCGTCTTGGTTCGAACAGAGATGGTTGGATTGATGCACGCGCACCGGACGGAGAGCCTCGTCGCCACGACGTTTTGTCTCCACGGGAGCAATCAATGGTGAAAACAGGCCGCGCGGGCTTCAACTCATAAAGCAGGTAAAAGCCGGTCTCGAGTTCTGGCACGCGCAGTGTGCTTCAATCTGGCTCTGTTTCACGCCTGCCGAAGTCGCAGGAACGAAGAGCCCATGCGACCAGGGCCCCGCAGAGAAACCAATAAATCACCGAACGCGTCTGCAAGAGTCGCTTGTTTTGTTTTGAGGCATCGTCGTTGATCCCATGCGACTGGAAAGAGGGAGCCGACAAGTTCCACTGAGAACGACGAATCCTCCGAGAGAATGTTGAAACGATGCAACTCTTCCATTCCTGAACAAGAAAGACAATTGCACGCTTAGCCGTGCTGGTTGCAGACGCCTTAAGCCGCTGCGCTCTTGCGCTTGAGCTGCCGCTCAGCTTCGGCAGTCAGCCAATCGTCTAGGGCGTGTCGGTCCAGCCGTGCGCGCTGCTCGTAAGGCTCATACGCACGCTCGCGAATGGCCTCTTCGGTCACGGAGGTAACTGCCGGCTCTGAAGTCGACACTTCAGCTACTGGCTTCTCAGACTGTTTCACAGCAACCTCCTTCATGATTTCGCCGCGAAGAAGGGGACGGGGTCGAACGAGGGTCTCGAAATCGCTGGCGCTCGCAGGGAGCGAAGGGGAGACCAATTGACCTCGCCTGCGTCATTGGCCACTTATAGTTTCCATCACAGTACCTTCACGCCGGAACGATCCATCGGGTTGCTTCAAAAAGGGAATGGATGAGCCGCGCATGGCGGCATCCACGCGAGAAGAAACCGTCCGCCAAACAAAGAAGCCGGAGCTTGTAACGCTGCCGTAATCTAACACGGGCGACGCGGTCAAGAGTTGCTGGGGCCGTCCAAGCGCAGGGAGATACTCCCGCGGAACGGAAAACAAAGGCAAAGCTTACCAAGGCTGGTCGGAATGGGATATCCGCAAGAAACTCGCTTTCCCCAAGCAGCGGAAGGAGCCGCTGGAGCACGCCTCTCACGTACGCAACGCGTTGCGCGCTTCAATCTCCTCGGCGGTCGAGTCAAGCAGTAGCTTTTCTGCGCCGCGTCGGCCGTCGGTGCCGATAACAATCAGACCGATTTCTTGCTTTTCCACCATTACCGAGATCATCGGCCAAACATTTCCGTGATCGATGAGCACCTCATGCGGTAGTCCCCGAAGGAGCGACTTTGCTCGCAATCCAACGCTGTGTCGCTCAACCTGTCCGCGCATGTTTTCCAAAACTGAGTCTCGCTCGCCGACTGGAATTAAATCAAACGCGTTAGTAGGAATCACATACGCGAGAGACAATTTCGCGCCGCCGTGCCGGGTGATGGCTAAGGCATAGGGCAGCGCTGTTGTAGAGAATGGAGAAAAATCGGTCGCAAGAAGTATATGGCCAGTAGCCCGGGCCCTGCCAAGAGCGCACAGATCCGGGTCCCGAACGCCTTCCTGAACGTGTGCAATTGTGAACAGACCTCACACGGTCCGACGGACTATCAATGATCGGTTAGGAATTCAAAGTGGAAACCGTACGTCTAACGTTGGCCACTCGGAGACGCAAAAGGAGATCCCGACTGAAGGCTGTCTCTGCGGAGATGCCTTGTCGAGAAGAAATTGTGAAAATCCTGATGAGAATTGACGATTCCACTCCGAGCAGCCTCCCACTCCGGATTTCAGAAAATCATATTTCTCGAAATCGAAACTTGCACGCAACGCCGTTCAGCAACCTTAGCGCTCTCGCCAGTCAAGGAACTTGCTGGCGGTCCTTCCCAGCCAAGCAATGAATCGTCCGACGCCGATCTCGGCCTTCTCCGACCAGCGCCGAACGAAATTCATCACTTGATCCCGCACGTCATGCGGCACCCAGCCGCCGGTTAGAGTTCCCAAAGACTTTTTTTAGTGCGATGTGTTCCGCCATCAACTCGGCCAGGACTTCATCCTCGGTCTGCACCTTCTTTTCCAAGAACTCAATCCGTTTCTGCTTCTCCTCCACGGCATTGACAAGGCATACGGAATCGGAAAACTGCGGGACCTGCTGCACGTTTCATTGCAAGAGATGATTTACATCGGCGACGCCTTGTTCGTCGGAGGGAATGACTATCCCGCCGAAAAAGCCGGTGTGGATTCGATTCCCGTCAAGGGTCCCGATGAGACGAAGCGGGAGGTCAGTTTAGCCCATCGACCATCTTCGTTATCTATTCAGAGACAACGAGTGTGGACACAACGATTAGCCGGCCTTCGCAGCACGCGTTTTCTGAGATCCTTACCCAGACGATTGCTGTAACCGGCTGTCAGCGTACTCGGCATAGAGTTTCGCAGCTTCGGCGTCGTGGTGCATTGCGTGTTCATTGTGTCCGTGAGCCAAGTATGCGTGATGCATAGCCTTTTCGTGCTCTTCGGCCTGGTTGTATTTCGCTGCTTCTTTGTAATGGTAGGCTGCCTGCTCATGATGACGAGCTGCACCATGGTAGTGTTCCCAAGTCTTGGACATATGCTCTCCTTTGCTATCGACTGGCTCCGGCTAAGACCTCTTGGCGCTGAAGGTGGCCGCTGCTAGTTTGTGAAGATCTCTTGCTCCGGTTGATGCCGAAAAGCCTGTGGCTGACGATGCGGCGAATCACGCTAGAGCGGGAATCTCCTGTGCATCCTTGTCGTGCAGCGTCAAGAAAGCTTTCAGCAGGATACGAAGGTCGACAAGTCGTCGAGGCGGTAAGCCGCACAATGGCATCGGCCGGATGCTGGATGGCGGGGGCGCGGCTTCTCCTCCCATGCAACCTTGCCATGACCGTGATACACCTGCGCTTTCATGGTCCCTTTGGTTTGTTCATCCAGATCATTCACAGGGTTCAGTGACACCTCAGCAGTAGCCATAAACGGTTTTTCCTCACTCGTGCTGCACAGGTTCAGCTTGGCATCCGTGCTAGCATTCTTCTGAGCAAGACTGCTCACTTTGATGTCAGAACCTCAATCGCTGATGGACAAAATGCTCTGAAGGTAATTAGTGAGTTGATGTGCGATTCGCCGGGTATCTTTCCTCCAGAATCGCCCGGTGGACGACGTTCAGGCACTCATGAGTCGGCCATTGGCGTTCAGGGCGGCAACTGTGAGAGGGAATGCTTTGCAAACCGGTTGCCGGTGACCGGCGCGGGCGCGTTCGAAGGATTCCATGTAAGACTGTGCTACTTGATCCCAGATCATATGCCGTGCATAGATGTAGGCACGTTTGCGCATCGCCTGGAGGGCATTCTCGTTGTCCAGCAGCTCAGTTGTAGTATCTGCAATGGCGGCCGAGTCATCGAAGGGAACGAGGGCTCCGCGACCATCCGCCAAGACTTCGGTGGCGTACCAGTAGGGAGTCGAAATGATCGCTTTACCAGCACCCATGGCATACGCGAGCGTGCCTGAAACGGCCTGTGCCTCGTATCGGTAAGGGGTGATGTACATATCAGCCGAACCAACTAGCGATGCCATTTCCTGAGGGCTGACGAACCGATTGACGAAGACAACGTGCTCTTTGACGCCAAGACTCTCAGCTAAAGCCTGCAACTCGATCCGATATCGATCGCCCTCACGGCGCCTGACATGGGGATGAGTGGCGCCAGCGATTAAATAGGTGACTTTCTTGTGCCGGGACAAAATGCGCGGCAATGCGCGAATTACACTTTCGAACCCCTTGTTCGGAGATAACAAGCCAAATGTGAGTAATACGGTCTTTCCCTCCGTTGAGGAATTTTTGTGAGCAGCCGCATCGACAAAAGGCATATCGGGAATGCCATGGGGAATGAGATCAATCTTGTCGCGTGAAACTCCAAATACGTCCCGTAAGAATCGAGAAGAGTGCTCACTCATGACAATAAGACGATCAGAACGCGCGGCGATTTCCTGCATCACGATAAGTTGATCGACGTCAGGCTCACGAAGAACTGTGTGAAGAGTTGTCACCACGGGCATTTTCAGGCGCTGCAGCAGGCGCAAGATATGCCCGCCGGCCTTTCCTCCGAAAATCCCGTACTCGTGTTCCAAACAAACGATGTCAATGTTGCTGGAGTTAAGAAAGTCAGCGGCTGCTTCGTAGGACGAAACGTCATTCTGTGTTATCTGGCATTGCACACGCGCAGGATAGCCGTAGGACGATTGTGGGTCATTCACTGCGAGCACCATCAGCCCAGCAGCTCCGTAGGCAGCTGCAAAAGCATCACACAAGTCTGTCGTAAAGGTTGCAATTCCACACTGTCTGGGGAGGTGGTTTCCAATAAAGGCTACGCGCACCGGATCCGGCCGGCTACGCATGGCCAGGAGGGCTGGCGGAGCCATCTTTTGGAACACCAGGGGACCCCTCTCGTACCGCATTAGAGCGTCAGGTTGGACATTCACGGATAGGCAGCGCGCGGACATTGCAGCCTCCTGAGGACATATATCTGGTTGCCGGGAAGTGGAAGCAGGGTAAAGCAGGAGTGGAGGACGCTACGCCAAGTCTCCCTGTTGCTCGCACCACCTGCCGCAGAACACACACAGCGTGCCTAGACTCCACATTGCAAGTAAGAACAGCACTCTACTCATGTCAGCCCCCTCCAGTTATCTTTCCGGTCGATTCTGTGGCTTCGATATGGTGTGTGTTTTCGTACATGCAGGTTGCCAGACGAGGCCGGCGAATCTTGACGTTAGCAAATCAGGATTGAAGAGGTCTGAGCAATAATGCTCATGGTTGCCGCCCGTCGTAAGGCGCCTCGGTGGTTTCTTCCCGGTGCGAGTGTTGATGTAGCGAGGGTCGGGCGCTTGCACTAAATGAGCAGGCGCCCAAACCATTTCTTTATGGAAAGCCTGCAAAGTGTTTTGTCATGTCGTCCTCAAATTCGCTGCACCCATCGTGAGACAGGGCCAACCTTCGATCTCCTCGCCTGGAGCCGCTATTCAGCTTTGGCTACGTGGGGATATCCGCCAATCTCGTTCAGCAGTAGTTCCGCCGATGCAGGCACCGCAACTTTGCCGTCAAGAATGTCATGGCGATTCACATTCTGGCCATACATGGCTTCGTCTCCACTTTTGTCGGCTTGCACAACCGCGCCGTTCAGGCTCACCCCAGCAAAAACGCCTTTGCTGCGCGAGTAAGACAAGATCTCCGCATTCAGTTTAAGGTCGGTGCCAGCGGAGGCATTCCGGCCCACAGGTCCGGCGGCCACAGAGGCGTCGGCTCCCAGCTTGAATTTGTCGCCGAGCAGACTTTGCAAGGCGCGATCATTCATAAAGAGCATCACGATGTCGGTGGAAGAGCCACCGATTTGATAACCTACACTCCCTCCGTCAATAGCCAAGAACATGGGAGCGCTCCAGCCATGCCCGGTGCGACAGGTTGCCAGTCCCCTGCCGTAGTTGCCGCCGAAGATAAAGGCGAACTTCAAGTCCCCTGGAATGATGGCAATACATTTCGCCGATTCCAAGAGATCCGAAGGAATGCCCTGATCCGGAGCGTTCATGATCTCCTTGAAGACCTGGGCAGCTTTGTTGGTGCGATTAACGTCATTGTCGCGGTCCGAGGCGACAGCAGTTAGAGTCACAAGCAGAATCAGCGTTGTGAAGCTCAGAATGCGTTTCAACATTTTCTTGTCCTCCACCAGGTTTGAGCTTAGACACTGGAAGAAAGCATTGCTGTGCAATAGAGACCACTGCCTGTGTTAGCGGCATAGCGACAAGTGAAGATGGGGTTGCGGTCCGTGGGTTTCCGTGACAAGTTCAGCCGCTCTTACGAGCGAATGGTGGTGACCTGATCGTGAGGATGGCTCAAGAAAAGCAGCAGAATGTGAATCTCATCCAACGCTCAGAAGAGAACCACTTCTTGGGAACGGAAATAACTACATCAATGCCCTTTTGCAGATACGTCCGATTGGCCCGCACAGGCTGAGCGCTTTTGCTCAGAACAGTCAGCTGCTCAATTGCTAAGGTGAATCTCAGTAACAAAAGGGTGAGACGCGTCGACGATAACCGCTCAGCTGAGACTGACAGGTAGAGTGCCGGCAACTGCGCGCCATCGTGATCCGACGATAGCGCCCGTCGTAGACGAATCGTGCTAGGCAACATGCAGTCAACAACTACCCGGGAGGGCAAGATAATGCTAACGAACACTACGAATTTGAAAGGTCTTGTGATCCATGCCACGGACGGCGAGATTGGATCTGTGGATCACTTCTATTTCGACGATGACACGTGGGCTATCCGCTATCTCACGGTGGAAACCGGAGGCTGGCTTGACGACCGGCGGGTGCTGATCTCGCCAATGGCTGTAATCCGTACTGACTGGCGAGCCAAGCGAATAGATGTAGCGCTGACCAAGAAGCAAGTGGAGAACAGTCCCAATATCGACACGCACAGGCCTGTCTCGCGGCAACACGAGGCCGCATATCTTGGATATTATGGCTATCCCAGTTATTGGGGAGGCCCTTTTATGTGGGGTCAAGTGTCCTATCCAATGGGCTTGGCTACTCCATCAGGTGGCTCTAACGAGGCGCTGGCGGACCGGATCCGTAAAGAGTCTGCCGATTCGCACCTGCGCAGCAGCGATGCCGTCACCAGCTATCACATTGAAGCGACCGATGGCGAAATCGGCCATGTGGATGGATTCGTCATGGACGATGAAGCGTGGGCTATCCGCTATATTGAGGTGGGAACACGGAACTGGTGGCCGGGCAAGAAGGCTCTCGTTTCACCTTCGTGGATTGAACGGGTGAGTTGGACAGATTCCAAGGTGTATGTCGGCCTTTCCCGGGAAGCTATCAAAAACAGCCCGGAGTTCGTAGAGTCCACGCCGATCACTCGTGCGTATGAAGGCCGTCTCTACCTGCACTACGGCCGACCTCCATATTGGCTGTCCGAAACTAAACCCGAGCCTTCCTTTTCCCTGACTGGCGCTTAGATCCAAGGTGTGGACATCCCGCAAAAGGGGTGTCCATGGTTTTGCTCGCTCAGTCGCGGTCCAAATTGGCATTGCCGGAAACTGTAGACACGCATGACATCTACCGAACACGTCAAACATGTAGATCCTAGCCATAATGGCCATCGTCCTTACTGGAAACGTGCGCATCGCGATTGGCGGTTCTGGACGGGTTTCGTTCTCATGCTTCTGGCCCTCTGTGTCTACGTAGGCACCAATGACCTGTCCTCGGTGCCCTTTGGCCGACAGAAGCAATTGCCGCCTTCAGCCAGCAGAGTTCCATAGACCTCAGTACCTGTGAACTGCGATGAACGAATAGGCGGACTTAACTCTATGGCACAGGCACGAATGAACAGCGGCAAAGGCCTGCCAGTGATGGATGAAAATAAGCCAGTCACTTGTGAACTGCTTCTGTATCCCCTGCGATTCGAACCAATCTATCAGTATCGGCTCTGGGGAGGCCGCCGTTTGGCCGACCTGCTCACCGCACCATTGCCGAGCGGTCCTATTGGCGAAGCGTGGATTCTTAGCGACCGCGATGACCATCCGAGCCATGTTGCCGATGGGTCCCTCAAAGGGCGAACCATCGGTCAATTGCTGGAGCGATTTCCGGAGCAAATTCTGGGAACGCTGGCCGGACGTTTCAGACGATTTCCGCTGTTGCTGAAGTTCCTCGATGTACACGAAATGCTTTCGGTCCAGGTGCATCCCACGAAGGCGAACACGAACCTACTGCCAGCGGGCGAGACCGCGAAGACCGAAGCATGGGTCGTGCTGGAAGCCGGGACACGCAGCCGCATCTATGCGGGCCTGAAGCCAGGTACGACTGCAGCGAGTCTGCGGCATGCCCTCACGAACGGGACGGTGGCGGACCAACTCGCATCCCTAACTCCGAAGCCCGGCGATGCCATTTTCCTGCGGGCAGGCACGGTTCACTCTCTAGGCGGCGACGTCGTGGTATTCGAGATTCAGCAGAACAGTGACGTTACGTTTCGCCTGTATGACTGGGACCATGTTGACCCAAAGACCGGAAAGCCACGGGCACTGCAAGTCGATAAGGCGATGGCCTGCATTGATTTTTTGGAAGGCCCGGTTGGTCGGTTGCCGCCCGTGGTGGAGACGAAGACCCCGGTGGAACGCGAGAAACTGTTTGATTGTGAACACTTCCGGTTGTGGCGACTGCGCGGACAATCGCCGTTTACCGTCGGCACCGCCGCCTTGCCGCGGATACTGGTATGCGTCGAGGGAGCGGGGCAGATCGAACACGGGAGCGCCACTTACGCCGTCGGAAAGGGCGACGTATTCGTCTTGCCTGCGGCGATCGGAACGTGTGTTTTTCGGCCCTTCGGGGCAGTGAACGTGTTGGAGATTGCACTGCCGGATTGAAATCGCCGGAATTCAGAGGGAGAAGCAAAGTGAAAAAACTAATTGTGTTTGATCTGGACGGCACCCTCGCCGAAAGTAAGTCGGCGCTTGACCCCGAAATGTCAGGGCTGCTCCATGACCTTCTCGGTATTGTGAGAGTGGCTGTAATTTCTGGTGGCGACTGGCCACAGTTTGACAAGCAAGTGGTCTCCAAACTTCCTCATGACGAACGCCTTAGAGATCTGTCCCTGCTGCCTACGTGTGGAACAAAGTTCTACCAATACTCAGGGGCTTGGAAGAGGCTCTATGAAGAAGATTTCACCCCGGAAGAGCGAGAGAAAATCCTCGGCTCTCTCAAGGAGGCGATCAGAGTTGCAGGCTTCAAGATCGAAAGGCTCTGGGGAGAGCAAATCGAAGACCGGGGGAGCCAGATAACATTTTCCGCCTTAGGTCAGCATGCTCCCTTGGAAGAAAAGGAGAAATGGGATCCCGATTTCGCGAAGCGGAAGAAGATAAAAGCGATTCTTGACAGGTCGATCCCTGAGTTCTCTGTCCGAATCGGGGGCTCGACATCCATTGATATCACCAAACCCGGCATTGACAAGGCATACGGAATCGGAAAACTGCGAGACCTGCTGCACATTTCATTGCAAGAAATGATTTACATCGGCGATGCCTTGTTCGTCGGAGGGAATGACTATCCCGCCGAAAAAGCAGGTGTGGATTCTATTCCCGTCAAGGGTCCCGATGAGACGAAGCGGGTTATACAAGCAATCATCGCCTGTTTAGCAGTCAGCAGTCAGGCGGCGTGAAGTATTGCAATCGCGGTGAAAGGGATTTGATGAGCGGACTTAAGTTGCAACGGCTAGGAATGTTGATGGAGCCGGAGCCGGGTAATCCGCAGGAGATCGAAGGCGTTCTGAATCCGGCGGCAGCCCGTGGCCCTGATGGCGAACTCTACCTCTTCCCGCGTCTGGTTGCGCGCGGTAATTACTCGCGCATCGGCATTGTCCGAGTGCGCTTCAACGCAGCCGGAGATCCGGTGGGCGTAGAGAGGCTCGGCATCGCGCTAGAGCCGGAAGCCGATTACGAGCGGCGGCCCGACGGCGGCGGTGGCTGCGAGGATCCGCGTATCACATTCGTAGAACCACTCAAGCGCTACATCATGACCTACACGGCATTTTCTCCCCGCGGCCCGCGGATCGCACTTGCCCTATCCGAGGATCTCTTCCACTGGCAGCGCCTCGGTCTGGCGACGTTTGGCCCGTATCAGGGGATCGAATTCGACGACGTGGATGACAAAGATGCCAGCATGTTTCCCGTTGCCATCCCTAACCCTTCCGGGCACCCGGAACTGGCCATGCTGCACCGGCCGCTTTTTCCCGGCACTCGCCCGGAGGAAACCGCGTGCCAGCCCGCGTCTCGCAAGGTGGATCTCGATCGAGAAAGCATCTGGATTTCCTACTGCCCGATGTCTCTGCAGACCCGTGAACCGAATCTTTTCGGCAAGTTTTCCTCTCATCACCGACTAGCAGCTCCGGTGTCGCCCTGGGAGCGGCTCAAAATCGGCGGCGGCACTCCGCCCGTACTAACCCGGCATGGCTGGTTGATCATTTATCACGGTGTCAAGGAAATGGAGCAGCCCAGGAAAAACGAACACCAGTTATGCTACTCCGCGGGAGCAATGATTCTCTCGAAGGAGCATCCGCAAGTCATCCGCTATCGTTCGGTCGAGGCTGTGTTGACGCCGGAGTTGCCGCAGGAACGTAGCGGAACCGTCGCCAACGTCGTGTTCCCCAGCGGCATCGACCGGCGTGACGATCTCGGCTCACCGGACCGCTTCGATGTCTATTATGGAATGGCCGACAAACGGATTGGCGTTGCGCGCCTTGACCTACCGGATTTCCTTCCGTCTGAAGGAGCCTCCGACCCCCCAGAAGCAAAGGTTTAACGCGTTCGACTACGCACCGTGCGCATGTTGCGCCCGTTCTCTCCGGTAGCCGCTCTGGCTGGAGCGAGTCTTGACTTGCTTGGCCGTCGCTCCGTCGTGGCTGTAGAGGTCGTATCATCACGCGCGTGGAAAACTACTAGGCGCACCCCGGTGCACCTCGTCAATGCCGCGCCATGCCGTTCGTCCGCCTATCTTGCCATCGGACGTTAGAATTTTCCGTGTCGACTCATCGTGATCCACGGACCAGCCTCTTCGGCTGGTAGATTCTATTGGCTTATGCATCCGTGTGACGCACTAAACTAGCCTGTATACGAAAACGCTCGTCTGCGCTCTACAGAGGGAAGAGGGCTCACCATGACGACTCCGAATCCCCCCACGGGGATTCTACGGGACGCAGTTCCGGTTTTGCCGAAGGGTCGCGTCTGGGGTGTTCGCGACTACCACACTACGTTGGAGCAACGCGCCATTGCCGGCGCCACCATGAACTGGGGCTACGTTGCCATGACGGTGGCCGCGGCGGTAATGGCCACGGCCGGACTCCTGCTCAACAGTCCGGCGACCGTCATAGGGTCGATGTGCGTCGCCCCGTTCATCGCGCCCTCCCGGGCGGTCTGCATCGGCGCGCTCTTCCGCCAGAGTCACGTCCTCTTCGGGGGCTTGGTCAAGCAACTCATCGGAATCCTCGTGATCAGCGTTAGCGTGGCCAGCATCATCACCGCGGTGCTGCACCACACTACTACTGGCATCACCATCACGCCCGAGATACTGCTGAGGGCAATGCCCACGACGCGGGACGTCGTGTTGAGCGCGCTGATTGCGCTTTCGGCGGGCGCGGCCGCCTCGCTCGCGCTCGTGACACATCCTCATATCGTCGAAACCGCCTGGGGGCAGGCCGTCGACGCGATCATCGGCGTGGAGATTGCGATCTCCCTCGTCCCGCCGGCCGCGGTGATCGGAATCGGATTGGCGCTCGGGACGCCGGCCTATAGTCGTAACGCCCTCTACCTGCTGCTGCTCAACGTCGTGTGCTTAGACCTCATCGGTAGTAGCCTGATCCTCGCCCTTTGGGGCGTCCGCCGCAGGCACCTCGATCTCGAGAAGAGCATCCGAAGCGCCGTTGCCGGGACCCTCGGTGTGGTGCCCGGCTTCATCTCGATCGGCAGTACTGTCCACGTAACCCTGCTCGGAAACCACGAAGCGCTGGTCGATGTCATCCTTCGGCGCCAATTCGGTGGGGAGATCTCGGGGACGCTGGCCGCGAACATCGCCGCCGACATCGCAGCGAAAACGTCCTGCCGATCGGACGTCACTGTGGAGGTCATCCCAGTGCTGACGCACGCTGGCATTCCACGGTGATTGGAAGTGTGTGGAGCTGTAGGCCATCTCTATTCGCGCACAGACTAATCCGGAACATCTCAGTGCTGATAAATCCCAAATCACGAACCGAGGTGCATACTGTTCACAATTGACCAGATTCTGCTTCGCATTTCGCGAATAGTGAGATGGAACATCAGTACCGCCTAAATTAGCTGGCGCCCGCCTCGTTCCTTAAATCAACCGACACCGCTACTTTGTTCGGCTGGTGTCACGGATGGAAGCAGCCAAAGGTAAGCCGTCAGCCGGTTCGCTTTGTGATAGAGAGGAGATCCTGAATGGCAAAAGAAAAGAAGTGTGCAAACGTGAAATGCCATTGCACGGTTCCTGAACATGAAGAGCACTGCAGCGATCACTGCAAGGATGCAGCGGGAGAAAAAGAAAGGGCTAGCCAGTGCGATTGTGAGCACGAGTCCTGCGCCCTCAACTACGAACTGGCACAAGGATCCATGCCGACGTAGGTCAGGACTCCGGACGCGGAAGGCGACCGAGCGCTCACAATCGTCGAGTCTCCTCCGCGCCATTGACGCGCGCAGTCAGAGTCGCGACACGTAGCAATTGTCGGTTGCGCAGCTCATCGCGAAACAGAAATGTCCACTGGCTCCCTTGATATCGGGTAATCGAATCTAATGAGGAAAAGCTGCGATTGTTACCGGGAGCAGCGACGGAATTAAGCCAAATCGTGCGTCACGACTCAGAACTGATAAGACCAATAAGGCTAAGACTCTGGTTGCCAATTCTCGTTTTGCTAGCCAGGGTCGCGGTATCGGCACAGGAAATTTCATCCACGGCTGAAATTACATCTCCCGATCTAACAGTGATCCTGCAACGCGTTGAAGACGTTCAGAACCAGAACCCTGCTCAATCTCAACCATATGAAGTGACGCGAGAATACAAAGTATTCCACGGCGATGAAAAACAACCCAGCTCCGAGGTCATGGCGCAGATTAGTTTTGTTCCTCCCATTACAAAAACATACAGAATCACGGAGGCGCGCGGGAAGTCGCGGGGAGAAAAAATGGTCCGCGAGCTTTTGGACCAAGAAGTCGAGGCGGCAAAGAAAGGCCATGAAAGCGAGATCAGTCGGGCAAACTACGACTTCGTTTTTCTCGGACAGGACAAGCTTGGCCCCCTTGACGAATATGTCATTCGGATCATCCCGAAACGAAAGGAGCGATACCTTTTTAGCGGGCAGATTTGGTTAGATAGCACCACCCTTCGTATCCGCAGATTGGAAGGAGTTCCCGCCAAAAGCCCTTCCTTCTGGATCACGGATATTCACATCACCATGCAATTCGGAGAGGTGGAAAGTATGTGGATGCCAATTTCTGTTGACGCGATTGCTACAGTACGTTTCTCGGGGCGATACACGATTGCCGGCCGCAATATCTCGGTCGGCAACCCGCAATCCACTTTGCCAAACCAGTGATCCTTGTATGCCGGTCTGTGACTATGACAGAACTGCTTGGGGGCGAGTGGCAGATATGTACCGCGGCTAATATGGCTCGGTAGGATGCGCATGACTTTCTGAGGATCGCCGATGATCTCAACATCCGCTCGTAAGCCACTGCATTTTCACTCGAACAGCCAAACGGAGCCCTTCGAGCGGTCAAGTAGGAGACCGGGCATGGATGAGCAGGGATTATTCCCTGAAGCTCAGCAACGGAATCGGCTTTTCGGGACTCAGTCAGCGATTGAGCTACTTTGGAGCTCAAGAATGCGAAAGGTTTAACGGAAGGTGGGCATGGAATCGACTGGAAGTGGTCCGCCCGACGCCACGCAGCAGCAACTCATGATCGAGCGGCAATTAGCGTTCGATTTCTACGATCCCTCACTTGAGTGGCGACGCCTCTTCGCGGAGACCTGGGGCACTTTCCTGTTGGTGCTGGTCGCTGCCGGCGGCGGCGTGGTCGCGGTGATGAGCGGCGGCAGGGTCACCCTGGGCATGATGGTGGTGGCGCCGGGAATGATGGTGATGGCGATCATCTACTTTATGGGTGCGGTGAGCGGGGCGCATTTGAATCCGGCCGTCACTCTGGCATTCGCACTGCGCCAAGACTTCCCTTGGAAGAGAGTCCCGGGCTACATGCTG
>Ga0182030_10013231_pt1 | contig 16435 bp, 13 predicted proteins | sample 812S3MmetaG_FD_121299 | JGI IMG/M metagenome (GOLD analysis project Ga0182030, IMG submission 121299) | Permafrost microbial communities from Stordalen Mire, Sweden - 812S3M metaG (Illumina Assembly) | ecosystem: Environmental > Terrestrial > Soil > Wetlands > Permafrost | place: Sweden...
CCACTGGTCCGGTTCGAAGTCCTTCACGTTGAAGAAGCCGAAGATCTCCTGCCCTGGCGCACGCCTCACGCGATCCCACGGCTGCGTGGGAATGCCGAGCGAGAGAAGGTCCCGCGCCATGTCGCCCCAGTCGGCGATGTACGAGTAGCCGAGGCGCCGGGAGATCTCTTCCCATGCCCACTCGGACCCGAGGCAGTCGCTCGTGTCGAGGTAGTAATGGACGACGTGGCCGGGGGAGGCGTCGGGCTTGGCCTTGTCCTTGCCGTCCTTGCCGTCCTTGTCCTTGCCCTCGTGCTCGTGCGCGTCGGTGATCCAGGTGTCCATCGAGTTCTGCTCGCGCGCGTCGAAGTGATCGAGCCACGCCGCCAGGAGCCTGCCGCCTCGCAGATCACGCCGGTTGTCGTGGGGGATGACGTCGTTGGGGTCATCGGGTCGCGTGCCGGTATAGCCGAAGGGGCCGATCAGGTAGCCGGGCAGCCAGGCCGACGCCTGCAAGCGTACGAGCCCTCCGCGGTGAGGCGAGTCCTTGAGGATCTTGTCGACCACCTTCTGGTCGAAGGGCTCCATCGTGCCGAAGTTGCCCTGGTACTCGAGCCCCGGCGCGAGCTTGAGCACCGAGGGACGGAAGTAGACGATCTGCTCGCACGACGTGTTGAAGCCGACCGCGTCGTAGACGGCGGCGCCGATCACGCTCGCCGCGCTGGGGCGCTCGGGCTGGTCGGTCGGCTCCCCCTTGAAGAGGTACTTGCCCTTGCCGGGGATGCTCACCCGGAACCCGGGAGACGACCCGTTGGTCTTTCCGTGATCGATGAGCCACGTGCCGTCGGCCGATCCGTCCGGATCGAGGATCAGCGCGGGGCTGCACGCCCCTCGGGCGAGGTCCGCGACGCTCCGGGGGTGGATGCCGAGGCGGTTGGTGAACCAGGACGAGTCCGGGACCTCGTCGAGGCTGTTCACGTTGACCGACTCGCCGTGACGGACGACGCCGACCATCTCGGAGAGCGGGCGGAACACCATGTTGTCGGTGCCGTCCCAGATGAGCGGCGACACGTAGACGTCGGGCGCGCACGAGATGTTGTGGGGATCCTTCGGCGTCGGGGACGGGCGGCACCCGAGAGTGACGGGGCGCAGATCGGCGTCGACGCTCACCGGATCGCGGAGCGGGAAGGCTCGGTCCGTGGCGGCGCAGCCGCTCGCGGCGAGGAGCACGAACAGGAGCGAGCGCAGTGGCATGGAGCGAGTCATGACCTCTCATCTCCTAGAAGCGGGTGATCCCGAGCGCGAGCCGGAGCGAGTCGATCTGCCCGCCGTGCTCGAAGGTCTCCGTCCCGAAGCCGACGATGAGCTCGAAGCTGCTGTCGGGGGAGCTGTCGCTCTCGATGCCGAAGGCGCCGGAGAAGCGCAGCAGCCGTGTGTCGAATCCCTGCAGGTGCTCGGCGAAGACGTTGCCGACGGCCCCCTGCAGCGAGCCGGCGACCCACGGCGCGATGGGCCACTTGTAGCGGAGCGTGGCGACGGCGGCGCTCCTGTCGACGAGACGCCCGGGAAAGTAGCCCGGCATGGGAGCCGGGAAGGCACCGGGTGAGGGGACATCGCCCCCGACGGTGACGAGCTCCGTGAAGGGGACGGGCCGGCCGCCCAGCGGGTCGGAGAACATCACTATCGCCGACAGGCTGATGACGCGCCGGTTGCCGTTCACGTCCCAGAAGCCGCCGGCGCCGGCCGCGGTGTGCAACCATCCCGAGCCCGGCGACTGGCGCACGTCGCTGCCCTGCTCCGCCTGCGCCTCGAGGCGCACCCCCGAGCCCTCGGCCGGGTACGGCCGGCGCGAATCGAGAGCCACCTGAACGTCGTTGTACTCGGCGGTGTACCCACGCGCGAAGCCGTCTGGCAGCGGAAAGACGTTGGCCGCGACGTTCTGGAGGATGCCCGGATCGCCCCCGTAGTGGCCATCGTGGAACGACACCGAGCGCACCCCGACGCCTGCGTCGATCTTGCTGGCACGCCACAGCGGGAAGTCGACGAGCACCCCGAAGTCGAGCTTGTCCTCCCCGTAGCGGCTCTGGGCCGACTGGGGCGTGCCGGGCCCGATACCGTAAAAGACGTGGTCCGGACGTCGGACGCCCACGAGCTTCAGCTGGACGCTGTCCTTGCCGTGAAAGCGAACGCGCTGGACCAAGGATGCCCCGATCCAGTCGTTGGTCCAGAAGGACGCGTGAACGCGCAGGTCGTCCCCCTTGAAGAACGCGTCGTCCCAGAACCCGTAGACGCCGATGCTCGGGTTGAAGCCGAAGTCGACGAAGGCGATGGGCGCGATGCCGGCCTTGTGGTCAGGCCCGAACGCGAAGAAGTTGTAGAGGATGTTGGGCAGGTCGGCGCGCTCTGCCGCGCTGAGGGCAGCGCCCAGTGGGCGGCGGAGCAGCCACTCCGTCGTGAAGTAGACCGGCGACAGCAGGACTCTGGGCACCCAGAGCGCCGCTTCGCCCGGGGGCATCGGGTGCGGGCCTCGACCGTCGTAGTCGGGCAAGGGCCGCCTGGGCGACGGAGGTGTCGTGGGCGGCGGCGGGGCGTGCGACGCGTCCGAGGGAGGCGGGGCAGGGGAAGGGGAAGGGTCGTCCGCCCGCGCGCCCGTCGACGACGTGGTCAGCGCCCCGAGCGTCGCAGCGGCGATGAAGGACACGATCTTCATGATGGAAAGGACGAGACGTTCAAGTGGGCTGGCACCCCGGGCGAGGGGTTTCGATGGCGCGGATGCGCGTCCGGTTGCCGCCGGCTCGGGACGTCGAAGCCGAGACCATATACGCTTGTCGTCGCCTTTGGATCGGCCAGCCTCCACGTCGAAGCGCGTGGCCCGGAGCCCTCCCGCTCGCCCTAACCGCCCCCTAACCGGTCGCCGGCCCCGATCCGCCACGACCCTCCGCGCTTTCTTCGTGGTAAGCCACGGCCATGCGCTACCAAGCCCTCCTGTCGTGCGCTCTGGCTGCCCTCATCATCGGCGCGTGCGGCGGCTCTGGAAGTAACCCTGCAGGCTCGGGAGGCGACGGCGGAGGCTCGTCGTCCAGCGGCTCCAGCAGCAGCGGGTCGAGCTCGGGCGGTAGCTCCGGTTCCTCCAGCGGTTCCAGCTCGGGGAGCAGCTCCGGCTCGTCCAGCGGTTCCAGCTCGGGGAGCAGCTCCGGCTCGTCCAGCGGTTCCTCGAGCGGCGGCGTCGAGGCGGGTTCCTGCGGTACGTGCCCCACCGGGTTCACGTGCAACGCGTCCGGGACCACCTGCGTCAGCGCCGACGGCGTCCCCGCGTTCGGCCACGTGTTCCTCATCATGATGGAGAACACCTCGCAGTCCGCCATCAACGCGACCAACGCGCCCTACATCACGAGCCTGACGACGCAGTACGCGTACACGACGAACTATTCGACGAACTACCACCCGAGCCTGCCGAACTACATCGACGTCGTGTCGGGCTCCAATCAGGGCCTGACCGCGGACGGCACGCCCGCCCAGTACGGGAACATGACGGCGCCCCATCTCGGCGATCAGCTCGACGCCGCGCAGATCACGTGGCGCTCGTACGCCGAGAGCGCCGGCGGACCGTGCGTGATGACCGACTCGGGCAACTACGCGACGAAGCACCTCCCGTTTCTCTTCTTCAAGGACATCGCGGGGACGGCGGCCACCTGCAAGGACCGCGTCGTCGACTACACCGAGTTTGCGACGGACCTCGTCGCCCCGCGTCGGTTCTCGATGATCTCGCCGAACCTCTGCGACGACATGCACGGTGGCACCGCGTCGTGCCTCGTCGGCAGCGTGACGACGGGGGACACCTGGCTGAAGACCAACGCGGGGAACATCATCAGCAAGCTCGGCCCGACCGATGTCCTCTTCATCGTGTGGGACGAAGAGACGGGAAGCACGGGCACCGCACCGATTCTGTGCATCCCCATCGGGCCCCTCGTGAAGCCGGGCACGACGTCGGCCAAGGCGTACACGCACGAGTCGCTGCTCCGGACCTTCGAAGAAGGCTTCGGGATCACGACCTACCTCGCCAACGCGGCCCAGGTCCCGTCGCCGATCAACGACGTTTGGAAGTGACGATGCGGCGAGGGTTCGTGACGCTTCTCGCGCTCGGCTCGCTCGTCGCCGTGGGCTGCAGAGAGCCGGCGGACGTGGCGCGCGAGGCGGGCGGCTCCGCCGGGTCGACGACGGCGCCGGCGGCCACGGGCAAGATGCGGCTGATGAACGCGCCCGCCGCGGGAGAGGTCGACGAGATCGTCCGGAGTGCGCAGGCCAAAGCCATGGCGGACCGGAGGCGGGTCGTCGTCTACGTGGGCGCGAGCTGGTGCGAGCCGTGCCAGCGCTTCCACCACGCCGCAGAGCGGGGTGAGCTCGACGTGAAGTTCTCGGACGTCGATCTCCTGGGCTTCGACGCGGACCACGACGCCGAGCGCCTCGCGTCCGCGGGGTACGCGTCCAAGCTCATCCCCCTCTTCGCGCTCCCCGGCCCGGACGGCCGCGCGTCCGGCAAGCAGGTCGAGGGCGGCATCAAGGGGGAAGGCGCGGTCGGCTTCATCGCGCCGCGTCTCGAGAAGATGCTCGCGGATTGATCAGGGCTGCGTGAGCGTGAGCGTCATCTGCGTCGCCCCGGCACCCGGCTGCACGAGCATCCGGCCCGGGACCGAGGTCGTGTCGTAGCAGCCGCTCGAGAGGCTCACGTCGACCCCGCCAGGAAAGGCGCGCGCCGGGAGCGATATCTCCGTGATGTTCGTCGCGGCCGACGCCGACGGAGCGTACGAGAGGGTGAAGGCGCCCGCGTCCGGGTCCCACGCCTGCGCGATCGAGTCGCCCGCGACGGCGCGCGCGAAGGGGCGTACGAGCGCCTGCGCGACGGGGTACTCCGTGCCGTCCGAGGCAACGACGCCGTCGCTCTCCGAGTTCCACGCATCGGCCGAGACGCTGTACTCCCACTCGGTCCCGCCCATGCCCAGCGCGTCCAGTGCGGCGAAGTGCGCGTTGATGTAGTCGAGCGCGCCGTCGACGTCGTGGCTCACGCCGAACTCGCCGAGAAAGACCGGGACGTTCCACTGTGCGCCCACGCTGGCCCAGCTCTCGATGCCGGGAAACGCGACGCTCGGATTGGCGTTGCTGATGGGATAGTAGTGCGGCGCGAAGACGAGGCCGTCGCCGGTGGGGCGCGTCATCGACGTCGTCGCGCCGACCGAGTCGATGCCGGGCGCGTCGACGAAGACGAGCGACTGCGGCGCAAGCGACCGGAAGTGCGGCACCATCGCCGAGAAGAAGGCGGTCAGCGTCGTCGCCTCGAACTTGGCCTGGTTCTCGGACCCCGAGGCGGGCTCGTTGATGGGCTCGAAGCCGAGCACACCCGGCTCGTTCTGGAACCTGGCGATCATCACGTCCCACGCCGCGAGGTACTCGGCCTGGACCGGGGAGCCCGCCGCCCAGAAGACATCGAAGGCGTGCTCGACGTCCTTGTCCCCGAAGTACTCGAGCTGCCATTCGGGGCAGTCGTGGTGCGGCGCGGGCGCATCCGGGATGGTCCACGACGGGAAGCCGTCGCCGCAGAAGCTCTCGGAATAGACGTCCTGGTGGAAGTCGACGACGGTCCAGATGCCGCGCGCCCAGGCCGCGTCGAGAAACTGCTGGTAGCGGGAGAGCCAGTCGGCGTCGTCCTGCCCCTGCACGGGCTCGAGCGCCGCCCACGTGAAGGGGACGCGCATGGCGTCGATGCCCCACGAGGCCGCGCGGTCCATGTAGGCGCCCAGCGCCTGCGCATACTGCCCGTCGCCGTAGTCGAAGGGGACGTACGGCGAGAACTTGCTGCGCCCTCCGGCGTCGACCCCGCGGAGGAAGACGACGCGCCCGAGGCCGTCGCGGAGGAGCGTTCCGTCGGCTTTCAGGCGCCAGTCCGGCGCGGACGGCGGGGCCAGCGTGCAGGCATGGGGGACCTGGGTACCCGAGGAGGTGCATGCCGAGAGGAGCGCCGCGGTGGCGATGGCGAGGAGCCAGGGACGCATCACCAGGCGAGAGCATAGCGTGCGCCCGCGGCCCCGGCGCGTTACGTTGCCGCCCATGCCCAACGAGGCACTCCTCACCGCCGTGAAGTCGATCGTCGCCAACGCCCGCTCCGGGAAGCTCGACGAAGCCTACGTGGGATACCGCGACCTCTTCGCGTCGCCGGCGTTCGCGACGTACGAAGCGCACGACCAGCGCCAGGCCCTGCGCCTGATGGTCCAGGCCAAGGGACTGCCCAAGCCGCTGTCCGCGGCCGTCCTGGAGGCTCACCGCACCGCGATCGCCCCGCTCACCGAGCTGGTGTCCAAACACCACGACCCCGCCGACTACGAGATGCTGGGCATGTGCCACGTCGCGGTGGGCAACGAGGCAGAGGCCATGACGATGTTCCGCGCCGGCCTCGATCTCGAGCGCGCGAAGAATGCGCAGAGCGACCTGTGCGGCGCCTTCATGCGACGCATCTCGATGCTCTGATCAGCCACGCACCGCGTGTCGCGAGCGGACCACGGCGGCGGCGCCGGCGCACGCCGCGAGGCCGCCGGCGAGGACTCCGAGGGTCACGGCGCGCGAGCCTTGCTCGTCGGTCGACGAGAGCGACGCGAAGAGCACGAACATCGCGTTGTTGAAGGCGTGGGCGGCGATGGAGGGCCGGATGCCGCCGAAGCGGTCGACCGTCCAACCGAAGAAGACGCCCGCGACGAAGGCCTCGGAGCCCTGGACGGGATCGACGTGGAACACACCGAAGGCCAGCGCCGTGACGAGGATGGCCGGCCATCGGCTCCAGCGCGCCCGGAGTCGCGTCTGCATCAGGCCCCGGAAGAATCCCTCCTCGGCGAAGGCGGGCGCGACGCCGATGCAGAGGACGGCGAGCACGATGCGGAGCGGGTTCGAGCTGTGGAGCGCGAGGGCGATGGACTCGGTCACCCCCGCTTTCCCGAGACCGGCCAGCTGCGCGGCGCTGCCACACGCGAGGCTGAGGCCGGCCACGCCGACGACGGCCGCCGCGATCCCGAGGGGGCGCGCGCGGGACGGGCCGGCGCCGAGGCGCGCGGCGACGCCACCTCCGAGGAGGCGTGCCGTCACGAACGTCACGGCGACCAGCACGAGCGCACTGACCAGCGCCGCCCCGAGCAGACCCGCAGCCGAGAAGCCGAAGGTCATCGCCGCGTCCGCGAGGCGCGCCGGGTTCCATCCCGCCCGCCAGACGGCCGGGACGAGGAGGTACACAGCGCTGGCGATGAGGGAGAGGAAGAAGGCGACGACGTACGCGACGAAGACAGGCCAGAGGGCGGGTCGAGCGACGGCTTGCACGCGGGCTGGTTGCTTATAGCGTGGGGTGGTGGTCGCCCGCTCGTCGGTGCTCGCTTCGTGGTGGCTACTCGCGTGCGCGTCGTTCGCCTCGTGCGCGGCGCCGCCGCCCCCGGCCGCGCCCGCTCCGGCAGCTCCGGCCGACGCCGCTCTCGCCGGCCTGCGCAGCGACGCCCATCTCCTTGAGTCGCTCGCCACGACGCCGCTCGCTCGCGCGTTCCTCCATGCCACCGCGGCTCAGCCTCCGGTCGCCCCGCGCGTCGTCTGGGTCGACACGGCCACGCGAGCCGCGTGGTCGGACGCGGACGCGGCGAGGCTCTCTCCGGACCGCCGGGCGACGCTGACGCCCCGAGAGCTCGATGCGTCCTTCTACTGGGAGACGAACTACGGATCCCCCCTGTCGTACGTGAGGGCCATCGACGTCGTCGCAGGCGCCGGCCTCGGTGAGCTCGCCGGGAGGCGCGTGGTCGACTTCGGCTATGGCACGGTCGGGCAGCTTCGACTGATGGCGACCCTGGGAGCCGACGCCATCGGCGTCGACGTCGATCCGCTGCTCGGCGCGCTCTACTCGGCTCCCGGCGACCAGGGCCCCCTCGGCCCGGGGCGCGTGACGCTCGTGACCGGGAGATGGCCGGCCCTGGCGACCGCACGCGCCGCGGTGGGCGACCACCTCGATCTCTTCCTCTCGAAGAACACGCTCAAGCGCGGCTACGTGCACCCCGCGCTCGCCGTGAGCCCGGCGCGCCACTTCGACCTCGGCGTCGACGACGCGACCTTCCTCTCGGCGCTCCACGACGCGCTCGTGCCCGGCGGCGTGGTCCTCCTCTACAACGTGTGCCCCGCGCCGGCTCCTCCGGGCGCGCCGTACGTGCCCTGGGCCGATGGGCGATCCCCCTTCGATCGGACGGCGTGGGAGCGAGCCGGGTTCGACCTCCGCGAATTCGACCGCGACGACACCCCGGCCATTCGCCAGGTGGCGCGTGTCCTCCGATGGGACACCGGGGAGGACGCCGTCGACATCGAGCACGACATCTTCGCCACGTACACCCTGGCGCGGCGGCGCTGAGCGCTACCCGGCGGCGGTCAGCGAAGCGCGCATCCAGCGCCCGAGGCCGTCGGTGACCGTCCCCGGGATCGCGTGGGCTCCGCGGAAAGGGACCCACGTCACGTCGACGCCGGCCTCTTTGAGCATGTCGCGCAGCTTCTCCGCCTGGGAGTAGGGGAGGATCGGATCCTCGGTTCCGTGGCTCTGGAACACCCGAAGACCGCGGCGCCGTGGCGCGAGGGGCGCCCATTCGTCGTGCGCCACGAGGGTGCCCGAGAGGAGCGCGACGCCGGCCAGCGGGCGGTCCGTCCGCAGCGCGACGTCGCACGCGAGCATCGCCCCCTGCGAGAATCCGCCGAGCACGACTCTCGAAGGCTTCAGCTGCGCGTCGAGCTCGTCGAGCATCGCGACGACGCGCGCGTGGGCTTCGCTCATCCCCGCCGGCGCCTCGCGCGCGAGCTGGTCCCGGTCGCCACGATCGCCCGCCCCGATGAGTCGCTCGATGTCGACCATCCACCACGCGCGGCCCCCGTAGCCCATGCCCTCCAGCGCCAGAGGGGCTGCCGGGAATGCCCAGCGGGTCCCGGCGGGGGCGTCGATGACGCGCCACAGCGGCGCCAGATCGTCCCCCGGGGCGCCGAACCCGTGGAGCAGCACGACGAGCGGACCATCGCCGCCTCCCTCGCGATCGGTGCCTCCCGCGAGCAGGACGCTCAATCCGCCGGCGTCGAGCTGCTTCACTCGTCCCCCACGCGGACGGCGGGTTGCAGGTGCCAGCGCACGTTCATGCCCAGCGGGCCCGCCTCGAACCAGGGCGAGGCGAGGCCGCAATCCGTGCAGACGAACCGATACGCGCCCGCCGCCCCGTCGACGGCGAGCGCGAGAGGACCGTGGTCGGCGGGACAGTAGACCATCGCGCCCCCGCGGAAGCGGGCCCAGACGTCGCCGAGCTCCTCCGCCGTGCTGAGCGGGAGCGGCGGCACGTCGGGCGGCTGCGTGTCGGCCATGAGCCCTTGTGTACTAGCGTTGTTGGAGGGGGACGCCTAGTACGCGCGGAGGGACCGGCTTCGGGGCAATCACGGACCGGTGGCGGCGGCGGCTGCGCGCGCCGTAGGCCCACCAGCGAATTGCTGCATCCACCCACCGGCGCTCCAGGTCCACGTGTCGTCGAGCATGTTGGTGCCCTGGCTCCCGCCGAAGAGGACGACCGTCCCATGAAGGGCAGCAGCGGTTGCCTCCGACCGAGCGCTCGGGCCAGCGACGTTCTGCTGGGTCCACGTGGTCCCGTCCCAGAGCCAGGTGTCCGCCAGGTCGCCGCTACCACTGTCGCCGCCGAACAACAGGACGGTGGGCCCGAGCGACGCGATGGAGGCGTGAAAGCGCGGGCTGGGACCGGTGACCATCCGCTGGGACCAGCCCGACCCGTCCCACACCCATGTGTCACCGAGCGGCGTTCCATCGGACCGACCGCCGAAGAGCACCACGCTGCCCCCGAGTGCGGCGGCCGAGGCGCCGGAACGCGGGCTCGGCGTCGCGCCGGAGGGAGCAGGGTTCGACCACGTGTCCGACAGCACGCCGTCCCACGTCCAGGTGTCACCGAGGTCCGTCGGGCCAGGTCCCTCTCCGCCGAAGAGCACGAGCGTACCGTCGACGACGGCGGCAGCGGCGTCGGCACGGGGGGTCGGATAAGGGCTGGCGAAGTACATCGGGGCCCACGCGGCGCCATCCCACGTCCACGTATCGAGGAGATAAGGTTGGGGCGCAGCGTCGTCGAAGCCTCCGAACAGAAAGATCGCGTTCGCAGCCCGCACGAGCGTGGCTCGCTCGCGCGCCTCCGGACCGGCGGCGGGCGCGGAGCCTTGTCCGGTCCATTGCACGCCGTCCCAGGTCCACGTGTCGTTCAGCGTGGTGATACCGGCGTCGCCGGTCGGCCCGAGACCGCCGAAGAGAGTGATCCCTTCCGGAGGGAAGTGCGCGACGAAGCGCGAGTAGTAGGTGGCGCAGGAGCCGTTGGTGACGGAGAAGCCCGTCTGGTCGAGAAAGAAGAACTCAGCGAGCTGGCCCGCGGCCGGCACCCAGCTGTCCCCGCCCTGGAAGTCCGGGCCTCCATTCGGGCTCAGCCCGGTACCGACGTAGCTGTCGATCGAGACCGGTACGCGCGTGTTCCCCGGAGGAAAGTGCACGCGCACCGTGACCTCGCCGGGGTAGTAGACCCAGTCCTCGTTCAAGTCGCTCGTCTCGTACGTGTTCGGGTCGGTCATCCGACCGCCGTAGAAATCGGTGCTGAGCGAATCGCACTGGTGCGTGGTGCATCCGGTCGTGATGGCAGCCGGGCCGATGATCGCTCCCCCGAGGCAGACGGCTCCCAAGGTGGCCGCGACGATGCCCAGGGCATAGACCCTCCTCGCACCGAAGCGCATCCAGCGTCTCGACCGCATCCGCCGAGGCGGGATTAGCACATCTCCTTCATGGCGCGACCGGCGCGAACGCGATCGCGTCCAGATCCCCGAGGCCGTCGAACGCGGTCTTGACCTTGTAAAACGTGACCCGGACCAGACGCGTCCCTCCACCGTGGAGGCGCCCGGCCGGGATCCATTCCTGGTGGGAGTCGTCGTCCCAGAAGGAAATGTCGTGGCGCGTGACCGGATCGACGTCCGCCACGGTCGTCCCGTCGGACTCGATCAGGAAGTGCGCTCGCCCGTTCTCGAGCCGCGAAGAGACTGTGCGCGTCAGGAGCCACACGTCGTAAGCGCGCTCGGGAAGCGGCACGTTGCGGTCGAGCGCGATGGGCTTCTCGAGCGCCGTGCGCGCGACCATCGACACTCCGTTCGACGCCAACTGGTCGGGGGGACCGTACGCGTAGAAGGCGTCGTAGCCGCTGTCGTCGAGCACGTTGCGCATCTGCTCGGCCTCGATGTAGAGCATCCCGCTGTCGACGAGTACCTGGTGCACCGCCAGGGCGCCTCCCGCATGCAGCTCGAGCTCGCGGGTGACACCAGGGCCGTCACCCCCCGGACCCCCGAGGCAGTCCTTGCCGAGCAGCACCGGCTCTCCCAGGTTTCCCTCGGCGCGGCACACCACCGCGTGCCCCACCGGCTCTCGGAGCACCACGTTGAATGGCGCGTCCTGGCGCGTGCTGCCTGCTGGATCGCGGAGCGAGCCCCGAACCATGAGGCGGTTGTCGCCCGAGGGCGCGAGCGCCACCAAAGCCGCCACCGTGTCCACGGCAGCCAGGGTACGCGCGGGAGTGCCATCGACCAGCGCGCGCTCCCCCCAGGCCGCGGGGATGATCCGCGTTGGACGGAAGACCTCGTCGTCGTCGAACGCGCCGACGTCGAGCCGCTTGGCCTCGTAAGTGACGTCCATCCCGCCCCGGATCCCGAAGCCCACTACGTTCACTTCGATGGGATGCGCACGCACGGCGCACGCGACTGTCGCCACGGCCGCGCCACCAAGACCGAGCACTTGGAGCACGCGTTCCGGGATCGCCGGCAGGGCAAGCTTGCGGCGCGTCCCGAGGGCCAGCATGGCCACAGCGAAGGCGGCCGCGACAAGAGAGATCATGTTTCCCTTGGCGCGCCACGCCGCAATGTCCCACGTGAACGTGACGGTGGTGGGGCCAAGCCCTTCGGGCAGAGCGGCCGTGACGAGCGCGTCTTCTGTCTTGCCAAGCGCCAGCTCGGCCCCCCCCACGTGGGCGCGCCAGGCGGGAGACCAACCCGTCTTCAGGACGAGATCGCTCTTCGACGAACCGTCGCGGAGTCCGTCGACGTCGACCACGTACTCGTATCCGCCTCCGGGCAAGTAACGCTCGCCACGCACGCGCGCCGCCCTCGGGCCGCCATCGACCAGCGACGGCTCACGCCCGACCGCCTCGAAGAGCGACACGTGCGACGTCGCGAGCGCCACCCGCCAGCGCGGATCTTTGCTGAGCACACGGACGAAGTTCGGCGAGCCGGCGACGATGTACTGCACGTCGTAGCGCTCGGCGAGGGCGATCATCGGGAACGGGTCGTACCAGAACAGTCCGCGCTTCATCATCGCCTGCGCGGCCTCGTCGTTCTCGTAGATCCAGCCGCCGGCCTCGGGGTATCCCGAGAGCATCGGGATCATGTGGCGCGCGTAGTTCACGCCGGCCGCGTCGACCACGTCCTGCCCCAGGAACTCACTCGAGACACGTCCTCCGTGTTTGCCGTTCGCTCGGAGCCATGCGCTCACCGCGTCGACGTCGTCGACGAACTGCGGGTAGTCCTGCGCCGTCTCGACCCTCACAGCCCGTTGCGTCATCACCAGCGCAGCCCAGGCCGCAGCGCCTATCAGCGCGTGCACGACGATCACGCCAAGTCGCCCGCGCATCTCGAACAGCTGCCAGGCGCCCCATCCTGCGACCAGGAAGGTGGAGAGCTCGAGCAACGTGGCGAAGCGGTACCAGAGCAACCGCCCGTACATGGGCAGGATCCACAGACCGAACGATGGCCGCGGTCCAAGGGTGATCGCCAGCGCGACGAGCGCACAGAGAGCGAACGACAGGACGGCCCAGCGCCGCAGGACCACGGCACGCCACACGCCAAAGGCGGCGCACAGAATCGCGATGGCTCCGACGCTGCTGTACGTGACGAACTGCGGGTAGAAACCGACGGGGTAGGACGAGAGCATGCTGCCGTCGGTGAAGTTCGCGAACGTATCGGCGGCGCGACGGATCCAGGTGAACGCCGCGTCCTCCTTCGGGGCGAAGGGCAGGCTCGGAACCAGCCAGAACGCGGCGAGTCCGGCCCCGAGCCCCACCACCGCAGCCACTTGCAAGAGGCTCCGACCCAGCTTGCGCGGGCCGGCGGCGAGCGCGCAGCAGCCGAGCGCGATGCAGAGCATGTACACCGTCAGGAGGTGCACGAAGACCGTCGTCCCGAACGCGCCGGCGGCCAGCGCAAGCCACGCGAAGACCCGGTTTCCCGAGGCCTGCTGTGCATGTCGGTAGAAGAGGAGCGTCGCCAGCAGGAACGGAACGGCCAGCGCGGGGTTGAGCATCCCGTTCTTGAAGTAGAATTCGAGGCCGAAGAGCTCCGAGGAGAACAGGCTGAGCGCCAGCGCAGCGAATTTGGGCAGATCGCGCGGCTCCTCCTCGAACGTCCGCACGACCCGTGACCCGAGGATGGGGACCGATAGGAACGCCGCGACGGTCACCGTCTTCAGCGCCAGAAGGGCGCTGAGACCCGTGAGCTTCGAGACCGCGGCGGCGGCGACGTAGACGCCCGGGGGCGTGTTGTAGAGAAGAAACGGGGCCCCGAGGTCGTACTTGGGCGTGAAGCCGATGAAGGACCCCGTGGCCGGGAAGATGTCCTCGAGGAGGTGCCGAACGTAGGCGTAGTGGCAGACCGAGTCGTTGTCCGCCCAGATGCCGCTCTTGAACGTCCGGCGCGCGAGGAAAATGTTGAACAGCGTCAGGGCGACGAGGAACAGCCGCTCATTCGTCCAGAGGCGCGACGCGAGGGCGACGAGGCGCTGCGCGGTGCTCCGCCATTTCTCTTCAGACGCTCGAGGTGTCATGGATCGCGTGACATCTGCGCCGCTGCGGGTTCAGCGGGTTCATACACTGGATCCTCGGATCCCGGCAGCGCAAATGCCCCTCGTGCTCTGGTTGACCAGGTCGCGCGTGCTAGTGTCTCGGGCGGGCTATCCCGGGGCGGCCGAGATGCACACCAGGCATTGGCGCGACGTCCTTCTGGCTCTGGCGGGCGTGGTCTTCGGGGCGACGTCGCTCACGTGGCCCTTCGGCTGGGACACCGCGGTCCACTACTACGTGGGCCGCGAATGGGTGCTCCGCGGGGCCATCCCTTACCGCGACACATTCGATCACAAGCCTCCGCTCATCCACCTCGTTCACGCCGCGAGCGTGTGGCTCTTTGGGGAGGGGATGTGGGGGATCCGCGTCATCGAGCTGGGGTGCATCGTCGTGCTGGGGTGGGCCTGCGCGTCGCTCGCAGTACGCCGCGGCGAGCGCGGCCCCGACGGGCTGCGCGGCGCGTCGGTGCTCACCGCGAGCGTTCTCTACTACGGCTTCTTCGACTACTGGAACACGGCACAGTGCGAGCTGCTCGGGACGACGCTGTGTGCGCTGGCCCTGCTCGCCGCCTGGCGGATACGTCAGCTCGGCCGGGCGGCGGTCGTTGCGGGTCTGGTGACGGGCGCGGTCTTCGCGCTCAAACCGCCCCTCGTCGTGATGTCGCTCGTGCCGTTCGCGGTGCTGGCGATCCGCGCCGCCGCGGGCGCGCGGCGTGCTGGGGCCGCGCGAACGGCGGCGGTCGCGCGCTCCGCGGCTTGGCTCGCGGGCAGCGCGCTCGTCATTCCCACGCTTTTCATCGCGTACTTTGCTGCGCACGGCGCCGCAGCCGATCTGCTCGACTTCGTCGTACGCTGCAACTTCACCTACCTGCGCGACGAGCCGCGGTTGACGACCGCCGGCGAAGTCTGGGCGAACGTCGACACGATGTGGCGCTGCTTCAGCCCCATCGCTTCGCTGCTCTTCGTCGCCGCAGCCGTCGCCACCGCGGACGCCGCGGTTCGCCGCTCGCGCGGCCGTCTCGCGCGGTGGGCCACGGCGTGGGCGCTGCTCGCGGCCAGCGCGCTGGCCGTCGCCATCCAGCTCAAGTTCTACTTCTATCACTGGATCATGCCGCTCTCCGCGGTCGTCCTGCTCGCCGCGAACCTCATGGTCGACGTGTCGCACGCGGTGCGCGCGTCGAGGCGTGCGTGGGTCCCGCCGGCCGCGGCGGTCGTGCTGCTCGCTGCGTTCTGCCGCACCGGCGTCGAGTTCGACGCGTTCGTCCGGTCCAGCGCTGCAACCCTGCACTGGTGGAGCGGCGACTGGGATCGCGCCCGATTCGCGCAGACCTTCCAGACCTGGGACGGGCTGCGCAGGTACGGTGACTTCGAAGCGACGGGCCTCTGGCTTCGTGAGCACTCGTCGCCCGACGACTTCGTGCTCGTGCGTGGCATCGCCGCCGAGATCTATGTGGTCTCCGGGCGTCGCGCCCCGGGTCGCTTCTTCTGGACCGCGTTCCTGACGCGCTCTTCGCGCCGCTTCCACCGGGAGGAGATGCTGGCCGAGGACTACGAAACGATCGTGGACAAGAGACCACGCTGGGTCGTCACGTGGGCTCCGTCCCGGGAAGGCCTGGATTCTGCGGAGTGGTTTTCGTGGATGGGCTACGAGCAGCGCCAGCAGTTCGGCGGCAACATCGTCATGGAGCGCAAGGCGGTCGACGTGCAGGTCCAGCTGGGTGCACCGTGAAGCGAACCTTCTCGCCGCGCGCGTTGGCGCAGATCCTCCTCGGCGGCCTCGGGATGGCCATGCTGCTCTGGGCGCTCCTGGCCGACAGGAGCTGGTTCGAGACCCATGTCACGGACCACTACTGCGCGTGGGGTGGTTACCTCCAGTCGTGGGCTCGGTGGCGCGTGGCCGGGGCCGGGTGTGGCGTCTTTCTGATCGTCCTCGTCGTGCCCATCGGCCGCTGGGTCGGTCGTCGCTCGTGGGGGTGTCTCATGCCGGTCGCTCGAATCGCGGTCGCCGTCGCGCTCGCCCTCGTCGTGAGCGATCTATGGCTCCGTCGGAGGCCGCCTCCGCCGCCCCGTCCCATCATCTTGCCCGACGTGCGCCCCGATGAGCGGTACGGCTGGTTGAACGATGGCCCGCGGACGACCCACATCCTCACGGACGGCCGCGACATCGTTTACGCGATGAACGCGCGCGGGGAGCGCGTGGCCGACGAGCACGACCTGCCCGATCTCGATCGCCCCACCCTACTCGTCGCGGGCGAGTCGATCTCGATCGCCATAGGCGTGGAGTGGGAGGATTCCTTTGCCGCGCTGATCGGAAAGGCCACCGGCTTGCAGGTCGTCAACGCCGGGGTGTCCGCCTGGGGACACGATCAGGTCTACGTGCGCATGAAAGACGAGCTGGCAGAGCTGCGGCATCCGGTCGCGGTCGTCAGTGTCACGGTGGCGCAGGAGATCGACCGGGATGTCTCACCGACGCGCGCGCACCTCGAGCTGGCGGGGGAC
>Ga0182030_10013232_pt1 | contig 16432 bp, 7 predicted proteins | sample 812S3MmetaG_FD_121299 | JGI IMG/M metagenome (GOLD analysis project Ga0182030, IMG submission 121299) | Permafrost microbial communities from Stordalen Mire, Sweden - 812S3M metaG (Illumina Assembly) | ecosystem: Environmental > Terrestrial > Soil > Wetlands > Permafrost | place: Sweden...
ACATTGAATAGCCGTGGGCAAGGGCACGTCTTTTGTGCCCGCCGCCCACGGATCGCGTCTTAAACCATCTTACCGACCCCGGAGGGGTCGAACCGTTCGGCCCCTTCAGGGCCGGAATGATTTGTTAATGTAACGTGACCGTAGGTTTCACCTACGGCTACTCACGGTGTTCCCCTTGCGGGGAACCGGGCAACGGTCAAACCTCTTCGAGTCGCACGGGTCAAACCCGTGGCTTGCCCTAGAGTTAAATCCTTTAGAATCATTAACTCATCGGGGTACGCTGCAAGCGCACAGTACAAGCCACTTATTTTCTATAAGTTATCGGCCTAGTGGGGGTCTGAGGCGTTTTTTGGTGATTGCGGAGGTCTTAAATCAAGCTATCGCTTTCATTTTCAATAACTCATCGGCCTTTTTGTTAAGCCGTTTATTTTCAATGATCCATCGGCTTCCGACATTATGTCGCTTTATATCACCTTTATTTTCAATAACTCCTCGGGGTCGACCTTCATTTTCGATATTTTTCGGCGCAGGGGCTCCCGGCGTGATTTTCATGGACAAATTGGCAATCCGCCCCATTGGTTGCAGGCTCAACGCTTCTTCCCGAGTCATCCGTCCAGCGCCCCAAGGCTGCGCTGCCAGCCTTTCCGCCATCCGAGTTTGCCTGTCTCTCGCCACTGGTTCCTCGCTACTGCTCTTGCCCGCCGGGTGGCAACTCTCCTGCCCACGGAGTGCGCGGGTTCACCCAAACACGGCTCCACCGGTCTATAGGCTAGCACGATTACCGCCATGGGTGAGGCGGAAATCTGCGGAATTCCTACCCCTAGGAGGAAAAATGCGGCGCAGGGGAGAGTATGTCCGGTTAAAAATGCAAAAACCATGACCCTCGGCGAAACCGCGGCTCCCGTCGTCTGTTCGTCCCGCGGCCGGCGCGGCCGGCACAGGTGGGCTGCTTGCCGGCCGCTCGGGAACGATGCTTCAGAACATGAGATGCACCCCGAGTTGGAGGAAGCGCGAACTGCCGAGAGTGTGTTGAATCACCCCGAGGCTGCCCTCGGGAGGAATCGATGGTGGTCCCTCGTAGTTCGGGAAGAAGTCCACATCGTTGTTCGGCGTGTCAAAATCGGGTTGGTTGAAGATATTGAACGCGTCCACCCGGAATTGCAGGTTGAAGCGGTCCTTGATGACGGGAAACTGCTTGGCCAGGCTCATATCGAAGCGAACCTGGAAAGGTCCGCGGAAGGTATTCCGGCCGGAACTCCCATAGAGCGACTCGTAATTATCGCACCCCGTCGCATCGCAGGGAGGCACTCCATTGGTGCCGGGGGCCACAAACTGGGGCGAGAAGTCATTGGCATTCAGCACTGGCTGCCCCGCGTTGACGCCGTGGGTACCCTGCAGTTCCGCCTGCTTATAAGTCACGCCCGAGGCAAGCGGCACGATGGGGTTGCCGATCTCGTCGTCGGTGCCGAAGTAAAGGCTACCCACGGAACCGGAATAGTCATACACGCTATAGGGCTGGCCGCTCTGGGCCACGGTCTGTCCGCCGATCGTCCAGCCGTTCACGGCGTAGCTGAGCGCATGGCTGACATTAGCGAAGGTCGGGAGCGTGTAGCTGTAGTTAATGAGCAGCACATGCGTCTGGTCGAAATCGGCCGAGGCATAGTTGGCTTTGGGAGTTATCGGATTGTTGCCCGTCACGAACAGGCCCAGTCCACTTTGTTCATCGAGGGCGTGCGACCACGTGTAAGAGACCGTGAACTGCAGGCCGTTGGAGAGGCGCTTCCGTATTTGACCCTGGAGGGCGTTGTAGCCAGAGTCGCCTTCCGCCTCGTAGAGCACGGAATTCATGTCATAGCCAATGAAAGGAACGCGCACCGGAGCGTTGCCGGAATACTCGTTGGTGTAAATAGGTTCGAGGTCCAGCGGCACCTGGCTGCCATAAACGTTGGCCGCCTGTAGTGGGCTGGTGCCACCGTAGGAGTAGATTTGTTCATTGGCAGCGTTCGCGGACCATAGCGGACTCTGCGGCGTGGCGATAATGGGCTGGTTGAAGGGAACGGGCAGCACTTCGTGGATGCCATGGTTGCCCACATAAGCAATGTCGAACAGCCAGTTGTTCGAAGCCTGATATTGGAAATCGAGGGTCCAGTTCTGGGTGTTCGGCAGCTTGTTGGCAATGTCATATCCGCCATACAGGAAGGGGCCGAACAGGTTTCCCGCCGGCCAGCATCCCGGATAACCGCAGGCCGTTTCGGAGAGATTGGGCAGGTAGGCGAGAAAGTTGGCGGCATTCGGAGCTGCCGGCGTGGGGGGAGCCGAGCCTGTGCCGAAAGGCGTCGAAAGGCCTCCGGTCTTCGTCGTAGCGGCAATCGGCTCAACGAAAGGTGGCGCTAATGTCACGCCAAATGGACCGTTGAAGCCCGAGCCGGCGCTGGGGGAGAAGTAGCTGAAGAGTTCGCCGCGATCGTAGTAGATGCCGTAGCCGGCGCGCACGGTTAGTTTGGAAGTGGGCGACCAGGCGATGCCGAGCCGCGGCGCGATGCCCCACTGGTGGTTGGTCATCAAAGAATTGCCGGCCCCGGCTGTGCCGCCCCCCGGAGCATTGGCGGCGAACTCCAAACCCGAACCTGTCAGGGTATCGGAAGCGGCATCGTACGAATAGAGTTTGGGATTGAAGCCCGTGAGCCGCCCGTATTTTTCCGAAAGTGGACCGTCAAAGTCCCAGCGCACGCCGGCCGTCACCGTCAGATTGCTTCGAACCTTATAGTTGTCATTGATATACACGCCGGAGGTGTCGGAACGGTAATAACGGCTGGCAAAACCGGAAAAGGCGTCTCCGCCGTGCAACTTACCTTCCACGAAGGTCTCAAAGTTCGTGAAGTCGGCGGTGGAGGCGCTCGTGTTGTTGTTGATAACGTTAAGCTGGGTGCGGTCGAATTGCCCACCGATCGCGATCGTGTGACGGCTTTTCACCATGTTGAGCGAGGATTCGAATTCCCATTGATTCTGGTACATGCCGGCATTGCCAAAACTCGCGCTGGGGCCGAATTCCAAACCCTTGGCAACCGTCGCATCCGCTGTGGTGATGCCAAACTGGGGGAAGGTGTGCGAGCCCAGAAGACTCATGCCCAGTTGCGTGGGATCAAAGTCCTGTCCGGTTCCTGCGTAAGCTCGCAGGCGCGTGAAGCCCACATGTTGCTCCCAAGTGACGGTCGGGGATAGGATGACGCTGTTGGTGATGGTGCCCACGTCGCTACCCGCCGTGAGCTGTTGCTCGAAGCCCAGCAAGGACCCGACCGCGCCGAAGGGATTGCTGGTGGGATTGGTTTGAACATAATACTTAGCGGACATCCGGTCCTTGTCGTTAACCTGATAATCGACATCGGCAATGCCCTGATCGACGGGGGCCGTCGAGTTGAACCCTTGGACGACCGCGTCGTAGCCAAGGTAAGAAGCGGTTGTCGGATTGGTGATTTGTGGCGTGGGAATCAAATATTGCCCGTTGGGTAGCTTAGCCTGCAGGATAGCGAGCGATGCGGCATTGACTTGACTGGTTGTAAGCATCTTGCTCCCTGTAAGGTTGAAGGACGTATTGACGGCGGCGACGATGCCCCCGGCGCTCCGGTCGTTGGTCAAGGCAAGCGGGACAGTTACGTCCTTGGTGGATTCCGCCGCATCGGAGACGCGGACGCCCTGGTAGGAGAGGAAGTAAAACAACTTGTCCTTCTTGATGGGTCCGCCCAGGGTGGCGCCAAATTGGTTGCGGTTCAGAAAGGGGTTGGGGAGGCTGTCGGCATTGTAAAAGAAGGGCGCGGCGTTCATGTCACTGTTCTGCCATTGCTCCCAAGCTGACCCGTGGATATGGTTGGTGCCTGACTTGGTCAGCACGCTGATGTGCGCGCCGCTGTTGTTCCCCTGCGTGGCGTCGAACATGGCGGCATTAACAGCGATCTCCTGGATCGCATCGATCGGAGGTGTGGGGAGTGCCTGGCCTATCGCGCCGTACACAGAAGTGCTGGTTTGAACTACGCCACCCGCGCCGAAGTTCTCGCCCGTGTTCAGCACGAAGCGGTTTTCCCCCACCTGGCTGGTGGAGTTTCCATTAAACAGGTTGTTGGTGCTGACGCCGTTCAGCGAGAAGCTGTTGCTGGTGTCGCGATTGCCGTTGGCGAAGATGGCCTGGTTGCCAAGTCCGGCGTTGGCGCCGGCGCCGGCAAGAAAGTCCGCGTGCACGCCCGGCGCCAGAATCGCCAGTTGCGTGAAGCTGCCGGTGCCCAGCGGCGTGTTTTGAATGGTGAGTTGGTCCACCACGTAGCCGTTGGTGGCGTCCGTCTGGTTCATTAGCGCTACAGCCGTCACCTCCACCGTGGTGCTCACGGCGCCGATCTTGAGGTGCCCATCGACCGTAGTGGTCCGGTCGCTCGTAACCAGAACCTGGGTGTGGGTCTCGGTTTCAAAGCCCTCCTTCGTGAAGCTCAACGCGTACGTTCCGACGGGAAGATTGGAGATGGAGTAGGATCCGCCGGAGTCCGCGTGCACCGTCACCTCAAGATTGGTGGCTACATTGTGCGCCTTCACCACGGCATCGCCGACGGCGGCGCCCGAAGCATCAAATACCGTCCCCGTAATGGATCCGACGGTTTGTTGTGCCTGGCAGGGCACTCGAATGCCGATGAGCACCAACAAAGCCAAAACGGCGGCCAGCAAAGGGCTCCGCCACAGACTGAATTGGCAGTTCGTCTCTTGTTTCATATCAAGGCTCCTTTTCCGGTCGGAGTTTAATCGGGATCGCCCCCCAAATGAATCCCGCATTTACCTAGTGCCTAACAGCATTAATAAGTACGATTACGTATGGCTGCCGGAAGGGCGGGGCTTTATTCCCGCCGCTCCTTTATTTCCTCATCAGCACCACCCCGGCACTCGGCGCGCCACCCCTCCTCATCTGAGGAGGGGAGCATTTTAAACGGCGGGGTGGTTGTCCGCGGTGGGGCGTTTTTCCGCGGCCCGTAAAGCCCCGTCCTTCCGCCCAGCTACAAATAATGCCGCTCATTGTTTCAACATGGCTTTAGCACGCAAATAAACGCGCCCGTCCCCGAAGACCACTCTGGCTTCATGAGCGCAGAATGAACAGGAGCCGTCGTTTTGGCCTACAATCTTCCCTGCACGTCCCGCCTTGCCGCGTCGAAATCCAAACGGGGACTTCTTAAGATTTGCAACTGTGATTGTCAAATCTTGGTTCATTTTATGGATTGTGACTCGCCAAGGAAATCTAATAATACCCGCAAACCTGCGTCCAAACTACGGAAAATTATCGGCTCTTGTAAGTGTCTCAATTCGAAGAACTAAATTTTTAGCACCCTCTTCGCGACGCACCTGCACTATGAGAAACCGTAGGGAAATCTCATAACTTCATATGATGAAGGCCGGAAAAGAAATGCAGGTTACACGAATGTTTATTGTTCATTTCAGGGCTGCGCGGGTTCCCCGAAGAATGTGAGGCTTTCCATCTCGCCTTGACTTCTCACCACCATTGGGCGCTGCCGGAAGGGCGGGGCTAAAGCATTTTTAATTTAAGTATATACATCTCGGCAAATCGGCAAACAAAAACGTGGGGCCCCCTCACCCACGTTTTGCAAGTAGTGGGGGTGAGGGGGCCTTTCCGGAACAGATGGATCAATAATTTCCTCCAACCTCTTCAGTGAACAGTGTTGGCGCTAACGGTCTGTGCTACAGGAGGAGGAAGCACTTAAATCAAAACTGCTCTAGAATCTCGAACTGCGTATTTTCATAGCGATGCGAGATTTTTCCTACGCGGAGGTTACCCTGAGGGAGACTCAGGAAGGGCTCAGTACCGCCTGCGGCTCCTCACCTCAGGATGACAGTCCGCAAAGGCTTTCCCGAATCCTGTCTAAACAACTCTCTCGCAGAGCATTACTTTTTCCTGGTTGTCTATTTCGCGCAGGCGTACTTCAATAACCTCGGTGTCGGAGGTTTGAATCACCCGGCCCACATAATTGGCTTGGATGGGCAACTCGCGATGGCCGCGGTCGATCAGGACACACAGTTCCACTCGTTGCGGCCGGCCGTGATCCAGCAGGGCCTCCAATGCGGCGCGCGTGGTGCGGCCGGTGTAGAGGACGTCATCCACCACGATCGCCGTCTTCCCCTCCACGGTAAAAGCCGATGGTATTTCCTGGACCACCGGTTTCTGCGCGACGGTCGAAAGGTCGTCGCGGTAGAAGGTAATGTCAAGTGTCTCCACCGGAGGAGCGGTCTTTTCGATTTCCATCATCTTCTTGGCCAAACGCTCCGCCAGGGGAAATCCTCGCCGGCGGACCCCTACCAAAACGACTCCTGCCAAGCCGTTGTTGCGCTCCAGGATTTCATTCGCCAGCCGCACCAGCGTTCGGTCAATTTCCGACGCCGACATCAACTGGGACTTCTCGCGGACCGCAGCAACTTTTGGCTTAACGTTGGCATTTTCCATGGCACGCTCCGAATCGAGGGATTATAACTCAGGTTGCAGGTTTTAGGTGTCAGGTGCCAGGTATCAGGTGTAAGCGGGCCGGTATGGGTATTTAGAATTATGAGTTACTAATTTTAGGTGTTGGCAGCAATTCATAATTCCAAATTCAAAATTCCACCAACACCCAGCCCCTGATACCGGCGCCTGATACCTACTGCCCTCGCTCCTTGACCAGATTCGAATCAATTTCTGCGATCTTGCTGAACTCTCCGTCCCAGAAGGACTGGGATTTCATGCCTTCCAGGTAGTGCAGGGAATAGCCGAAATTGGTCCAAACTTCTTGTTTGTAGCCGAAGAGCCGCTCCTTCTGTTCCTGCGGGCGCACATCCAGGATATCTTCCGCTCTGCCGCCGCGGAAGACTTCTTCAATGCGCGCGTCGAGTTCGCTGACGCGGAGCGGTCGCCGCCGTTCGAGGTCCGCGAGCACGGAGGGGTACCGGTCAAAGCCGTCAGTGGCAATCGTCACCACATTGTCATCCGAACCGAGATTCAGGAACCGCGCCATGCGAATCGCGCCCAGGATATTGCAGATGCCCGATACACCGAACAATCCCTGGAAGCATTTAAGCGATCCCGCGGGCAAACCGAGGAACGGTTCGATGCCGTGCTGCCGGCGTTCGAGCAACTCCAGCCCCATCACGCAATCATCATCGTGGATCATTACCACATAGTCGGTGGTCAAGACGTTGTGGATGAGCGTCACCATCTTGTCGCCGATGCCTTCAATACGATGGCTGCCAAACCCATTGTTGAAGAGCGTGGAGCACTCCCGCGGTTCCAGCGCAGCGACCAGGCACTCCGGAAAGGCCGCCTTGATTTCGTCGCCCGCGGCCAGCGTCCCGGCCGATCCCGGCGCCGCCGCGAACAAAGCGACGCGTCCATTTCCGTAAGGCCTTGCCGCCTCCAGGGCGCTGCGTCCCGTAACATAGCGGTGAAACCGGTAATTCGGAAGCAGCTCAAATTGGGCGAGCACTTTATTGCGCGGGTCCTTGCGATATTCCAGAGTGCGCTCCAGCACCAGGATGACATCACTCTCTGAGCCGGGCGTGAGGTCAAGCTGCCCGCCATAATAACGAATGCGCTGGTAGCGCTCCGCACTCATCCCTTCCGGCATAATCACGATGGCGGGGTAACCCTTGAGCCGGGAAACATACGCCACGCCGATGCCGAAATTGCCGGTGGAGGGGCCGATCGTGGTGCTCTTGCCGGGCTCAATCTCCCCGGCCAATTCGCCTTCCATCAGCGTCGAGTAGGCGGGCCCCACCTTATGGCTGCCGGAGGGAAAGAAATGTCCCACCATGACCACGATGTTTGCCTTCACACCCGTCAACTCTTTGGGCAGGAGCACATGGCGAATAGCCTGGTCCGGCCCGCGCCAGGTAATGTTGAAGAGATTGGCAGGAGCGAGTTCATCGCCTTGGACCGCCGCGGCCTTGTTTCTTAGAGCAGCCGGCAACCTCGTGGGATCGAGCATTTCCGCGTAAGTAGGGCCGGGAATGTAAGCGGACATGTGACTCCTGATGGCTGCTCGCACCGCAGAGGCGCGGAGGAAGAACAAGTCAAAAGTCAAAACGCAAAAGTCAAAAGTAACGGATTTGCGTTTTGCCTTTTGACCTTTGCGTTTTGACTTGCTCTACCTCCGCGCCTCTGCGGTGAGGGAGCTAAGTAATAGCCCCCTCGCGGCGCAAGCTCCGGAGGGGGCGACAGAAAAATTCCACGCCCACAAGCCTTCTGTCGCCCCTCCGGGGCTCGAGACTTAACGCCGTCTCTCTCCCACGGCTGCCGCCGTGGGCCACATTATATCGGCCCTGACGGGCCTTTGCTCTTCCGCTCGCTACACGCGCTGACTCCCGAAACGTCTCCACAAGGCGCGAGCGCGCATCGAGGCCTTTTCCGCCACTTCGCGCTCGTCCACGGTAACACATTCCTTGTTGCGCAGCACGAATCGCCCGTTGACGAGGAGGGAGTCCACCGGCGCATTGACAATGCCGAACAGCATGTGGCCGAACAGATTGTTGGCGTCAAGAGGCGTGGGGGGGAAGTAATCCACCAGAATAAGGTCCGCCCTGGCGCCGGTTTCGATGCGGCCGATTTCCCATCCCCAAATCTTCCTGGCGATGGTCCGGTTATTGAGCAGCGCGGCAGCGTAAGCCTCAGCGTAAGCTACGCGCGGGTCACCTTCACGCACCTTCTGCATGTGGAACGCGGCCTTGAACTCCTCCCACATCCGGGGCGTGTACCCGTCGGAGCCCAATCCCACCAGCACGCCCTGGCGAAACATCTCCAGCAGAGGGGCGATGCCGACCGCGTTATTGCAGTTCGATTGAGGGTTATGCACCACGTTGATGCGGCGCCGGGCAAGGGCCGCAATGTCCCGTGTGCTAACGTGCACACAATGCGCCGCCAGAGATCGGTCGTCGAGAATGCCGAGGTCACGCAGGCGCCGGACCGGCGATTTGTGATAGCGCCGGCGGGCGTCATCGAAGTCGCAGCGATCTTCCGCTACATGGACATGAAAACCCGCGCGCAACGACTCGTTCGCCTCCACACAGTGCCGCAGCGTGCGGTCACTCAGTGTGAAAGATGCGTGCAGCCCGAAGCTGCCGTTTATCAGGCCGTCGCCTTGGCCACTCCTGTGGCGTTCAAGGAAACGGACGTTCTCGGCGATGCCCTCCGCCGCGCTCGTGTTCCCATTGCGGTCGGAAGTCTCGTAGCATAAAACCCCGCGTAGGCCGACTTCCCGAAAAGCCCGCTCGATCCGGTCCAGGCTTCCCGCGCAAGCGTTGGGGCTCGAGTGATGATCCACCAGCGTGCCCACTCCGCACTTGGCGGAATCAATCAGGCCCACCAGCGCGCTGTAGTAAACATCGTCCAGATTTAACGCACGGTCCAGCCGCCACCAGAGTTTCCTCAAAATCTCCGGGAAATTCCGGGGCGCGCGCCCGGCAAGCGATATTCCCCGCGCCAGAGTGCTGTAAAGATGAGTATGACAGTTGATCAGGGCGGGCATCAGAAGCTTGCCCTGCGCGTCGACAATTTCCAGGTCGGCTGCGTTCCCCGGCTTAGTTAAAAGGGAACTACGGTGCGGTGCGGCGGCCTGGCGCAGAGCGAAGCTCTGCGATCCGAAAGAACCGGAAGATTGCCGAACCGCAGATCGACGCTCCGCGCTGGCCAGGCCGTCCTGAACTTGCCCGATCGAGCCATCGGGAAGAATCTCCACCGCGCCGGAATCAATTACACGGTTGGCGGAATCGAATGTGAGCACGCGAGCGTTGCGAATGATCACTGTATCTCTGTCCTCACATTTTCCAAGGAAACAAATGCCGTCAAAAGGGAAATATCATTCACATGAGGGATTTGAAGGATTCTTCTTCCCTCGCCCCTTTGGGGGAGAGGGGGGACCGCAAGGCGGCGGGTGAGGGGGTATGTCCTTCTGCTTACTGCCTTCAGCCTAGTGCCTTCTGCCCTCTTCCTACTGCGTACCGCCTTCTACTTGGTGCCCGCTGCCTACCTCCTTCTGCCAACTGCTTACTGCCACGGGACTCTGCTCACTCCTCAATTTCGTAAGGAACGCCCTCATCCGCCATGGTCAAAGCCATAATCGCCTTCGCCGTGTGCAGGCGATTTTCGGCCTCGGTAAAAACAATGGAGTGCGGGCCGTCAATAATTTCGTCCGTCACCTCGTTGCCGCGGTCTGCCGGCAGAGGGTGCATGTAGAGCGAATCGGGCCGCGTTAATTCCATCTTCGCCGCGTCACAAATCCAGTGGCGATATTGTTTGGCGATGCGCAGCGATTCCTCCGGCTTGGTGCCCATGGTATCGAGGCAGCCCCAGCTTTTCGGGATGACGATGTCGGCGTCGCGGAAGGCCTCATCCATGCTGTCCACCACTTCGAACCTCACGCCCGCCTGCCGCGCGTTCTCGCGAGCAGCGTCAAGCGTTTCCGGCATCAGTGCGTATTCGGGAGGATTCGCCAGCACTACATCCAAGCCAAATCGGGGCATCAGCATAATCAACCCTTGCGGCACCGAAAGGGGCTTGGCGTAGCTGGGTGCGTATGCCCAGGTCACTGCCAGTTTGCGCCCGCGCAAATTCTTGCCGAGCTTTTCGCGAATCGTCATCAGGTCCGCCAGGGTTTGGCAGGGATGGTCCACATCGCATTGCATGTTGATCACCGGAGCGGTTGCCCAGCGCGCCACCTCTCGGATGTAGGCGTTCCCTTCCCCAGGAATCAAATCGTGCCGGATGGCGATGCCGTGTCCGTAACTCGAAAGGATAATCCCTGTGTCCTGGGGGGTCTCCCCGTGCGACACCTGCATTACGTCGGCGGTCAAGAAATGCGCGTGGCCGCCCAGTTGCGTGATCCCCGCCTCAAAGGAATTGCGCGTGCGCGTGGACTTGTCGAAAAAAAGCAGGAAAATCGTTTTGTCCGGCAAGTGGCGGTGAGGAATGCGGTTCTTGAACCTCCGCTTGAGATCACCGGAAACCTCCAGAAGGGTTTCAATCTCAGAATCAGCCCACTCCTGCGTCGTGATGTAATCCTTGCCTTTGAAGAGCGCTTGTTTGGTGATCACAGTTGGACTCCTTAACCAAGCTCTCCGTGTCCTCTGTGCCTCAAAAGATTTCACACAAAGTGCACAGAGCCGCTCAGTGAACTCTGTGTGAAATCCTTTCCTGCCGCGGAGGACACGGAGAAACATACTCGGGGCAGGAGGATGTCCCAGGTTTAAGCACTATACGCCCGCAACATTGGCAAAATTCACGCGCCGGGGGTCGCGGATGGATTCCACAAGCAACTTAAGCTGCAAATACGGGAGCATGTCGAGCTTGTAGCGCGTCGCGGAAATTCCCGGCTTCAGCTTCCAGCTCACAACCTCGCCACTGCTGGGGCGGATTTCCACCGCGGCGCCCGAATCCTCAAACCGAGCGATGTCAACACGTGGGTCCAGGCTTAATTGATAAGACGCGCCGCCAATCGTGCCGTGAATGGTTGTCCGGTCGCCCTTGAAATCGATGTAAAAACCGTTGCGACCCGCATATTTCCTGTAGGTTTCAAGGCTGCCGAAAAAGCGGGGCTTCTCAATGTAGGGTCCGCCGTCCTCGGGGCAAAACACGTCGCAGTTTCCGCAATCGTTGCAGGCATCGGCGTAGCATGCCAGTTGATGCGCTTTCGCCACCTTGAAAACGCCTCCCGGAATGCGTTGCGGCGGTCCCTCCGGCGTGAATTCGAAGTTGTCGTAGGCGATATCCGCCGCCGTCGTTTCGTAAACGAAATTGGCAACGTTGGGGCAAACGGGCACGCACTTGTCGCAGTTGATGCAGTCGTAGAGCCAGAGCTTGGAGCCGATCTTGCGCGGCACAGCCTGGTTGCGCTCCCACGCGTAGCGCGGATTTTCGGTCGCTTCCTTGACGAGGATGGGAGTGTTGAGCACGCCGGCCGCGTCCACCAGAGCTTGTTCCAACCCCGCAATGGTCCTGCGCAGCGCAGCCGCCACATAGGGCGGAAACACGGAGGTCTTCTCCTCAAACCTTCCCGCGACCTGGTGGCATACCGAATTGAGGGTCGTGCTACTGGAAGAGAGCCACGCCTTCAAAGGCGCCGCGACTTCCGCATCCACCCACGATTGGACGTGGCCGATCTGTTCCGGGTCAGCGCCGGGGAATTGCGCGCCCAGTGAATCTTTTATTTCCTGCGTAACTCGATCGACCGCCGCCAGTCCCTGTCCCGCATGGCGAACGACAAACTCCGGGAGGCGGGTCGCCCCCACGGCGTTCATTTTCTCCCCCAGCTTTTCCATGTAGCGGACGAGGCGCGCGTAGCCGCCGGGCCGCAGCAAATCCGTGCAAGTGGTGACGGGAACAAAATTCATAGCCACGCAGTTCGCCATGTTATTGGCATCAAGCCCGGCCGAGAAGGAAATGGGAATCGCCGCGCCCATGTGCTGGCGAAACTTTTGCACCAGATTCAGGGTAAGAACGTGCAGCGGCGCGCCGGACATATACATGACTTCATCGGTGAAAAAGGTGCGATGATTCTTCACCACCAGCGTGTTGCTGAACTTTACCGCCAGGCGTTTGCCGCGCGAGCGCGCCAGCCGATCCAGACGCGGGATCATCTCCATTGCCTCGACCCATTGCAAGTCCTTGTCAAAAGCTTCCTGTGTTACCAGCAGGTCGTGGTAGCCGAGTACGTTGTGCAGCAGGTGTTCAACGTGGGCCTTCCCCAGCAGCGTCGGATTCAGTTTGACGCAAACATTCAGGTCCATCTCCGTCAATAGAAAGCTGACGATCCCCTCGATTTCACCGGCGGGACAGCCGTGAAACGTGGAGAGCGTCAGGGTGTCGCTGAGGCGCGTGGGGAACGGCAAATCGCGAAAGCGCGCCCAGGGGCCTCTAAGTGTGGCACGCAGTGCGTTCACGATGGCCGTCGAGTCATTCATCGACTCCATCCACGCCCGCACGCGCGGTGAGCTGATCCCTTTCAGGTCGTAGCCCACGCTCATATCAAAGATGGTTTCACCCCAGCCGCCGGGAAAGTCCTCTCCCAGCAGCTTGGAAGCCTTCAGAATCTCAATGAACATCGCCGCGCCCACATACTCGCGCAGCGACTGCTCGAGGCGCAACTCCTGCGACCATTCCACATTGTAACCGACGTTGATGATGTCGATGCACGGGCGGGGAATTTTCAGCTCATCGAGAATCTGCACCGTCTTCAGCTCGATAATGCGCGAGCCGCCCAGCCACGAGAGCACAATGTTTTGCACCAATTGGTCGTGGGGCCCGGCGGCCGGCCCCAAAGGCGTGGAGGCGGCGTGGCCATGAAAGCGGACGGAGGTATCGAGGCCGGGAAGGCCGCGGAAAAACTTGGCCTTCGGCAGGTCGAAGATCTTTCCTTCCCGCTCGTACTCGAGAAATGCCCGTTGCAAGAGCGAAGGAAGTGGAATGGGAACCAGTTCAGACATAGTAGGGCAGTGGTTAGTGATTAGTGGATTGTGGTCAGTGCTTAGTGGATAGTGGGTGGCAACAAACCACTAACCACTCTCCATTAGCCACTATCCACCGTACTTATATAGGTCAGCGGAAATGCTGCGTAGAACTTGGCTGCCTCCACCAGGTGGCGTATGGGCACGCGTTCCAGGACGCTGTGCGCCACTTCCTCTTCACCCGGCCCAAAGCCGATGGTGGGCACGCCCATCAATCCCATGGAGCCGACTCCGTTGGTGCTGAACGTCCACTTATCAACCACCGGCGGCTTGCCGTGCAGGGCCGCATAGGCGCTGACGCCCGCTTGCACCAGCGGATGATTCTCCTCCAGCACCCAGGTGGGATAGTACTTCTCCATGGTATAGCGGAGGCCCGTATAACTGGGCACTTCGTAGTTCAGGATTTCCACCTCAGCGCCCTGCGCGCCCGCCAGAGCCTTCACCTCCGCCACCGCGCTCTCCTTGGTCTCGCCCGTGGTCAGGCGCCGGTCCAGGTGGATGGAGCAGGCCCCGGGCACCGCGCACAGCGAGGGCGACATCGAGCGGATGTCCGTCACCGCAATCGTCCCCTTGCCCAGGAACGCATCGTCGCGCAGGCGTGTGTTCAGCGCTTCAATCTCCCGCACCAGGGGAGTCATTTTATAAATCGGATTGTCACCGCGTTCGGGGGCGCTGGCATGGCACGACCGGCCGCGCAAATGCACTTCCATCTCCATCCGGCCGCGCTGGCCCCGGTAGACTTGCAGGTTGGTGGGCTCGGTCAGCACCACACAGTCGGCGGGGATGCCATCCTCCTTCAGGATGTAGAGCCATGCCAGGCCATCACAGTCCTCCTCCTGCACGGAGCCCACCACGTAAAGGGTGTAATCTCCCAAGAGGCCGAGTTCCTTGATGATCTTCACCGCGTAAACCAGGCTGGCCATTCCCCCGCGTTGGTCGCTCGAAGCGCGCCCGTATACGAACCCATCTTCAACTTTGCCATTGTGGGGGTCCCAGGACCATTCCTTCGGGTCGCCAACGCCCACCGCGTCGGTGTGCGAGTCCATCATAATGATTTTCTTGCCCGAACCGAGGCGCCCGAACAGGTTGCCCATGGGGTCGGTGCGGATTTCATCGAAGCCTATTTTCTCCATTTCACGGTGAATGCGCTCGATCACCGGCCTTTCATGGCTGCTCTCGGCGGGGATGGCAACCAGATCGCGCAGAAAGCTGACCATCTCCGCCTCATAGGCTTGCGCGAGGGCCGCGATGCGCTCGCGATTGAGAACGATTTTTTCGGGCGCGTTGATCATGCGTTTGGTAACGTCTCCTTCCTCAGTGAAGAGAGAAGGTGTCAGGTGTTAGTCAGAACCAAGCTGTAGCGCGGACCTGTTCTGTAGGTCCGCGCTACCCTTCTTTTCCTGACACCTGGCACCTGGCACCTAATACTTGACACCTATTCTCCGCGCCCGAGCGGTGAGGGCAACTCCTTCTCGCGCAGGGCACGCAGCACATCTTCCGGGCGGATAGGGAGTTTTTGGAAGCGCACCCCGATGGCATGGTAGACCGCATTGGCCACGGCCGGCGCCGGGGCGTTGATGGGGATCTCGGAGATCGACTTGGCTCCGTAAGGCCCCAGGGGCTCCTCGGTCTCCACCAGAATTGTAGTGAGCTTGGGCATGTCTTTCGACCCCAGCATTTTGTAGTCGAGAAAGGAAGGATTAATCACGCGGCCGGAGGCATCAAGCACCATCTCTTCCGTCAGCCCGTACCCCAAACCTTGAGCCGATGCGCCTTCGCTCTGCCCTTCCGCCTGCATGGGATTGATGGCTAAGCCGAGGTCCACTGCGGTCACCAGGTGAATGACCCGAATCCGGCCGGTTTCCGTATCTACTTCCACCTCCGCAAACTGCGCGCAGAAGGGCGGCGGGCTGTCGGTATTCCAGTGAGAGGCGTTTTCCATCACCTGCACTTTTTCCTTGTACATCGCGTAGTGAGCCAAATCCTCCATGCTCACTGATTTCTCGCACTCACACTTGGTCACCACCTGGTTGTCGCGGCAGGTTAAGTTATCAGCCGGGACATCCAGCATTTTGGAGGCAAGCCGCAGCAGGTGGTCGCGCACCTTCTCCGCGGCCTTCTTCACCGCGCCGCCGGATATAATCGTCGTGCTGGAAGCATAGGCGCCAACGTCAAAAGGTGTGAAGTCGGTGTCACCGGAGCAGACAATCATCTTATCCAGGGTAACCCCCAACGTTTCCGCGCCGATTTGCGCCAAAACCGTGTCCGCCCCCGTCCCCAGGTCGGCGGCGCCCACTTGCAGATTAAAGGAGCCGTCTTCATTGAGCTTCAGCAAAGCCGCGGCCCAATCGACGCCGGCAATGCCGCTGCCCTGCATCGAGCAAGCCACGCCCACGCCACGCCGCAGGTGCCCGCTCTTCTCCGGCAACGTTTGGCGTTTGCGCACCCAGTCGATCGCCGCGGCGCCGCGCTCCAGGCATTCCGGCAAGCCACAGCTTCGGATGTGCCGCGGCAGGCCTTTGCGTCCCTCTCCAAGTTGCGCGGAGAGTTCGTCAATATCGCCGAGCCGGATCATGTTCTTCTTGCGCAGTTCGACGGGGTCCATCCCCAGCGTGTACGCAATCTCGTCCATCACCGATTCCTGGGCAAAGTAACCTTGGGGGCACCCGTACCCGCGGAACGCGCCCGCCACAGGCGTGTTGGTGTAAACGACGTGGCACTCAAACCGCATATTCGGAGTGCGATAGATGGGAAGGACCTTGCTGCCCGTATTCCCTTGGACGGTGTTGGCGTGGCTGCCGTAGGCGCCGGTGGTGGCGAGGACCGTCATCTTGTTGGCCATCAGCGTTCCGTCGCGCTTCACGCCCATTTTGATGTTCAGAATTTGCGGATGCCGGCTGCGCGCCATGTAGAACTCTTCTTG
>Ga0182030_10013234_pt1 | contig 16430 bp, 17 predicted proteins | sample 812S3MmetaG_FD_121299 | JGI IMG/M metagenome (GOLD analysis project Ga0182030, IMG submission 121299) | Permafrost microbial communities from Stordalen Mire, Sweden - 812S3M metaG (Illumina Assembly) | ecosystem: Environmental > Terrestrial > Soil > Wetlands > Permafrost | place: Sweden...
CGGCGCGCGGTCAGTCAGCGCAAGCGTAAGCTGATCGAGCGCGTCTTTGGCTGGTCGAAGTTGGATCGTCAGGCGCGCCAGGTGAAACTGCGCGGACTGGATCGGGTGGACTGGTTCTGGAAGTTGAGCATCACGGCGCAAAACCTGATGCGCATGAGGAGGCTGATTCCGATTGAATCGCTGGCCCAATAGGGCCGAAGTGTGCCTGGAGGCCGGAAAAACGGCCTCCAGATACAAAACGAAGAGAGGAAACCGCGGCTCAACGGGCCGAAAAGACTGAAAATCTTCCCAAAAAGGAAATACAAGACAGGAATGAGGAGTTTTTCCGCAGCCTGTGAAGCCCCTGAGGGAATTCATTTTCAGCGACTTGCATTCCCTCGGCGGCTAAAGCCGAGCTCTTTGTTGATCCGTTTTCGGCACGGCTAAAGCCGTGCCCTTTCAAAACAACGGGTTTTCCTCAGCCTCTTCAGCCCTTGGCCGGTCCACCCGATGACGGTCACTCAGCCGGCCTTCTCCGTCAGCTCTGCCCAGCGTGCGTAGAGGGCGTCGTTTTCGTGCTGCGCGGCGTCGAGCTCTAGAAGCGCCTCCTGCAGCGCCGTGGCGTTGGAAGCGATCTCCGGATGCTCGACGCGATCGCGCGCCGCCGCCAGCCGCGCGTCCGACTCCTCCACCCGCTGCTCGATCGCGGCAAACTCGCGCGCCTCGTGATACGAAAGCTTCTTCTTAGCGGAGCTGGCGGTGCTAGCGGAGTTAGGCTGCAACTGCTTTGCTGAAACGGAGCCATCCGCTCTGCGCTCGCTCTTCCCGCTCTGCGCCTCGTCCTGCTCCTCCAGCCAGTCTTCCCACTGCGCGTAGTCGGCAAAGCGGCCGGTGTTGCCGCGGCCATCCAGGCCCAGCACGGTTGACGACACGCGGTTGAGCAGATAGCGGTCGTGCGTCACCAGCACCAGCGCGCCGGGAAAGTCGAGCAGGTTTTCTTCCAGGATTTCAAGCGTGGGAATATCCAGGTCGTTGGTCGGCTCGTCGAGCAGCAGCACGTCGGCCGGCTCCAGCATCAGCTTGGCGATGAGCACCCGCGCCCGCTCACCGCCAGAGAGGTTGCGCACCGGCTGGTTGAGCTGTTCGCCGGTGAACAGAAAGCGTGCCGCCCAGCTGGCCACGTGTACCGTGCGCCCCTGGTGGATCACCGAGTCGCTCTCCGGCGCCAGCGCGCGGCGCAGGGTGAGACTCTCATCCAGCTCGCGCATCTGGCTGAAGTAGACCATCCTTAAAGCCTCTGCCCGCTTGATGGTCCCCTCGGCCGGCTCGATCTCCCCGCGCAGCAGCCGCAGCAGCGTGGTTTTGCCGCTGCCGTTGGGGCCGACCAGGCCGACCTTCATGCCCGCCGTGAGAACGAAGTTCAGGCCGGAGAACAAGAGGCGGCCTTCCGGGGCTAAAGCCCGTGCTTCGCCCGTTGGCGCAATGCGGGGGCTGAAACCCCCGCCTCCCTCCGCGGGAAGTGTTTCAGCGGTCTCGCCAGATTCCGGCACCGCCAGAGCCACGTTCTCAAACTCCACCAGCCGCTTGGTCTTCCGCTGGCTGGCGTCGAAGTCGATCCCCGCCTTGCTCACGCTGGTCCGCGAGTCCATGGCCGCCAGCTGGCCGATCATCTCGTTGGCCGTATCGATGCGCGCCTTCGATTTCGTGGTCCGCGCCTTGGGCCCGCGCCGGAGCCACTCAATCTCCGTCTTCACGCGGTTGCGCAGGCTCTCCTGCTGGCGGCTCTGCGACTCGAGATACGCCTGCTTTTCTTCCAGAAACCGGCTGAACGTCCCCTTCACGCGAAACAATCCATCCGCAAACACGCGATTCAGCTCCACGATCTGGCTCGAAGTCGACTCAAGAAAATAGCGGTCGTGGCTTACCGTCACCGCGGCAAACGACGACGAGCGGAGCAGCTCTTCCAGCCACTCGATGCCGGCCAGGTCCAGGTGGTTGGTAGGCTCGTCCAGCAGCATCACCTCCGGCTCGATGACCATGGCCTCGGTGATGGCCAGCCGCTTGCGCCAGCCGCCGGAGAGCGAAGCCGCCTCCGCGTTCAGGTCGGCAAAGCCGGCGCGGCCGGTCAGCTCGCGCAGCCGGCCCTCGCGCTCAGCCTCGTTCACATGCGCCCCGCTGAGCGCCTGGTCCAGCACTTGGCGAATAGTCAGCCCCGGAGCGAAACGCGAGTCCTGCGGCACGTAAGCGGCACGTGCCCGCTTGCGTACGGCCAGTTCACCCAAATCCGGCTCGACCTGGCCGGCGAGAACAGCCAGCAGCGTGGACTTGCCCGCGCCATTGGGCCCGATGAGGCCGATGCGGTCGCCGTCTTCAACGGTAAGAGAAATGTTCTTGAACAGCGGCACAGCGCCGAATTGCTTGGTCACGGATTGCGCATTGAGAATGGGAGGCATCTAATGAGACTACCTAATAGAGCTCACCTTCGAAATCGAGTGAGCTTCGTTGCCATCCAGGCAAGCGGAATACGCCCAATATCTGTTGCTGCTCGCACACGCAGATTTGTACATGAGTCTTACGATGAAACCCCGCGCCGGAATACAGCTTCTTTCCTTCAACGAACAAGGCTCTAACAGATTGGTACGGTTGGGCAGTAGCGTCCGTCCTCTCGACCTGAGCTCTGGCGCGGTGAAGATGTTTCACCACTGCACAATCCAGAAGTCGCTTACCCTTTTCCAAGCCAGTGTTTGTTGGCAACCGCTCTCCGGTTTGCTGATGAAGTTGCTTCAAGCCCACATAAGCAGACCTGACTGCTTCGATACCATCCTGCGTCGTTAAGTCGAGACACCTACCGAGATCGATTGCAGCACCGATTACGGAAGGGCTTTCGATCTTACGCCAAGGGAGTTGGGCCCACTGTAGCGCTCTTACCGGATCATTCTCCCAAAAATAAATTCCGGGCCCGAGCCAATCAAAAGGCTGATCGCTGGCCTTAAACTGAGAACCGCTCAAGATAACTTGAGCGGTCTCCCTGCTGCATCCGTGATAGCCGAGTACTATGCTATTCAGAGTCCCTGAACTCCTGAGCTAGCTTTCCATTCTGGTCAAAATACCCATCTCTCATGAAAAGCTGTTGGGCTTTTTCTTTAGAGTTGTTCTCACGCGTCAACTCTTGAAGAGCTTTCTGTAGTTTTTCGCGTTCTTCGCGGCTCATCTCAAGCTCCTTACTCGTTACGCTATATAGCGTAGCCCAAAATCAGCTAAATGTACACATAGCAGAATGTTGGAGACGGCTGTGAACAAAAACAGCTTAAGCTGTTTTTGTTCACAGCCGTCTCCAAAGATATTTTATATTACCTAGTATATGGTGTCAAGTACAGAATCTAGCTTGGCCAGCAAAGCTCAGATTCAAATGTCGCAATCCTCACCATGATCATGCTTTAGAAGCGTGCCTGCCAGATAGACTAAAATTATGCTCGGCTACGAAATCCCCCCTGCCGCCGCCGCATCCCTCTTGGCCGAAGGTCACGCCCGCCTCATCGATGTCCGCGAACCGTGGGAGTTTTCGACCGCCAGCATCGCCGGCAGCCTCGCCATGCCCATGGGCGACGTTCCCGCCCGCGCCCATCAGGAGCTCGATCCGGAAGAGCGGCTGTTGATCGTCTGCCATCACGGCATGCGGTCGATGAACGTCGCCGTCTGGCTGCGCAACCAGGGCTTTGAGCAGGCGCAATCGCTGCGCGGCGGCATTGACGCCTGGTCGGCGGAAATCGATCCCGCCGTGCCCCGCTACTAACCCCAGGACAAACGCTTCTAAATCTTCCAACAAACCCTTGGCAAACGAGGGCAATGCCGTCGCCCTTATTTGCCTTTTCGGAGGGAGCTGGGGTATTTATGCCCCTGAAACCATGCCTGAGGCGACAGGGCTTCAGCCCCGGACACCTATTTCCAATCAAGGCAATCTCCGGGCCTGAAGGCCAATTCATCCGCCGCTCTCACCAGGGGCATCAATGCCCCTGCTCCCTCCAAAAACAAGAACCCGCGCAAGAATTCCGGCTCTCTGCCGTCGCCGCAAAATTTGGATGCGTTTGCCCTGCTACGAACCCCACTCTCCGAGCGCCACCCAGCCCCGACGTCCTATACTTTGTTGGTTGATTTCGTCGAAAGGAAATTCACACATGTCTTCGTCCGCCGTCGATTATGCCCACCAGAATTACCCCCGTTTTCTCGATGAACTGAAGGCCCTGCTGCGCATCCCGTCGATCTCCACGCTGCCCGAGCACCAGGGTGATTGCCGCAAAGCCGCCGACGTGCTGGCCGCCGACCTCAAAAAGATCGGCATGGAGAACGTGCGCCTGATTGAAACCGGCGAGGAGCGAGGGGGCGGCCATCCGCTGGTTTATGCCGACTGGCTGCACGCGGGGGGGAAGCCTACTGCGCTGGTCTACGGCCACTACGACGTGCAGCCGCCCGATCCGCTCGACGAGTGGCTCTCGCCGCCCTTTGAACCCACCGAGCGCAACGGCAACCTCTACGCCCGCGGCGCGGTCGACGACAAAGGCCAAGTCGTCATGCAGCTCAAGGCCCTGGAAAGCCTGCTGGCGGCCAACGGATCTTTGCCCATCAATGTGCGCGTGCTCCTGGAAGGCGAAGAGGAGGTTGGAGGGGAGGGAATTGCAGCCTACGTGGCCTCAAAGCCGGCCGATCTCAAGGCCGACTTCGCCCTGGTCTCCGATACGGAGCTGTTTGCGCCCGGCCTGCCTACTCTTTGCGTCGGCCTGCGCGGCATGATCTACACCGAGCTTGAGGTGCGCGGCGCAAAGACCGATCTGCACTCCGGCATGTACGGCGGCGCGGCGCCCAACCCGTTCGTGGCGCTGGCGCAGATTCTCGCCCGCCTCAAGGACGAGGACGGCCACATCCTCATCCCCGGCTTCTACGACGACATCATCCCTCCCAGCGCGGAAGAGCTGGCCGCGTGGCAGAGCCTGCCCTTCGATGAGGAGCAGTACCGCATCCACGAGGTGGGCTCGAAGCAGCTGGTGGGCGAGGCCGGCTACAGCGTGCTGGAGCGCACCTGGGCGCGGCCCACGCTGGACGTGCACGGCATTCCCGGCGGCTTTACCGGGGCTGGCGCCAAGACCGTCATCCCCGCCAAGGCGCTGGCCAAGGTCTCCATGCGTCTGGTTCCCGGCATGACCCCAGCCAAGGCCTTTGTCCTCTACAAGAGCTACGTGGAAAAGCTGGCCCCGGCCGGCGTCGATGTCGAGGTGCGCCTGATCCATTCCGGCGATCCCTGCCTCATCCCGGTCGACAATCCCTACATCCAGGCGGCCACGCGCGCGCTGTTCGAGGTGTGGGGCAAGGAGACCGTGTTCATCCGCTCCGGCGGCTCCATTCCGATTGTGGGCGACTTCGACCGCAACCTCGGCCTGCCCAGCGTGATGATGGGCTTCGGCCTCCCCGACGACGGTCTGCACGCCCCCAACGAAAAATTCAATCTTAAGAACTTCGCCCTGGGGATTGAATCGCTGATCCGGTTTCTGGAGGAGGCTGGGCATTGATTTGGAGCCCCAGGTCTCCAAATCGAGATCTGGGGGCTCGCCGGTCCTCGTAGGATGCTTCTCTGAAAAAAGTTCTTGGTGTACAATACGTGCATACGGTAAGGGCGGCATGACCTGCGAATGGGATCCCCGCAAGGACGAGTCAAATTTCAGAAAGCATGGGGTTCGCTTTGCTGAGGCGGAGCCGGTCTTCGCGGACGACTATGCCGATACAATCGCGGACGATGAATCGGACCCGAATGAGTTGCGGTTTCTCTCGATTGGAACGGGCTTGAAGGGGAGAGTTTTGGTGGTGGCGTACTGCTATCGCGACAGCAAGATTCGTATCATCTCCGCACGGCCGGCCGAGGCGCATGAGAGAAGCCAATATGAGGAGAACAGATGAAACAGAGCTACGATTTCAGCAAAGGCAAGAGAGGCCGTATTCTCCCGCCGGAACCGGAGCCGCCCGGCAAGACGCGCATCACCATTCGGCTGGATGAAGATCTGGTGGATTACTTCCTGAAAGAGTCCGGTACCTATGGCGGAGCAAAGGGCTACCAGACGCTCATCAACGAAGCCCTGCGTCAGCACGTAGAAGGCAAAGCGCCGAAGCTGGAAGAGACACTGCGCCGCATTCTGCGAGAAGAGATGCGCGCGGCAAGCTGAGGCGGCGGGGGCCACCCGTCCACTTTTCACCTCTTACCTTGCAGCACACAAGGCTGGAAACCGCGTGCAATCTGAAACCGTAACGTTCATGTTCAGTGTTTGCGGCCGATTCATGTTTTGAAGCATCAGCCAACTCTGAATTAACTGCTGACGCCGAGCGGCTTGCTCAGACACAGCCTGTGCGCGTCGTTGGGCCTCCTGCTCTGCCGGTGACAGCAAAGACGGGGCTGGGCCGGCTGCCCGCATTGCTTGTTGCTGTTGCCCCTGCAGGCGGGTAATTTCCGCGCTGAGCCTCGCAACCTCATCCTTCATGGAGGCGAGCAACTCGGCAAATTCGGCGGCGCGCACAGGAGCATACCCTGCCGCAAATGCTTCTTTCGTCTTGCTCACATCCACATATTCCATAGCGTTCTTAGGGTTATGCATAATGACAACCGCGCCGCCAGCAGGGTTAACAAGCATGATCGAGTAATTCGCGTAGCTTGGCGGCTGAGCGGGTTGGGCAGCGGGGGGTTGCGTCTGAGGGGCGGGAGGGGCCGCATCGACCGACGGCGAGACCCCAGAGCGGTTTGAATCCGGCGCTTGGGAGAAAGCGAACGGAGAAAGCAGGATGCCCAAGGCAACTGCGGCAGCGGAGCGCATAGAACCCTCCAATGTGTCGCGATTATCTTATCATTCAACTTGCCGCCTAGCCTTGGCCGGGCGATAAGCCGGAAACCCTGTCCGGTTGGCGGCGAATCCATCGCAGGGATTCGCCGAGGGAGCGATGCCCAAAAGCAAGGAACCCGTCAACTCAAATCCTGAGTCGTATGCTGCACTCCTCGGTCTGGCATACAAGCCCATGACAGCGCGCGAACTGGAAATGGCCGAAGAAGCGAGAAAATTCCGTAAACTTGATGAGATTCGGCGTGGCTACAAAGGGGAATGGAATGAAGGGGCCAAGTATTTCTATTCAGAACTCATCCAGGCCTACGGTCTAGGTGGCGAGTGGCCAGAATTGTTAATGGAGATTGCGAAGCCAACGCCCGGACGAAAGCATTCAGTGGCAAAAGCGGTACGCATCGCTCTTTTGAAGCGGCAAGGAATGACGGCAAAGCAGATTGCAGAACAGCTAGAACGCGAAGGCAAGAAAATCAGCATCGAAGGTGTCGAGTCCTATTCAAAGCGCCGCAGAAAACGCTCGATAGCGGAGACGGTTAGGACTGCGATGAAGAGCGCCCAGCTAAGACGTGGGAAATCGCCGGGCGATTGTTCACGTTGAAGCTGATGTGAGCGAGAGCGATCATGCGTTAAGGAGCCTTAATGGCATGATCGAAATGCAAAACACACTGAGCGAACGGGAAGCCGCAATCGGCTATGTTTGTGAGACCATGGGTCAGCCAGCCGCGATGAGAGCCGTCCTCGACACCTCCGTAATTGTCTCGGCGATGCGCAGCCGGCATGGCGCCAGCAACCGGCTGCTCCAATTGGCCTATGCTCGCTCGTTTCAGATGTTGGCCACGCCGGCGCTTTTCCTGGAATATGAGGATGTGCTGGGGCGCGACGAACAGTGCGCCGTTCACGGCATGTCGCCGGAGCGCACAATCGCTTTCCTGATTGGAATTGCTGCTATCATTGAGCCAGTCAAGGTCTACTACCGCTGGCGACCGCAGATGCAGGACGTGGACGACGAGATGGTGCTCGATGCGGCGATTAACGGACGCGCGGACGTGATCGTCACACACAATCTCAGGGATTTTCTTCCTGCCGCTTCTCGGTTTAGGCTTCGTGTTGTGAGTCCCGCGAGTTTCGTAGGGGAGGTGCTGAAATGAACAGGGCAACGATTCAGGTCAAGCTGCCGCCCTCCTTGGGAAATGCAGCTCGAAAGCTCGCCGAAGAAGATGGTGTTTCGCTGAACCAGTGGGTCTCCCTAGCGGTTGCGCAGAAGATCAGTTCTGTGGAGACTGCCGAAGCATTCTTTCAGCGGAGATCGCAAGGCGCGGAGCAAGTGGATTTCCTGGAGATTCTGCGCAACGCCCCCGACCGCACACCCGATCCGGGTGACGAGCTGGCCTCTGCGAACGCCAGATAAGTGGGCGCCTCGTTTTTTTGTTTTTCAAACCTGGAGCTCATATTTCTGAGAATTACTTCGACTTCGCTCAAATAGTATATACAATAAACCTATGGGAATCACGTACGATCCCGCCAAGAATGAGCGTAATATCCGTGAACGTGGACTTTCTTTCGAGCGGGCGGCGGATTTTCACCCCAGCGACGAAGACCTGTCGCTGGGGGCCCCGATTTCGATTTCGAGACCGCGTTGATCGCCGATTATTCCCGCCACGGCGAGAAGCGGCGCGTGGCCGTCGGGTATCTGGACAAGCGATTGCACCTGCTCTGTTACATTCCGCTCACCGACGGAATCCGCGTCATCAGTTTTCGTGAGACAAATAAAAGGGAGGCGAGGCTCTATGGCAAACCGCAAACCATTGCCTGAACCATTGATTGATGAAGACGGCGAGGTAAGAGAGATCGCAGCCGAAGACGTTGCCCGCTTCAAGCCTTTCTCCGCATTGCCTGCGGCGGAGCAGAGAGTGCTGCTGAAGCTCGGCAAGCGCGGGCCGCAGAAGACGCCGAAGAAGGTTCCTATTTCGATTCGGCTCTCCCCGGATGTTGCAGAGGGTCTCCGCGCCACCGGCAACGGCTGGCAAAGCCGCGCGGATGAAGCGTTGAGATCGTGGTTGGCAGGCCAGAGTGCGACTCACTCCGGATGAGCGCGATTTCCAATGCGGTGGGCTTCGTCCTAGCCGGCGGCCAATCCAGCCGCATGGGCCGGGACAAGGCGCTCGTGCCCTTCGCGGGCCGGCCGCTGATCGAGCACGCTCTCTCTGCTCTGCGCCAGGCCGGTCTGCCCGCATCGATTGCCGGCGGCCAGCCATCCCTTGCCGCCTACGCCCCGCTTATCGCCGACGCCGAAAGCGCTCTTGGCCCGCTCTCCGGCATCTGCACAGCGCTCGCCTCCACCTCGGCCCGCCTGACCGTCTTCCTGCCCGTCGACGTGCCGCTGCTCCCATGCTCGCTGCTCCAATACCTGCTGCGCCACGCCCAACTCACCGAAAACCCCATCACCCTGACCTCGGTCAACGGCTTTGCCCAGACCTTCCCCGTCGTCCTGGACCGTTCGGTCGCTGCGCTGCTCCGGCAGCAATTGGCCTCCAGCCAGCGCGGTTGTTTCGCCGCCTTCCAGGCCGCCGCAGACTCGCTCGGCCAGCCCGTTACAGTGCTGCCCGTCGAGTCCCTCGTCCAGGCCGGGCAGGTCGCCCATCCCCGCGGATTGCCCGCCTGCCGCTGGTTCCTCAACCTCAACCGCGCAGCCGACCTCGACCGCGCCGAGCTGCACGCCCGGCCAATCATCGCGTAAGCTGGTCTCACTGCCATGTCCGACTCCGCTGCCAATCCCGAGCCTCACATCCCCGAAGCTCCGAACCTGACAGCGCCCGACCTCGAGCTTTCCGAGACGCTCATACCCGAGCTCGCCCACCTGACGGACGAAACCCTGGAGGGCGCTCATGCTCCCGGCGGACCGCTCCCCGACTCCTCCGACTGGCCGCTCATCTCCTTCAGCCACGTCTCCATGTCGTTTGGCGACCGCAAAGTGCTGGACAATGTGAGCTTTACCGTCACCCGCGGCGAGACGCTGTGCATCCTGGGCCGCAGCGGCGTGGGCAAATCCGTGGCCCTGCGCATCCTCATGGGCTTCCTCAAGCCCCAGGTCGGCTCCATCCGAGTGGCCGGCGAAGAGATCAACGCCTTCAGCGAAGACGACATGCGCGCCATCCGCAAGAAGGTCACCATGGTCTTCCAGAACGGCGCCCTGTTCGATTCCATGAGCGTGCGCGAAAACGTCGCCTTCCCGCTGCGCGAGCACGGCGGCCTGCTGGAAGACCAGATCGTCGAGATCGTGGACCGGCTCATCGGCATGGTCGGCGCTGAGGACGTTGCTGACGCCTTTCCTGCTAGCCTCTCCACCGGCCGCAAGCGCGCCGTAGCCATTGCCCGCTCGCTGGCCGCGCAGCCCGAGGTGGTGCTCTACGACGAGCCCACCACCATGGTCGATCCCATCATTGCCCGCCGGCTCGGCGACCTGATCCAGCGGCTCAAGAAGCAGCTTGGCTTCACCTCGATCGTTGTTACCCACGACATGCGCTTCGCCGAGCGGCTGGCCGACAAGGTGCTTTTCCTCGATCAGGGCCGCGCCAGCTACTTTGGCCCGCTGAAAGGGTTTATCCAGTCCGTCGATCCCAATATCCGGCTGTTTCTCTCTCTTGACGAATATGTGTTACCCGCGTAATTCGCTAGTGATCACTTAGGGACCTGCTCAACAGTCGATTTTTCTTGCATATCCCTGCCACTCCAGCGCTATGCTGGAGTGCAAGCTTCTTGTTTTCGCTGGAGGCGGCCCGGGGTAGGGAACGGCGCTATCCAATCCGCTGCCCAGCGGGTCAAGTTTTGTATAATTGTTTTATTATCATCGGTTTTTGAATCCTGAGAGCGGGTTCACGGACCGGGAGTTGTGCCGTTTTCCCTGACTTGGCCTTGGGCGCAAACGTACCGCAAGGCTTTTGGCGCTGAACATGGTTTGCGGGCCGGTGCGTCGCCCGGGAGCAGCGCCCCGGCTGAGAATCGACAGGGAATGCGCAAGCCGGGCAGCTCGCAAACGAGCCGCCGGGGTCCGGGTGAAGGCGGCAGGCCAGGTTGCGGAGTATCGGAAAGGCAACCCGCCGCTGCAAGCACAAAACCAACTGTGCGGGGCACGTGACAATTGGACGATGAGTTCGGCCGCTTCCATGGCAGATGGATGGGCTGATCGCACATTCCTCAACTCTTTGAACCCAGAAGGTCTGCGGGACACCCATGGCGACGCCCGAATTCCGTGAACGCGTACACTCCCCGGCTACCTTCCCGCCTCCTGCGCTGGAAGGGCAGGAAGACCGCTACGCCCGCGACGCCTCGGCGCGAGAGCGCTTCTGGATCGTCCTCGACCTCATCACAATCCTCGGGGCGGCGATCTTGGCTACGCTTTATAAGGCGCAGACCGGGCCGCTGGCCGGCGCAAAAGGCTTCTGGCACGGAACGCTCATCCATGGCCGTCCCATGGGCATTCTTCTGGCGCTGGTCTCGGGCTTCGCAGTCGCCCTGGTCATGACCAGCCGCCGCCTGCACCTCTACACGCCCAAGCGTCTGAGGGGTCTGCTCCACGAGCAGCGGCTCAGCGTGCAGGCCTGCATCATCTCCGCACTGCTGCTCACCGGAACGCTTTACCTCATCAAGGCTGAGGACATCCCGCGCAGCATCGTGCTCATCACCATCGCCCTGGTCACCGTTTCGCTCAGCCTGCGCCGCCTGGTGTATCGCGTCCTCATCTACCGCCAGTTCCAGCGTGGCGTCGGCACCCGCAACGTGCTCATCGTCGGCACCGGTCCTGAGGCGCACGCCCTGCGCCACCACCTGGAGAGCCTGCGCCACCTGGGCTACACCTTCAAGGGTTTCATCGACTTTCCCGGCTCTGTATCGCGCTTTGCGGCTACTTCCAGTGACGTCGTCGGTTCGCTCGACACCATGTTCCAGGCCGCCCGCAAGCTCTTTGTCGACGAGATATTTTTCACCACCGCCTGCGAGCGCGCCATCGTTCATGATGTGCTTGACGAGGCCCGCCGCCACGGTGTCGATCTGCGCGTCGTTCCCGACATGTACGACGGCGTCTCCTGGAACAGCCCCATCGAGTACATCGGCCAGTTCCCGACCATCCCCCTGCACTCGGGCCACGTGCCGGAGCTTGGCCTGCTGCTCAAGCGCGTCATGGACGTGATCCTCGCCGTGCTCACGCTGGTCTGCCTTTCCCCGCTGCTGCTGGTCATCGCCATTGCCGTCAAGCTCGATTCGCCCGGCCCGGTGCTCTACTTCTCTGACCGCATCGGCAAGAAGGGCCGCGTCTTCCGCTGCATCAAGTTCCGCACCATGGTCCAGGACGCGGACAAGCGCCGCGCCGACATTCTGCACATGAACGAGCGCGATGGCGTGCTGTTCAAGATCAGCAAAGACCCGCGCATCACCCGCCTGGGCAGCTTTCTGCGCAAGTTCTCGCTCGACGAGCTGCCCCAGTTCATCAACGTGCTGCGCGGTGAAATGAGCATCGTGGGCCCGCGCCCGCCGCTCGCCAGCGAGGTCCGCGAGTACAAGCTCAGCCACCTGCGCCGCCTCGACGTGACGCCCGGCATCACCGGCCTGTGGCAGGTGCAGGCCCGCCAGGACCCCTCCTTCGACAACTACATCTCCCTCGACGTCACCTACGTCGACAACTGGAGCATCTGGCTCGACCTCAAGATCCTCGCCCGCACCATCGTCGTTGTCTTTGCAGGGACCGGCACGTAGAGCGCGGACCAATGCGCCACGACTCTGGGTGCCCCAGGTCTCGATTTTGAGACCTGGGAAACTACCAAGTCCGAGTGTCTTCCTTTGCAGGTGCCGCGCAAGAGCGGTAAGCGAAGAACCTTCTGCGAGCGAATAGCGAGCGTCTGCCGCACCGCAGGTGCCGGCTGTCGCAGCGCAGGTGCCGGCTGCCGCAGCGCAGGTGCCGGCTGCCGCAGCGCAGGTGCATTAAACTGGAAGTGTGAAGATTGCACTGGCCCAGATCAATCCCACCGTCGGGGATTTCACCGGCAACCTGGAAAAAATCATCGCGACGAGCCGCCGCGCCGCGGCCCAGGGCGCGCGCCTCGCGGTCTTCTCCGAGCTCGCCATCTGCGGGTATCCCCCGGCCGATTTCCTTGAGAAGCCCAGCTTCCTGGCCCGCTGCCGCACCGCCGTAAACGAACTGGCCGCGGCCACGGCCGATCTGCCCACCGCCATCCTCACCGGCGTAGCACTGGCAGCCGAGCCCGGCGTGGGCAAGCCGGCCGTCAATGCGGCGGTCCTGCTCGATCAAGGCCGCCTGCTGCTCGAGCAGCACAAGCGCCTGCTGCCCTTCTACGACGTCTTCGACGAGCAGCGCTACTTTGCCGCCGCGCGTCAGCAGCAGGTCGTCGAGCTCGACGGCCTGCGCCTGGCCATCACCATCTGCGAAGACGCCTGGAACGACAAGAACTTCTGGCCGCGCCGCCTGTACACCGTCGATCCCATGGAAGATCTGATGCGCCAACATCCGGCGTTGCACATCAACCTCTCCGCCTCGCCCTTCTGGCACGGTAAGCGCGCCATCCGCCGCCGCATGCTGGCCGCCATCGCCCAGCGCGACGGCATCCCGGTGCTGATGTCGAACCAGGTCGGAGGCGACGACTCGCTGCTCTTCGACGGATCTTCGTTGGCTTTGAATGCCCGCGGCGAAGTCATCGCCCAGGCTGCCTCCTTTGCTGAGGACCTGGTGCTGGTCGATCCCTTCGCCGCGGACGCTCCCGAGATCGTGCCGGAAGAAGACGAGACCGCGGCCGCTTATCACGCCCTCGTGCTGGGCGCGCGCGATTACGTGCGCAAATGCGGCTTCAAGAAAGTCCTCGTCGGCCTCAGCGGCGGCATCGACTCGGCGCTGGTAGCCGCCATCGCCAAAGACGCGCTGGGCGCGGAGAATGTGCTCGCCATCGGCATGCCCAGCCCCTACTCCTCATCCGGCTCCATCGACGACAGCCGCCGCCTGGCAGCCAATCTCGGTATCCGCTTCGAGCTCATCGCCATCAGCGGCCTCTTCGACGAGTACACCGCCGCGCTCGGCCCGCTCTTTGCCGGCCTCCAGCCTGACACCACAGAGGAGAACATCCAGTCGCGCATTCGCGGCGCGCTGCTCATGGCTCTCTCCAACAAGTTCTCCGCGCTGGTGCTCACCACCGGCAACAAGTCGGAGATGGCGGTCGGCTATTGCACTCTCTATGGCGACATGGTCGGCGCGCTGGCCGTCATCGGCGACCTGGTCAAGACCCGCGTCTACGCCGTCTGCCGCTGGCTCAACCGAGACGGGGAAGTGATCCCCAACGCCATCCTCGACAAGCCCCCCTCGGCTGAGCTGCGCCCCGACCAGAAAGACACCGACTCGCTGCCGCCCTACGATGTGCTCGACCCCATCCTCGAAGCCTATGTCGAGCGCTACGAGACTCCGGAGCAAATCGCGCGCGAGCACTCTTTTCCGCTTGAGCTCGTCCAACAGGTGGTGCGCCTCGTCGAGCGCTCCGAGTACAAGCGCCAGCAGGCCGCCCCGGTGCTCAAGGTCACCTCCAAATCCTTCGGCATGGGCCGTAGATTCCCCATCGCCGTCAAAGTCCAGGCGTAAGCCGTTGCTGCACTCTCTTGCCGGAGGGGCAATTTGAAGGGTACGGGCTTCAGCCAGTACATAGATCAGCCCGATTGAACCCGGGCTTTACAGGCTGCGAACCGATTGAAACGGCAATCCCTGATGGCTTTGTAACAGGGCATGACTTTAGTCGTGCCAATAACGCCCATCAAATCAACGTCAGGCTTTAGCCCTTGCAAAAGCCAATAGCCGAACTTCCCTCATCCAAGGCCTTTTTCTGCAGCCTGTTTAGCCCCTGAGGGAACGCTTCACCAAATTGACCCACCACACCCCAGCGAAAGCCGCCAAAGCCCGGGTGTAATCTGGAGTGTGGGAATGATCCCGCAATATAAGGAGAATCCGCTTGATCCGTATGCCCCTTCGTTTTGCCAGCGCGGCCGTGCTGGCTGCTCTTTCCATGGCCGCCCTCGTGGCGTCTGCGCAACAGGACGTGCCCGCCGCTCCCGCCGCGGAGCCCGCTGCTCCGGCCGCCGCGCCGATCGCCTTTCCCAAGCCTGACCCGTCCAACTTTACCGCCGCCGCGCCCACCAAGGAAACCGTCGACGCCTTCCTGCATAGCAGCTGGGGATACGACGACTCGCGCACCTGGGAGGTCGCGGCCATTCTGAAGACCCAGGTCGAGGGCATCAGCAAAGTCGTCGTCTACCTGGGCGACAAGACTGGCAAGCAGAAGCCCTCCGCCATCCAGTTCTTTGCCCTGCCTGACGGCAAGCACATCATCGCCGGCGACGAGATCATCGCCTTCGGCGCGCACCCCTACGCCGACAACCGCGCCACCGTCCAGGAGAAGGCCGACGGCCCCTACCGCGGCAGCGCCTCCAAGGACCTCGAGATCGCTGAGTTTGCCGATTTCCAGTGCCCCCATTGCAAGGAGGCGCAGGCCAACATGGACAAGCTCGGCGTCGATTTCCCCAAGGCCCGCATCGTCTACCAGAACTATCCGCTGCCCCAGCACCCTGAGGCTGCCCACGCCGCGGCTTACGGCGTCTGCGTGGCCAAGCTGGGCGGCAGCACCGCGTTCTTTACCTTTTCCTCGGCCGTGTTCGACGGGCAGGACGGCCTGGCCACTCCGGACGGCGCCACGCTCACCCTCAACAGCGCCGTCACCAAGGCCGGCCAGGATCCGGCCAAGGTTGCCGACTGCGCCAAGCTGCCCGCCACCACCGCCAGCGTCGACGCCTCGGTCAAGCTGGCCAAGGAGCTGAGCATCAACCAGACGCCCACGCTCCTGATCAACGGCCGCCAGCTGCCCGCCAACGCACCCTATGACACCATCAAGCAGATCGTCCAGTACCAGGAAAAGCTGGACGGCATTGCGCAGTAAGCGTTCGGGCCCCGCGTAGCCGGGAAAGACAAAATCCCCAGGTTCATGGCTAATCCCATTCAGGGGATTGCCATGGGCCTGGGGATTCTTATGTATCGGCGACCCGCGTTCAGTGTGCGGCTGTGCGTTCTACTCGCATCATCGGCGAGTGGCCGGCCGCCTGCGTGCCTCGCACCACGTGTGGCGTTAATACCACCACCAGCGTGGATCCGCTCTTGTTCAGGTTGTTGTTCGACACATTGTTCAGCCCGGGAATCTCGCTCAAGCCCGGGAGCCCGCTGATGGCGCGGGTCTGCTGCTCATCCAGCTCGCTCACCACCACCACTCCCTCGCCTTGTTTCAGCGTCACCACACCCTGGTAGGCGCGGCTGTCCAGTATCGGATTGCCGTTGACCGACGAACCGGAGAGCGCATCGATCTTCAAGTCCATCTTCAGAGCCACATCGCTGTTGCGCATCACGCTGGGGGTCGCCTTCAGGGTCAGGCCCAGGTCCTGGTACTGCACCTGGGGTATGGTTGGCACGCTCGAGCCCAGCCCGCCCAGCAGCGACGACAGGTTGCTCGAGGTCCCCGCTCCGGTGAGTCCGGCGATGCTCGACAG
>Ga0182030_10013235_pt1 | contig 16430 bp, 13 predicted proteins | sample 812S3MmetaG_FD_121299 | JGI IMG/M metagenome (GOLD analysis project Ga0182030, IMG submission 121299) | Permafrost microbial communities from Stordalen Mire, Sweden - 812S3M metaG (Illumina Assembly) | ecosystem: Environmental > Terrestrial > Soil > Wetlands > Permafrost | place: Sweden...
AAATCGGCGTAATCTGCGGATTGAAGTCGGCGCAAGTTGCGGCGGTGCTGATGCTGGTTTATTGAAGCCGGACTTTGGATTTTCCTTCCACCGGATTTTCTGTTTAAGTCAAGGCATGGACGCCGCCTTGCCGCCGCTCACCGCCAGCACGCTTTACCTCGTGGCCACCCCCATCGGCAACCTCGAGGACATCACGCTGCGCGCGTTGCGCGTATTGCGCGAGTGCGATGTGGTCGCCGCCGAGGACACGCGGCATTCCGGGCAGTTGCTCAAACATTTTGGCATCTCCAAGCCGCTGCTCAGTTATTTCCAGTTCAATGAGGCCAAACGCAGCGAGGAAATCATCGAGCGTCTCCGGCGCGGCGAGAAGGTTGCGCTGGTGACGGACGCCGGCAGCCCGGGCATCAGCGATCCGGGCGAGCGCGTGGTGAAGGCGGCGATTGCGGCGGGTTTTCGCGTCGAATCCGTGCCCGGCCCGAGCGCCCTGGTCGCGGCGCTCACCGCGAGCGGTCTGCCGACGGAGGAATTCCATTTCGTCGGTTTTCTTCCGCACAAATCCGGTCAGCGGCGCAATCAACTGGAATCGCTCAAAGCGGTCGCGGGCACGCTGGTGTTTTACGAGTCGCCGTATCGCATCGAAAAGCTGCTGGGCGAACTGGGTGAAGTTTTTCCGGAACGCGAGGTGGTGCTGGCGCGGGAGCTGACGAAAAAATTCGAGGAATATCTGCGCGGCAAACCGGCGGAGCTTTTGGCCATTGCGAAGAAACGGAGTTTGAAAGGTGAATTTGTGGTCCTGGTGGCGCCGGCCTCGTAAACGTGCCGGTGCGCGGAACCTTCCAATCGGCAACAGCCATTACCCCAACTGTTGTGAATAAAAAGGAAAACCGTTTGAACTCTGGCCCCCGCACAGGCAAATTAGGATAAATGGCCAAAACGATTCTGACAGGTTGTTTCTTGTTTGCCTTCCTTGCGTCCGCTTCGGAATCTTCCATTTATCGCGACGGCTGGATTGACCATGACAAGAACGGCAAGCAGGAGGTTTACGAAAACCCGGCGCGACCGATCAACAAGCGCGTGGCGGATTTGCTGAAGCGCATGACGCTGGATGAGAAGATTGGCCAGCTCTGGCAGGGGCACATGGAGGCGGATTCGGACCAGACGTTCGCCGATCGTCTCCGGCGCGGCGAAATCAGCTCCTTTCTCGACGGCTCGGTGCTGGTGGAAACACCGGTGATGCGGAACAAGCTGCAGCACATCGCCGTGGAGCAAAGCCGGCTCGGCATTCCACTGATTTTCGGGCACGACTCCATCCACGGCTTTCGCACGATTTTCCCAATTCCGCTGGCCGAGGCCTGTGCGTGGGAACCGGATCTGTTCGAACAGACGCAGGCCATTTCCGCGCGCGAGACGGCGGCGGCGGGCATTGACTGGACGTTCGCGCCAATGGTGGACCTGGCGCGCGACCCGCGCTGGGGTCGCATTGCGGAAGGTTTCGGCGAGGATCCGTACCTTGGCACGCTTGACGCGGCGGCCTGTGTGCGCGGATTCCAAGGCGCCAACGTCGCCGACACCAATCGCGTGGTGGCGTGCCTGAAACATTATGTCGGTTATGGCGCGGCGGAAGGCGGGCGCGATTACAACACCACGGAAATTTCGGAATACACGCTGCGCAACTTTTACCTGCCGCAGTTCAAGGCCGGCGTGGATGCCGGCGCATGGACGGTGATGAGCGCGTTCAACGAGCTTTCCGGCATGCCGGCCAGCGCGAACCGCCACACGCTCACGGAAATCCTGCGTGATGAATGGAAATTTCGCGGCTTCGTCGTCAGCGACTGGCAGTCGGTGAGTGAATTGATCTCGCACGGTGTTGCCGCCGACAATGCCGAGGCGGCGCGGCTCGCCCTGACCGCCGGCGTGGACATGGAAATGGTTTCAACCACCTACGCCGACACCCTGGCGCAACAAGTCAAGGCGCGGGAAATTCCGGAATCGGTCCTGGACGAGGCCGTCCGGCGGGTGCTCACGGTCAAGTTTGCCAAAGGCTTGTTTGAAAATCCGTATGTGGACGAAGCCCGTTGCCGGACGGCGTTTCTCCGGCCCGACGCGCTGGCGCGGGCGCGGGAGGCGGCGGCCAAATCCTGCGTGTTGTTAAAAAATGAAAATGGCGTGCTGCCCATTTCACGGCAGGTGAAGAAGATTGCGCTCGTCGGGCCATTTGCCGACGACGCCGAGGAACTGGTGGGGCCCTGGTATTCGCGCGCAAACACCAATGACATTGTTTCCATCGCCGCCGGGGTGCGGGCGAAACTTTCGCCGGATGTTCGTTTGACGGTCGCGCGCGGCTGCGCCGTGATCGAGAACAGCAAAATCCGTCGGCACATCGGCGATTTTTCACCGATCAAGGAACAGCCCACCGGTGACCATGAGATTGCCGATGCGGTTGCCGCCGCGGCTTCGGCGGACGTGGTGATCCTGGCCTTGGGCGAACCGCGCGACTGGAGCGGAGAGGATGCCAGCCGCAGCAGCCTTTACATTCCGGGAAGGCAGATGGAACTTTTTGATGCCATGGTTGCGACCGGCAAGCCGGTGATCGTGATCCTGTTCAACGGGCGTCCGCTGACCTTGTCGCGGGTCCAGGAAGAATCGGCGGCCATTCTGGAGGCATGGTTTCCCGGTGTTCAAGGCGGCAACGGTGTGGCGGATGTGCTGTTCGGCGATGCCGACCCGTCGGGGCGGCTGACCACGACGTTTCCGCGCAGCGTCGGCCAGGTGCCGATGTATTACAATCACTTCAACACCGGCCGGCCGGGTACGGGGGATTTCACCGGTCAATATGCGGACGGCCCGAGCGATCCGATGTATCCGTTCGGCTACGGGTTGACCTACACCAAATTTGAATACGGCAAGGTGGAATTAAGCGCGCCGGTTTTGAAAAGCGCCGGAACCCTCATTGCGCGCATGAAATTAAAAAACACCGGTGCGCGGGCGGGGACGGAGACCGCGCAGCTTTACGTTCGTGCCATTGCGGCTTCCGCCGGACCCCGGCCGGTGCGCGAATTGAAGGGATTTCAGAAAGTGCATTTGCTGCCCGGCGAATCGCGCGACGTGAGCTTTACCATTTCCAAGCAGGAACTGGGTTATTCCGACACCAAAGGCCGCTGGGTCGTTGATCCGGGAAAATTTCAACTCTGGATTTCCAAGGATTCCGCCTCCGGCGAGCCGGTGGATTTCGAGCTCGCGAAGTAGCCGCAGCTTCGCCTCAAAGAAACTTACCCGGATTCAGGATGCCCTTCCGGTCAAGGGCGCGCTTCACGACGTGATGGAGTTCGATGGCTTCTTTTGAAATGGCCTGCGGCCACCAGCGCTTTTTCGCCAGCCCAATGCCGTGTTCGCCGCTGATGGCGCCGCCGGACGCGATCACCCAGTGGAAAAGTTCATCGAGGCATTTCCCGGCGCGCTGCTTCGCGCGTGGCTGGTCGTAATCCACCATCACGTTGGTGTGGATGTTGCCGTCGCCGGCGTGGCCGAAGCAGGCGACCGGCAGGCCGTGTTTCTTCCGCAGCAGCGCGGCGAATTTGAAAAGCGCTTCCAACTTCCCGCGCGGCACGACGATGTCCTCGTTCAATTTCGTCAGCCCGGTGTCGCGGAGCGCGTAGGAAAATTCCCGGCGGATTTGCCAGACGGCTTCGCATTCTTGGTTGCCAAACCCGCGCTCGACGAACAATGGCTTTTGCCGGTGCACAATCTTTTCCACGGCGGCGATTTCATGGCGCACGGAATTTGCCTGTCCGTCCAGCTCGCAAATCAGGTGCGCCTTGCAACCGAGCAGGCGTTTGCTCTTGGTGCGCCTGGCGGCGGCGGCGAGCGTGAATTCATCCGCGAGTTCGGCGGCGCAGGGCAAATATCCGGCGGCGAAAATCGCCTGCAATGCCCGGACGGCGGCGCTCATTGAATTGAATCCAACGGCGAGATTCGCCCGGAACGGTGGCAACGGGATCAATTTCAACGTGGCTTCGGTGACGATGCCCAGCAGACCTTCGGAACCGACAAAAAGCCGGTGGAGGTCGAAGCCGGTCTTGTTTTTGTGGGTGCGGCTGCCGAGGCGGACGATGGTACCATCGGCAAGGACAACTTCCAGGCCGAGGACGTAATCGCGGGTGACACCGTATTTCAGGCAGCGCGGGCCGCCGGCATTGGTGGCGATGTTGCCGCCAATGAAATTGTCCGCGCGACTGGCGGGGTCGGGTGGATAAAACAGGCCGCGCTTCTCGACGGTTTCCTGAAAAAACTTGGTGTTCACGCCCGGCTGGACCACGGCGACAAAATCAGCGGCGTTGATTTCCTTGATGCGGTTCATCCGTTCGAGCGAAAGCACGATGCCGCCGCGAATGGGCACGCAGCCGCCGACGTAGCCGTGGCCCGCGCCGCGCGGGGTCACCGGGATGCCATGGCGACTGGCAAAGTGGAGCAGGACGGAAACGGACCGGCTGGAGCGGGGCAGGGCGACCGCGTCCGGCTGATGCGAGGCAAACCACTTGTCGCCGGCATAACTGGCCAGTGTCGAAGGTTTAAAAACGATTTCGCCGGGTGGAAGGATTTTTTTAAGCCGGTGGAGCAGTTTTGATTTTTTGGAAGTCATTTGAAAGTCCGAGTCTCGTTGGCTCGACTCCGGCAATCATTCGGCCGGTGCGCCGGGCGGTGCGTTGAGAAATTCCTTCGCGTCCGCGGCTTCGGCCTCGGGAACCTTGACGCGGATGCCACCGGCGGCCAGCGCGTAACCGTCTATGCTCAAGGAGGACAGCTCACCCGCCACAAACGGATGAAATCCCGCCGCCTCCAGCCGGGAACGGGCGAGTTGTGCGTCCGCAGGATTGAAGGCGGTTAATACCGTGATGAAGTCCATGGTGCAATGGGTTTTAGACAGATAGCGTTTTGATTTCCGCAAAGACGATGATGCCCGCGCCGGTCTGGAGGAGGCTCTGGACCTGGACTTCGACCTGCTGGCCGACGTGCGTCTGGCCATTGTTGACGACGACCATGGTGCCGTCGGGCAGATAGCCGATGCCCTGTCCCTTGTCCTTGCCTTCCCGCACGAGCTTCATCTGCAAGGTTTCGCCGGGGAGCAAAATGACCTTGAGGCATTTGGCGACCTCGTGGAGGTTCACGTAACTGACCTTTTGCAGCTCGGCGATCTTGGCCAGGTTGTAATCGTTGGTAAACAGCCGGGCATTCAGGTTGCGGGCGAGGCGGATCAGTTTGGTGTCCACCTCCTTTTCGTCGGGAAAATCGCCGTCATGAATGCGGACTTCTGTATTATTGTTGCGCTGCAGGCGGTTGAGCATTTCCAGTCCCCGGCGACCACGGGCGCGTTTGATGGCATCCGTGGAGTCGGCGATCTGCTGGATTTCCTTCAGCACAAAACGGGGCACGACGATCAGGCCCTCCAGGAAATGGGTTTCAATCAAATCGGCGATGCGTCCGTCAATGATGACACTGGTGTCGAGCAGCAGCAGGTTGTCCGCTTTGTTTTGCGGCGAAAAACGGACATAGGGAATGATGAGGGAAAAATCCTCCTTGTTGCTGCGCATGGCGAGGATGATGCCGATGTAGCCAAAGCTGAGAAACAAGCATAGCCGGATGAGCCAGCGGACGTTCGGATCGGCGTTTTCAAACAACCCGGATTTGTCTATGAGCATGGCAACAAACGTGCCGAGCAGCAGCCCGAACGTCGTGGCCGAAAAGGCGCGCAGCGAAAACCCCTTGAGCATTTCATCCACGGCAATCAACAGCCCGCCAAATCCAAACCCCATCAACATGCCGAAAAGGCCGCCGTGGCTCACGCTGGTAAATTCCGGGCGCACCTGGCTGATCGCGTAGCCGGCCGCGGTGCAGAGACCCAAAAAGAGAAGGCGTATGGCCCAGAGTGAAGTCATGGCTTGGTGGCGGTTGGCGGATTCGTTGGTGCCGCTTCCTTGTGCCAGAGAAAGCGCCACAGGCCAAGGCGGTTCAAATTGCTCGAGGCAACGGCGAGATTGTTGGCGATGGCTTCCACGTTGGTGCTGAGTTGTTCGTTTTGCAGCACGGTTCCGGCCAGGCCCTTGCCCGACTGAACGTCACTCAACAGGCTCTTCAAAATTTCGGTGGACGATTCGATGTTGCTCAGGGCGGAGGTGATTGCCGTGCCGTTGGTGGCCAGCACGCTCTCGGTGGAACTCGCCAGGCGCGTCAACGCCTGCGAAAAGACCGCCACGTTGCTGACGGCCAGGCTGATCTGGGAACCGTTGGTCGCCACCAGTGCGTTGATGTCGCCGACCGTGCCCAGGGCCTGCTCGGTAAACGTGCGCAGGTTGCCGATGGCCACGGAAAAATTGGTGAGCGTCTCCTCGTTGAGCACCACCCGTCGCAAATCGGTGACGGAGGCTTCCAGCTTTTGGGCGGTGTCGTCAATGCGCTTGATGAAGCCCTGCGTGGAACGCGCCACTTCCTGCAGATTGAACGGTTCCTGGCAGTTGATCTCGTCGCCGTTCACCAGCAGCCGGTCCTTGTTGTCGGTCGGGTTGATGGAGACGTACTGGTCGCCGAGAAAGCCGGATTGCTCGATGACGAACCGCGCGTCGTGGTAGATTTTTTTGTCTTTGTAAATGTTCAGGATGATTGTCACGCTTTTGCCGTCCTCGGCCAACTGGATGTCCGAGACGCTGCCGACCTGCACCCCGGCGAGCAAAACGCCGGCCCGCAGCTTCAAGCCACCGACATTGATCGCGTGCAGGCGGAGTTCGTAGCCACTACGGAACACGCTCGAGCCCTTGCTGAATTCAATCAGCACCGCCACCAGCAGCAGCAGCCCGATGAGTACGAACAGGCCGACTTTGATTTCCAATCGCGATTTATCCATCATGGTTCAATAACATTTTCCTTCAGGTCGGCCACACCGTCAACGAATTGCCGCACCACCGGGTCCGACGACCCGAAAATTTCGTCCGGCGTGCCGTTCGCGTAAATCGTTTTGTTGTTCAACATCAGCACCCGCTGGCCGACGCGCCGCGCCGTCCGCATGTCGTGCGTCACCACCACCGTCGTCACTTTCAGCCGGTCGCGCACCCGCAGGATCAACTGGTCAATGCTGTCGGACGCAATCGGGTCCAGCCCGGTGGTCGGTTCGTCATACAGCACGATCTGCGGCTCGTAAATGATCGCGCGCGCCAGCCCGACGCGTTTGCGCATGCCGCCCGACAGCTCGGCCGATTTTTTATTTTCCGTGCCGGGCAAATCCACCATTTCGAGCGCCCCGGCCACGCGTTGGGCGATTTCCGCCTCGGTCAGATGCTCATGCCGGCGCAGCCCGAACGCCACGTTTTCCGCGACCGTCATCGAATCAAACAACGCCGCGCCCTGGAACACCATGCCGAATTTCCGGCGCACGCGCAGCAACTGCCGTTCGTTCATCGGCACGATGTTGTCGCCGTCAATCAACACCTCGCCCGCGTCCGGCTGCAGGAGACCGATGATGAGCTTGAGCAAAACACTTTTGCCGCTGCCGCTGCGTCCGATAATGGCGACCGATTCGCCGTTTTCAATCTTAAAGCTGACGTGGTTGAGGACCAGTTGCGTGCCGAATGTTTTTATCAAATCCCGGACCTCAATCATAACAGCCCCACCAGTTTGCCCATGACCAGTGTGAGAAAAAAGTTCGCGATCAAAATGGTGATGGAGGAATAAACCACGGCTTCCGTCGCCGCGCGCCCGACGCCTTCCGCGCCCAGGCCGCACGTCATGCCCTTGTAACAGCCGATGAGGGCGATGATCCCGCCGTAAATGAACGCCTTGGTCAAACCGATGATCACGTCCACCTGATGCGTGTACTTGAGCATGTTGTCCCACAAATAGGTCGGCTCGATGCCGAGCACGTTCACGCCCACGAAATAGCTCGCCAGGATGCCGATGACGATGGATTCCATCGTGAGCACCGGCAGCGCGATGTGCGACGCAATCACCCGGGGCAGCACCAGATAATCCACCGGATGGGTGGCGAGCGCGCGCAGCGCGTCAATTTGCTCGGTCACGCGCATTGTGCCGAGTTCGGCGGCAATCGCCGCACCGACCCGGCCGGCCACCATCAGCGCCGTCAACACCGGGCCGAGCTCGCTGCACATTGAAACGCCCACAACCGCGAGCGTGGCCGTGTCCATCTTGATCTTGTGAAATTGAAAATACGTCTGCGCGCCCAGCACCATGCCCGTGAAGGCGCCGGTGATGAGGACGACCGACTGGGATTTGATTCCGATGAAATAAATCTGGTACAGCAGATCGCGCCCCGAGACGCGCCACTTGAGCAGCGATGCAAACGCCTCCTTGGCCAGCAAGGTGATCTGGCCCAGCTCGGTGAGCGCTCCGATGACCCGTTTGTTAGCAAAAGGACTGAACATCCCGGTTAGATTATCAAATCAACCGGTTTTGGCCAGCGCCGGATTTACCGGGCAGTCAGTTGGATGCAGCGGTAGTCTTTGATCACCACACGCGCTTCGGTCAGCGTCCACAGTTGCTCCTCGTTGTTGTCAATCGCCAGGATGTGGTCGTTTTTCGTAAAAAATGGGTCGTTTATAAATCAGTTTGAGGGAGGTTCAAAAGGCAGTTCAACGGTGAAAATTGCGCCCCGGTTAGTGCCTTCGCTGTGAACGGTCAACAGGCCGCCCAGTTCCTTCGCGGCCAGGGCGCCGCCATGCAGACCAAAGCCGTGACCGTCTTTGCGCGTGGTGAAACCGTGGTTGAAGATGCGGGTCAGATTTTCCGGCGGAATCCCGATGCCGTTATCAATGACCGAAATTCGGAAGCCTTTGCCGCTCGGCGCAATCTGGATTCTCAGTTGTTTGTCGGTCCGACCCGAACCATCGCAGGCGTATTTGGCGTTGCGGATCAAGTTCACCAGAATCTGCAGCACCTTGTGCTTTTCCAGAATGACCGGCGGCATATCGGAGTATTCGCGGATCACCTTGACCTCATGGCGGGACAGTGCCCCGGCATTCATGCGCAATGCATCTTCGACCAGATCAGACACCTCGACGGTCTCGGTGATGCCGGAAATTTTGGCGTAGCTTTGCTGCATGGCCACGATGTCCTTGATGTGCTCGATGTTCTTGCGGAGCAATTCCAGCTCCTCGATGGCCGTGCGCTGTTCACGGGTCAGTTGTTCGGCGAGCTGGTTCAAATAGCCGGGCACGTGCCTGCCTTTCGGATCACTGGTCATGAACGCGCCCAGATCCGCAGCGTGCCCGTTTAACAGCGTGACGACCTTGGCCAGGTTGGGGACTTTTGACTTTTTCATGTTGTCCGCCACGAGCGCCGCCGAGACATTGACGCTGTTGAGCACATTGCCAACGTTGTGCAGGACGTTGGTGGCGACTTCGGCCATGCCGGCCTGCCGGGATGTTTCGAGCAACTGCTTGTGAACTTCCTGCAGCCTCGCCTCCGCCATTTTGATGGGACTGATGTCCTTGGAAATGCCGAACGTGCCGATAATCTCACCGGCCCGGTTGCGGAGTGGCATTTTGCTCGTCAGCACCCAGGTTTCCGCGCGGCCGTCCTTCCATAATTCCTGTTCCACCTTGCCAATGAGCGGCTCGCCCGTGCGGATGATTTTTTGCTCGTCCTCAAAGGTGAGACGCGCGCGTTCATCGGAGAAGAAGTCAAAATCACTTTTCCCCACCACTTCATCGGCGGAACCCAGGCCGAACTGCCTGGCTTGGGCGGCACTGGCTTTGATGAAGCGGGACTGGACATCCTTGAAATAGATGTGATCCGGCGCACGGTCCAGCAATGTGCGCAACAAATCCTGCTCGTGGGCCAGCTCGGCCTCGGCCTGCTTGCGCTTGGTGATGTCGCGAAACGTCCAGATCCGGCCGTAATTCCTTCCATCCTTGCCCAAGACGGGAGCAGTGGTCCGCTCCATGATGGTTCCGTCCTTGAGTTCAATTTCATCCTGGCCGCGCTCGTCCGGATGGGCGTAAAAATTCAGAATCTTTTCCCGGAACTGTTCCGGGTTCTTGGTCGCTTCCATGACGTGACGGACTTGAGCATCATCGTCATCGCCAACCACGATATGCGGCGGGATTTTCCACAAGTCAATTGTCTGCTGATTTTGGAGAATTTTCTTCCCGTCACGGTTGATCACCAGGATGCCATCTGCGGTCGAATCGAGCGTGGCGTTGAGCTGTGACAGTGATTCGGCCAGTTCGGCGGTGCGTTCTTTGACACGCTGTTCCAAACCATCGCGCGCGGCCTGCAACGCCGCATCGCGCGCCTGGATTTGTGAAAGCATTTCGTTAAACCCATCAACCAGCTGTCCCAGTTCGTCGTCGGTTTGCCTGGTTGCCCGCACGGAATAATTTTTCTCCAAAGCCACCGTCCGGGTCAATTGCGCCAGCTGCAAAATGGGGTTGGTCACAATGCGATGAAACCGCGCCGACAAGAGCAGGGCGATCCCCAGAGCGATGCCGAAAATGCCGATCATTACCCAGGCACTGCGCTCCAAGCGGACCCAAAGTTCGCTCAAGCTTTGCGCCAGATAAATCGTGCCCACCGTCTCACCCCGCACCGTGATGGGCTGGAACGTGTGCAATTGCCCGTTCCGAAACTCATGACCCGGAGGCTGCGGCGGCGGGAAATGGGCGATTCCATTCATGGCGTTTCGTTGGAACGTTGCAAATACATTTCCGTCCCGGTCGTAAACACAGGCCCCGATAATATCCGGTTGCGCCCGGAGTGCCGCAAGCGACTCCGTGGCCGTCTGCGTATCATTGAAGTCCAGTGCAGCTGCGCAACTGTTGCCGATCACCTTCGCCGTCACAGAAACCTCCGCGACCAGTTGCCGGCGGAAGTCCAGCATGTAAAAGGCAAAAAATGTGAGACATGCCAGCAACAGCACGACACTGACCGTCAGCATGATGATCAACATCTGCTTGCGTTGGAGTGAGGCTTGTTGGAAAAATTTCATGCCCATCTATTGTTTTCCACCGACCTTGTCGGCCACGGTCAAAAGTTTGGAACTGATCCTGAGCTGCGCCAGATGCGCCGCCGCCAGGTTGACTTCAAAATGAATCGTCCCGTCCTTCTTGACAAAGTTGATCATGCCGCCCAGTTTGGTAAATTGTTCGCTTTCGCCCACGGTCAACACCGGCAAGGCTTTCAGTTTGTCCAGAATTTCGCCCAGATGTTTTTTTTCTGAGTTGCTGATGAAGACAATCTGGCATTGGGCCAGGTCATTGGTGCTTTCAATCTGCCGGATGACAATGTCACGATTGGCAACCTTCCGACCGGCCACGGTTTTGGGCAGGTCTTCGCCAAACAGATTGTCGCCATAAACACCGATGACCATCGGGGTGTTGGTCCCGGCAAACGCGTCCGCCGGCCAGTCCACATATTTGGTGAAGTTCATCAGAAACAGCGCCTTGACCTGATATTCCGTGAACTGGACCTCATCGCAGAAGCCCGTGCCTGCGCCCGCCAGGAAGACCATCAAACCCAGCAACGCCATCGCCAGCTGAAACCGGCTTGTCATTCGCAGGTTCAGCTTCTGAATGGCCGTTCGGATCATGGTCATCGCTAAATTTTCCTCAATCAAAAATGCCAGGTGATTCTGCCCATTACATTGCGCGGTATTTCCGTGACAACCGTCGTTGTGTAACTAGTGAATTCGGGATGGCTGCAATCGGCGAGATTTTGTCCAAAAATCCCAAGCTCAAGCGATTTGGTGGGCCGCCATGTTACGCCGAAATCCACGCGAATATACGAAGGAATGCTCGTGGTCGCGTTGCCGAGCACCGGACTGATTTGGTCAACGTAATAAACCGCGCCGTCGAGTTCGACGTGATGCGGCAAATCAATATACGAATGAATTTGAAATTGGTTCTGCGGATTGTTGATGTAGCCGGGATTTGGATCCTGGTGCGTCTGTAAAAAGGAATAGCCTGCGGTCAATTTCCAGTTGTCGGTGACGCTCCATTCGGCCGAAACTTCCGCGCCATAGGTTTCGGCGTGTGAAATGTTTTCAAATGTCAGCGGAACGACCACCGGACCCGCAGGAGGTTCAAAAAACGGAGCCCCTTGGACCGGCGTTATCAAATTGTCGTAGACATTGTAAAACGTGGAGACGTCGAATGACAATCGCTCGGTGGGCTTGATCCGATAGCCCAGTTCGTAAGCGATCAAGTCCTCGGATTTGAGATTTGGATTTCCAAAGACAGAAACCAGAACTGGTGGGGTGAACGAACGATTTTCCAGGATGTCCTGCTCCAAATAGGATGGAGTTCTGACCGCCCGCGAAACGGCGGCCCAGATGGTTTGCTTCTCCGTCGGCGTCCAGGCCAGCCGGCCACTCGGCTCCAATTCAAATCCGGTGACGTCATTATGTTCCAATTTTGAACCAAGTATGAAATGCAAACGGTCGCGCACGACCGTGATATCATCCTGTAGGAATGTGTTGAAAAGTTGTTCGTGATCGCTGTCCGGCGTAAGCGTTACAAAAAAATCCGGTCGCGTTTCTTCCGTCAGGTAACGGTAGCCGGCTCCCAAAACAATGTCCTGTCTCGTCCCCAAGGCAAACCGTTGTTGCACGTCGAAATCGTAGGTGCTGTTTTTGATGTCGCTGGATTCTTCGCCCTCTTCCGAGTGATCATAATACATTTGCAAGTTCAACTGCGATGTGTCGGAAAAATTATGCGTCCAGCGACCCAGCACATTCTCGCCGTTGTCGTGATCCACGGCATTGACACGGTTCACAAATGGCGGCGTTAGCGTCGTCTCGTCAACAATTTCACCCGCATCGCTGCGATAATAATCTCCCTGAAGCGTGAACTTGTTCTCATCGGACTTGTCCCAATCAATGCGGCATCCGCCGCGAATCGCGTCCCAGGCATCCGCCGCGTCTTTGCCGGTGGAGTCAGAAAAATTATCGCGATTAAAATAGGTCGTATAAGCGCGATAGAACAAATTTGTCGCGAGATGGCCACCGTATTGGACGGTAGTGGAAGGCTGATCTTCCGTTCCATATGTGACGGTCGCCAATCCACCTTGGGTGTCTTTGGCGCTTTTGGTGATGATGTTAATGACGCCGTTGACGGCGTTCGCGCCCCAAAGCGTCGCGCCCGGTCCGCGGATGACCTCGATGCGGTCAATGTCATCCAGCGGCACATCCTGCACATTCCAGAAAACTCCCGCCGTCACCGGAGAATAGACGGTGCGGCCATCAATGAGCACCAGCAATTTGTTTGCATACTGATCGTTGAATCCCCGCGAACTTATCGCCCAGTGATTGGCGTCAATCCGTGCCACTTCCAATCCCGGAACCATCCGCAGCAATTCGGGAATGCTGTTCATGCCGGAACGTCGGATGTCTTCCTGCGTGATGACGTAGATGGCGGCAGGCGCAGTGAACAAATCGGTTTCCTTTTTGCTGACCGAAGTGACCTGGATATTGATCAACTGTTCCAGGCTCAAATCGGCCGCGTCCGGAACAGCATTCGTGGCACCGTTCGTCCTGGATTCGGCGGCCAGCAACAGGCCGATCCCGGCCATCAAAACCCATCGAACCGGGGTTTGACCGAACCAGCAAAAACACGGCTTCGCTGGCGCGCTGGACATACTACGCCAGCGCCGCCAAATGGTCTTGGGGTCAATTTTCATCATGATGCTGTTATGTGTCAATAAGGCTCAACATTGTCGTATCGGTCATTTGGGTGCTAAATGAAGAACAAATGCCGGATGTTTCTTGCCATTTTTACCGGCAAAATAATTAAAAATGGCCATTACAACTGGGCATCCGCGCCGTGCAAATGCCGGGCGGCGTTTGCACGGAAAATCCACCCACATTTCAGGATGTTCATGCACTCTGGTCCTTTCTTGCGGCCCAGATCAACACATCAGCTGCTCCGAAAAAGTGAAGTCACGTCATGGTGGCGTGCGAGAAGCAGATCGACTTTTGCTCGATGGGCGGCTAAACGAGCAAATCAGCGAGCCGGAATATGTTTCCAAGAAACATATTCTGTTTAATCAAATGGCGGAGTTAAAAGGCAAATTGGAGGCGTTTGAACACAACTGCACGAATCGGTTCGAACTTTCAAGTGGCGGATAAATCGTTGGCGGTGGAGTTCAAAAAACCTTGGAATCTATTGGCCGAATTCAATTCTGCACGCATGACAACAACCGCCGCCTGCGGCGAAATTTCGCAAAAATCAAACTGGCGGTGTCTTTCTATCAAAGTTCGAACCTTCTTTGAAGAAAATTCGATTGTCTGATACGCCGTTTAGGGTATCCCCACACCCTTCCCCACATGGGGAGGGGCTGTGATTTGAAATCATCCTTTGCCCGTATTGGTTTCGTTGCTGTTTGCGCCCGTCGTCCCATCCCCGACTTCGGTCGGTTTTGCCGCTCACGCGGCTGACGGGCTGCGCGCGGCCTATCGTCCGTGCTCGCCCAAAACCTCCCTCATCGCTCACGCGAACAACGAGTACACCCCCGGACTGGTTTTACCGATAAAGGACAGGCGTCCTTGATACGGGTGAACCACGAGTTTAGACGGGTTAAACGAGTTGGCGCGGGGCGTGAACGCGCCCCGCCTGAAAACGAGTTGCGCCACGATGGCGCAGCCAAAGACTTGCGAGTTTTCATCGCTTGTTCGGCAATCCCGCCTCACCCCCGTGCCCCTTCGGCGGGAGCCCTCCATGCTCGAAACGTCCAAGACTTTGGCTTGAGGAATGAGCGGGCGGGCCAATGCCGCATCCGCCCGCGCAGACCCGCTCAAACGGGTTATACGGGTCATGGAGACGGCTTCCACAGGCCGGTTTAGGAAAACAACGGCCAGTCGGATATAATTTACCGTCAGAACTTCAGTTCTTAACGGATTCCACAAAAATTCAACCAGGAAAGGGAAAAATGATGAATACGGGATATGGAAATACGGGACACATCGCTGGTCCGAGCAACCGGCTCAAGGATCAGCCTGCCGGGGAAAGGCCCCGCGAACGGCTAATCGAACGCGGAGCCGCCGCACTCAGCCCAGCCGAGTTGGTAGCCATTCTGGTCAGAACCGGCTTGCAGGGCGTTAACGCGGTGGACATAGGCAAACAGTTGGTTTGCAAGTTTGGCTCGCTTGGAGCGATGGCACGGGCGTCAGTGGACGACTTGCAAAGCGTCCGGGGAATCGGTCGCGACAAGGCTGTCACGCTGGTTGCCGCATTCACGCTGGCAAGCAAGATGGCAGAGGAATTGCAACGCGAGTCCCCTCTGCTTGAAACACCTGAAGCCATCGTAAATCTTCTGCGCGAGCAGAACCGCCTGATGCAGGTCGAGACGTTCCAAATATTGCTTCTGAATACACGGCGACGTTTGATCCGTGTCGAGCAGGTCTCGCAAGGCACGCTCGATACGATCCTCGTGCACCCGCGCGAGGTGTTCAAATCAGCAATCACCGCGCGTGCCGCCGCGCTCATCCTGGTTCACAACCACCCTAGCGGTGACCCGACGCCCTCTGAGGCTGACATAAAGGTCACACGCGACCTGATTCGGGCGGGGCAACTCATCAAGATCGAGGTGCTGGACCACATCATTCTTGGCCGTGCGACCGTGGAACGCCCAAAGGATTATTCGTCGTTACGGGAGCTTGGGTATTTTTACAGCTAAAAACCCTCACAGGGTGATTTCCATTCAGGGAATCACTCTTTTTTTGTTTGCCGCTTGCGCGGCTGGATGAATCCGGCTTCGCCGTATGCACGGATTATTCCCCCCGCCGTCCCATCGCAATCGTTCGCCGCCGCCCTCTTTCCATTATACCAGCCGGTCAAGGGGCAAGCCCTTGACGACGGCCGGTGTGTCAAGAGTGCGAGACGGCTCACTCGGCCGCCACGCACAAAGGTCGAGCATTATCAGCCAACCATAAACTCACATGGCCAAAGGCCAGGAAGCCGCCATAGCGCGCCTTAAAGCTGATTTGGCGACGTGCGAGAAGCAGATCGACCTTTTGCTCGATATGCGGCTAAACGAGCAAATCAACGAGCCGGAATACGTTTCCAAGAAACATATTCTGGTTAATCAAAAGGCGGAGTTGAAAGGCAAATTGGAGGCGTTTGAACACAACCGCACCAATCGGTTCGAACCGGCCATCCAGTTCGTTTTAGAGGCCAAACAAGCCACTTTTTTGCTCGCCGAAGGAAACCACGAAAAGAATCGTGATTTTCTCAAAAAAATCGGTTCGAACTTTCAAATGGCGGAGAAATCGTTGTCGGTGGAGTTCAAAAAACCGTGGAATCTATTGGCCGAATTCAATTCTTCACACATGACCAAAAGCGCCGCCTGCGGCGAAATTGCGCAAAAAGTACACTGGCGGAGAGGGGGGAATTCGAACCCCCGGTGGGTTTAAGCCCACTCACGCTTTCCAGGCG